>FUFK010044447.1_pt1 | contig 17944 bp, 15 predicted proteins | sample 1021851 | NCBI WGS metagenome assembly FUFK01 (sample SAMEA51879418, study PRJEB19060) | metagenome | reverse complement strand
TCAGCACCATCAGCACCGTCAGCACCATCAGCACCAGCAACGCCGTCTGCGCCGACTTCTCCATCTTCCCCGCTTTGTAGACAACCAGCGAGGGCGGTTGAGGTCATTAGTAAGGCAATTAACATGAGAGCAAGGCTTCTTTGCATGGTTTGGGTACTACACTAGCCTACATGGAATTTTGATACGGATTATACTTGATGCTCAATAATACACAATAGACATATTTCGGATATATGTCCTGAAGAGTTATGGTCAAAAAGACGATGCTTAACTTGGGCGTTTAAGCGTTAAGTAGGGGGCAGACCGTTAAAGACCACTGATTCGTTTTGACGTCATCAGAGGGCTTGCAATGGGCTTTGTCATAGCCTACCCTTGTTTCTGAGCACGCACCAGCGTTGGTCGTTCTGACGCGTCGTGGAGACAGCGCATCATGCTCGTTCGGTCGAATCAACGGTGGCGTTGTAGTCTCGCTCCAGCTCAGCCACGCGCTGCTCGGGTATGCCCAACGTTTTGGCCTGGATGTTCAGCATTTTGCGTTCGTCGTCGGTGATGATGAAATCCTCCATCGCCACCTTGTAGGCTTCCATGTACACCTGTTCTTTGTTGATGGCGAGAACCTCCGATTCGGTGACCTGCGCTTGGATTCTGAATTCATCGAATTGAATAACCCCGTCCTCGTTGAGGTCGATCGTATCGAACAATTCCTCTTGAGATTCCTGCGGGAGTTTGGAGACTTCAGGCGCCTCCGAAAACTCGTCTTTTGAAATCACGTCGTCCTTGTTGATGTCCATGCGGTTGAACGCTTCCAGAATTTCGCCTTCGTTGATCGGGGCCTCGCCCGTGGTGCTGAACACGCCCATCATGTTGATGCCGCTCTTGCCGTATTTTCGAGCCAAATCGTTGTTGCTGCCGCCCTTTGCCCACATGCCGTCGTACCACTGCTCGAGGTAGACTCTCCGCTCTTCCGTGATGCCGTAGGATCGGGCCTGCAGGTCGAGCATCGATCGTTCGTTGGGGGTGATCGTGTGGTCCTTTTTGGCGAGGTAATACATCTCCAGATACCCCAATTCTTCTTTGGTGTGCGATTCCGGAATCAGCCGAGACGACACCCCGCCCAGGGTGGCAATGATGGGTTTGCGCAGAATCAGCAGCGTCATCCCGATGAAGACCCCGCCGATCCACCCTCGGTCGAAAACGGATTCCATGAGTTCGGTGCTGACCAGGAACAAGATTGCTCCCAAACCGGCGAAAACAGTGGTCGTGAACGTCTTGCGGAGTTGCTCATCGATACCGAACATGTCGTTTTTGATCACCGCGTAGGTGAAGATAACTCCCTCAAACAAAGCAGCGACCACAACCGCTGTGGGCATCAGAGGCGGTATGTACAACAGCAAGCGGGTGGTGTCCAGATTTGGGTTGAAGACGTTTGTCTCCAGGGACGGTGATTCACCGATCGTCACAATCATCCAGAACAGAATCAGCGTGGTTGTGATTTGCATCGCTGTTTTACCGATGAATCCGAGACGAACCGCTCTCACCTCTCCGGACAGGTTTGCATCGTTCTGTTCGTCGATTCGAACCTTGGAGCGGGAAAGTGCCACCGTTGCAACGATGGCCCCGATGAGGGGTATGAACAGCAGCACCCTGGTCAAGGGCCCCAATGCGACGTTCGACATGGTCAGTGGGTAAACGGATGCGTATTCCTCGGTGCACGTCACCTCGAAGGGCAGAGGATCACCGGACGCCGTCTTTCCTTCTCCGATGCCCACGTCCTCGCAATGCACCCAGCTTATGTCTCCGATGGCGACGCTCGTTCCCCCGGCCACGTGACTCACCGACAGGACGAAGGCCAAGCAGAACATCGGAATGAGGTACAGACTGTGAAGCCTGAACGAGCCAGCGACTTTCGTTGCCCAATTTTTCTTGCTGTAGAAGGTTGCTGCGGCCATGTACAGAATGAACAGTTGAAGCGACATGGTGTAGTACACCACCCGCGCCGGTTTCAACACGTTCAGCATTTCTTCCGGCCATGCAAAAAGCCAGAACAACATCGATGTGAAGCAACGCAGTGCTTCGGTGACAAGCATCAACGCCATGAACCGGTTTTTCGTTTTGCTGGGGTTTGCCTTGAGAATTAAGTAGGCAAGGAAAAGCAAAAACACGCCCGATGCAATGCTGAAAATTGCCAACAAGTGCCAATAACCAAGAAACGAGCCCACGGAACGGAGGTAATACTCGAGTGGCCCTCCAACATCCGCCATGGAGATTTTTCCCAATTTTGAATATATTATTTTATTGACGGCAAACGAAGACAACGGCGCCTGACCGGCCTGGGCTGCGAGCGGGGGGCCCTAAACTTCGGTTTGCTCGGGACCGTCGCCGGGTTCGTCAAACATCAGTGCCTCTCGGGGCACGCCCAGCATGGCTTGGCGAAGCGAAGCGCGCAGTTCGGTCAATTCGCCGTAGCAGACCAACACGTCGTCGTAGCGAAGTTGCACGTCGTGGTCGGGGTTCCAGACCAAGCGGTCGCCTCGCGAGAGGGCGAACACGGGGGTTGAGGCAAAGACCTCGTCCAGTCGCTTCCCGACCATCTTTGGGTGGTTGCGCAGTTGCAGTGAAAGCACGCCTGACCCGGGGACGGTTCGCAGCAGTTGNCCGATGTCAACCTCCGAAAACGCCGTGTCTTCCATCACGTAGTCCACGATGGCACCGGCCACGTTCACGCCGCTGGCCTTCTCAATGCCTTCCAGACCGGGGGACGAGTTCACCTCCAAAACGAGCGGACCGTTGTTTCCTTCGAGGAGGTCCACACCGGCGATGTTCAGGCCGAGAACACGCGCCGCACGGCAGGCGGCCTCGGCGTAACCCTCGGGCAGGTCAACGCGCTCAACCGTGCCGTTGAGGTGGAAGTTGCTGCGAAACTCCCGGCCGCGAGCACGGCGACGCATGCAGGCCACCACTTTGTCGCCCACGACCAGGGCGCGGATGTCCTTCCCGTGGGACTCAGCGATGTATTCCTGAACGAGGACTGCTTTCCCGGTCATCAGCAAACCCTGAACGAGGTTGCGGACCTCGAAGGCGGTGTGGCGAAGAAACACGCCGTCGCCTTGGGTGCCTTGGGTGACCTTGACGACGACCGGCAGGCCACCGACGGTGTCGATGGCTTGTTCCACATCCAGAATGTCCCGGACGTAGACCGTTTTAGGGACGGGGAGACGGTTCCTGGCAAGAATTTGCGATGCGTTGAGTTTGTCGCGACTCTGGATGATGCCCCGGCCGGTGTTGGCGGTCCAGATGCCCAACTGTTCGATGTGTCGAAGCACGGCGACACCGTGATGCGTGATGGAATGGCCGATGCGAGGGATCACCGCGTCTTTCGCAAAGGCTTGGCCGCGATGCAGCACGTCGACGCTGCCCTGATTGACCACCAGCGAGAACTTCATCGGGTCGCACACTTCCACGTCGAGGCCGCGTTTCCTTGCCTCCTCAACGATGCGCCGCGTGCTGTAGAGCCGAGGCCCTCGACTGAGAACGGCCAGGCGCATGGTCATGAATCATGCCGCTTTGGCCATCTTTTTGATTCCATCGGTTCCCATCGGGCCTAAATTCCCGTGTCGCGCTCTTGAAGTGCTCGGGGGATGTGGAGGCCACATGACCGAAGACGAACCCGACGCAGCGGGTGCACTGGCTTTGGACGAGGACCAAGACGAAGCCATGGAGGAGATGTCGCTCGAAGAGCGTCAGGCAAGCCTGAAAAAAGCTCGCTGGAACGTGTTTCTCTACCTTGGTGTTGCCGCTTTGCTCTTCCTGTTTGCATTGTTCCCGATGCCGTTTTCGGCCGATTACGACGGCTTCAGCAACTCCGCTGAGAAGGACCTCGGTTTCGTGTGGGGGCTCCCTCTTGACGGCGAAGACATGTTTGACGTACCGATGCGTCTGACGGTCACGGCCACCTCCCCGCCCCTCCAGTCCGTGGTCAACATCGCCGTCTACGTGTTCGAACACGAGGACTGCACGGATTTCACGGCCAGTGAAAAGATGGAGCAGGCCAAAACAAACGCCACGCACGCTTTGCAGTACCAGGTCACGGACGATCGGGTGCTCGAGGACGGAACGTACGAGTTCGAATTCAACATTGACCCCGGCCACTACTGCCTTGCTGCCCAATACATCGACGCCGACGGTGAGAAGATTTCAAGCGCGGGACAAACGCTGAGCGTCGAAGGTAAACTCTACCCCAATCAGTTCATTGGTGGATTCCTCGGGCTGTTGTGCTTGGGCCTCTCCGCCTTCGCCTTTGTCGGCGCACAGAAGCACGGAGCAGCGTTGCGAGCCATCCTCGAAGGCGAAAACGAAACCACCGAATCCAAGGTGCTGTCCGAGGCGAGTCAGGCTCGAATCGCTGCCGGCCCGAGCGGAGCACCTCCTGCAGGCCCGAGCGGACCACCGGGGCCACCGCCCGCTGCCGGCCCGTCGGGTCCGCCCGAATCGGCTGAACCGCCTCAGGCCGCCGCAGAGGCCCCCGCAGAGGCCCCCGCAGCGTCGGCCGAAGAGGGGACGTTCGAACCCGCAGAGAACGGTTATTTCTTCCGAAAGATGCCCGACGGCTCTTACGACCAAACGGTGTACGTACAAAACGAAGCGGGCGAATACGTTCCGTACCAGGCCTGAGTTGCTTCTGCGGTTCGGTTTTGATGCAAAACCGCTGCAAAACAACGCCAGCCTTGAAAGGCATTGAGCCTACGGTTTGCTGAGGATTGACCATGGGAGACGAGCCAACCACCACACTCACGGTGGCGAAACTCAAGGCCTTGTGCGTCCTCAACGATGTGTCGGCCAGTGGAAAAAAGGCCGAACTGTTGGCGCGCCTCCTCGAGGCAGGGGTTGACAAGGAAACGCTCGGCATCGAGGTCTTCGACGAGGAAACCTCCACCTTCCAACCGGTTGCCGACGGCGACGAAGACGAGCCCATCATGCTCTCCCTCGAAGACGAGGAAACGATGTCAACGGTGCCGCTCCCCTCCGAAACCTCGACGGCGTCGGACGACGAGGTCCTCGACGCAGAGGTGCTCGAGGCGGATCTCATCGACCTCGCTGATGAGACCGACCGGACGGCTGCAACCAGCGTCCCGCTGCCGAAAACCTCGGCATCATCCACGCCCCTTCCCAAAACCGACGATGCAAAAGCGCTGACCCTCCTGGAAATGGTCCGACGCCCGCAAGCCGTGGCCGTTCTCATCACGTTGGTGTTGCTGGGAGCAGGTGGCTGGTACTACGTCAACAACCAGCTCGAGCCGTTCACCGCTGATTCGCTACGGTACGGCGACACCATGGGCTACATGATCACCGATGGGACCTTCCTCGCTTCAGAAGAGTACGTCGAATTGGTCACCGACCGGTTGGAGGACCCACCCAACTACTGCAGAATCAGCTTGGATTTCCAGGGACAGAGCACGGCCTCCATCACCAACGGCGGGTCGATGGAGCTGAGCACGCAGACGTCGGAAGACCGTCTCGGTGCCGTCAAAGTACGGGGCGGTCAGGGAATGTCGTGGCTTTCGGTTGAGAGCGTCAACGACATGAGTTTCGATCAATTCGTCGTGGGAGGCCACCGGCAAATCGCTTCAAAGTGCGCGGATTTTCCGGGCGACACCACCCGAGGAGCGGCTGAATTAACCCTGAAAACGTGGAAGGAACTGAGGGAACAAGTGGTTCTGGCCACGGAACTGGATTTTTCAGCCACCCTTTCGGACAAGGCCTACGACGGAACCGCTTTTTCCTACGGCGTAGGGGGTCTCCTAGGGGACCTTGACGAAATCTCTCCGGGGCTTGGCATGGTCATCGCTCCGGTTGAACTGGCCGACTTTTTCGGAAACGCCTACATCACGAAAGACGCCACCGGTACCAGTTCGGGCTGGGAATGGCGGGTCACCGGCTCAGAAAAGGTAGGCTCCACCAACATGTGGAAGGTCACCGCCAGTCATCGCGACGTGCGCGACTTCTGTTTGGGGTACGCCACCATGACGATGTGGCTGGACGCGGACAGCCCGTGGGCAGCACGACAAACGGTCGACGTTGCCATCAGCAGCGACGAAACGTCTCAGTCGAGTTGTTCAGCCTGGCAGCAGCGGGGCATCGACGCGGTTCTCCCCGAGGGGGAATTGGAACTTCACCACACCTTTGAACGAACCACGCTGACTCGAGGGTTCAAGGCCATCGAACTCGGGAAAACGTACGACAACCGCCCTCAGGCAAACGACCTCAACCCAGACGACGACGAACTCGAGGACTGGGGCGTGGACGGGACTCATCTTCCCGACAACTCCACCGTTCGCACCCACCCGCTCGACCAGGCCATGACGTGCATCAGCGAGTTCAGCGGCGTGGCCTCCGGAGCCGTGACCGCTCTGGAAAACGACGGCTACGTGTGGCGAGCGGTGGATCAGCAGAACGGCAGCGCCACCGAATGGAACATTTCGTGGGTTGACTCAGACACGACGGCGGGGTGGCTCCACTTTTCGGTGTCGGGCGATTCCGGCGACCAGACGTGCACCTTCATCGCCAAAGGCACCTTCGACGAATCGATCACGCACAACCGAGATTCCATTCCAAAGGCACTGCCGCTTCACGACATCGAAGCACGCTTGCTGGACGCTCAGCGCTATCCGGACCTGACCGGTCCCGATGCGCTGTTCACCGGAGGCGGTCTCCACGATTCGACCAGCATGGGCTACCTCGTGGTGGTTCCCGGCTCCGGTTTCGGAATCGATTTCAGCGACCTTCTCGACACATCAGGGGCGACAACGATCGACGTGCAGCGGCAGTGGGAAGAGAACGGGAACGACCGGAGCTTTTCCTTGCTGGTCGACGGAACGGACGGGCGCCTCATTGGATGGACCAGCCTCTCTGTAGAGGAGTTGGACGGATGAGCACCGACGGCCGCGGCTTGGACCACTTGATGGAACAGAACGACACCGAACTTGATTTTCTCTCCGCCTACGGCGGTGTTGGCGATGCTGAGCAAGCCGATGGTGCAGCACTCCTGTCTGCGCTTCATCGCTTCCTTCGAGCAGGTGGCATGAAATGCGAGATACAGGGGTCAACCATGACCTTCGATGCAGGTTCGGCGACGGCTGAGGGACACGGTTGCCGTCTGACCTTTCACGGTGAGCATCTTCCTCTTGTGGACAGCGACATGAAGATGCCGGGCTTCTCGGGGGCTGTCCTCGATGGTTCACGAAGCGAGGTCACCGTTTTGCTGACCGCTTGGGGAACGGAGCAGCGACGATTCGTTGAGCGCCTGGTGGAACATCATCGCCGTCGGTGATTCAGTCTCGGCGCGTGGCAGCGAGGAGAGCGGCACAACCCATGGCCGTCATCACCGCCACGATGCCTGCGGAGGGCAAGAGCCCTTCACCCTCGCCGGTTGCAGGAACATCGCATCCGTTTCCGTCCGAGTGAATTCCACCGTAGCTTCCCTCGTTGTAGTAGCACGTGGACCAGGTCTTGTACCATTCACCTTGAGGGAAGTTTTCGGTGGAGTCGTCACTGTAGGTCGCCTTGACTCGCCAGTTGACGTAGGAGTGGTCGGTGGGCGGCGTGAGGTCGGTCGTGAACGTGCTTCCGTCCTCGCTGACGGCGACGTCACGGTTGACGGGTGGGTCGCAGACACCGTCGTTGGTGCAAATCTGGGTCGTGATGGCGAGGACGGTCCCGTTGTCGACGGCCTCTTGGTTGAGGGCAACCGACAGGGTCCACACTTGCCCGTCTTGAGATGGAGCGGTTCGCTCCTGGACGGTGAACGGAACGTCGTCCCCGGGGTTCACGTCTTCACCGCCCGTTGCGCTGCCGGCCTGGGCGGCCAGGCTTGAGGTCATCAACAAGCAACACACAACCAGCATCGCTGCAACACGCTTCATGTTGAACACTCACAACGACTCCCTTATTTGGGTTCCTCTCGAGGGCGACATCATTCCATCTCCCACAGTTCGTCGCCCACCCAGTGCACGGTTTTGATCCCTTTTCCTTTGGTTTTTTCCACCATGATTTCGCCGTCGTCCATCGCCCACCCCAATGCGAGCGGTCGCTTGTGCGTCATGTCCCGAATCCAGACGAGGTCCCCCGCCTTCACCGAAGGCTCGGAAGCGTGAACGCCCGCCACCATGCAGTCGGCGCCGTTCATCAGAAACGGTATGGCGCCATGGTCCACTTCGACCCATTTCATGGCGTCCATGTGTCCGAGAAAACCGCGCAGGGTCAGGAAGGCACGTCGTTCATCGTCTTCGTCAACCAGTTCGAACACGAGCGGGGTTCGGTCGACGAAGACCATGCTCCACGGTCCGTATTCCGCCATCTCGAGGAACGCTCCGTCAACGTTCAGGTCGATGGCGAGGTCGACCTCAAGGCGCTTGAGCAACGGCGCAATGTGCTTGCGGCGAACCGGTCGTCGTTTCCGGACGCTCCACTCGTTGGCCATGGTCTGCGCTGCTGTTAGAAGGCTATCATCCTTGGGCATCGCGCTGTTGATGAACTGCGAAACCCTGCTTTGCTCATGGCGATGTGGTGCACCATCCGGACCTTCTCCAAACACGCTGTTGAACTCGGTAATGAGCCCCTTTCCGAGCCGATTTTTTTCGTCAAACCCGACGCATGCTTGCACGGCGCCGGGCCGCTACCGGTGTCGTCTCACCCCGGCGAGGTTCATCACGAGGTGGAGTGCGTTGTTCGCATGGACGAACGTTTGGAGCCAACGGCCGTCGCCGTTGGTTTGGATTTGACCGATCGATTGACTCAGGGCGAGTTGCGCGCTGACCAACTTCCGTGGACACGCGGAAAGTGCTTCCGTTCCAGCGCCGTTGTTGGACAATGGGCCGCTTGGGAGGGGGCATGGGACGACCTCGTCAACCCACAGCGGGGGCTGCATCTCTCCCTTTCCGTCAACGGCGTTGTGCGCCAGTCGACGCCGCTTGGCGAAATGGCGATCACACCCCGCCATCAAATCGACTCGCTCCGGGCGTGGGCACCCGTGACCGGCGGGGATGCGCTGTTTACGGGAACGCCTGAGGGCGTCGGTCGGTTGTTCCCCGGCGATCGTGTTCTCGCTCGCCTCACGGACGGAGAAGGCGATGTGTTGTCCGAAATCGACCTCGCTTGCTCGTGAGGGTTGCTTTCATATAGCCCGTGCCAGTCGGTGGCGACGCAGGAGGCATCACCATGGCTCAATGGCACGGAATTTCACGACGCAAACCATCCGGTGGACGAAAGGTGCAGGCCCGCGGCAAGCGAGCCACCGAAATCTCCACCGAGAAGCAATTCGCCCTTGTCGGTGAGCCCAAGCGGAAGATCTACCGCAAGACCGGCGGCAACACGATGGTCCGCGTGATGGCCGCAAACCAAGTCAGCATCAACGATTCCAAAACGGGAAAGACCACGCTGGGCACCATTCACAGCGTTGTTGAAAACGCCTCGGACCCCAACTACGTCCGACGAAACATCCTCGTCAAAGGAGCCGTTATCGAGACCGACAAGGGTCGCGTCCGAATCACCTCACGACCCGGTAAGGACGGCGTCATCAACGGCGTTCTCCTGGAATGACGCCAAGCGACGGCTTCAAGAAAGCACGCTACGAGCGGCCCGTGAGGCGAGACCATGGACCACAACCCCGACCGACTGTGCGTCTGGCCGGGCTACTTCGACATGAAGCGATCACGAAGATCCGGTCGGCGAGTCCCCAAGGACGCCTCCGTTCTGAAGCCCGATCTGGAAGGTCTGTTCATGGCGGCCAGAGCCGTGGGTCTTCGAAAAATCAAGCGAGAGGAGCAAACCTCACACCCGCGACGACCTCACGGTCGTGAAGGCCGACTTTGGGTGTCTGCGGCGGGCGCAAAAGAGTCCATCGGCGCCGGCAGCAAGGAGGAACTTCTGCAACTCATCGGTGGGCAGTGGCGCGAGATGCAGCGCAACCAACGGCAAGCCGCTGAGGAACAAACGGCCCGCGGTCCAAAAACCGGCGACCGTCGGGCACGCACGCAACGAAAAAACACCCAACAGCGAAGCAGTTTCAAGAAGCGAAAGAGCTTCAAAAAGCGCTGACGCTCAAACAGAAATTGATAACCTTTGGGCCTGATTTTTGAACATGCGCCCCCTGCTGTTGTTCACGATGCTCGTGTTGATGACGGCCTCCGTCCAAGGTGATTTGACACCCGACCCGTCCGTTCACCAGGCTCAAGANCCACAAACCGTGGTCGTTTCGGTCGACAGCACCAACCTCCGATTCTCCCCGTCGTCGGTCACGGTGGCTGAAGGGGACACGGTCCGCTTCTTTTGGAGCGGTCAGGCGTTGCCCCACAACGCTGTGGAAACCAACGAGGTGTTTGATTCAGGCGACCCTGCTCGAGAAGTCGACTACAGTTTCACCTTCGAACGTGGAACCAACGGAACCTACGAGTTTGTGTGCGAGCCGCACGCCTCGGCGGGCATGGTGGGGACGATCACCGTTGAGCCGGCCCCGCCCCTTGAGCCTGAGGCCGAGCCTCCNGCGAGCGAAGACACGCCGTTCGCTTCGGTCGGTCTGACGGTCGGTTGCCTGGCCGCTGCCTGCGTTGTGGCGGTTCGTCGTCACGGCAACGGATGAAGCCAGCCGAAGACGTCCTCTTCGGTTTCGTTCTGAATGCCCGTCAATGCGTCGTACAACTCCACGGTGATGGCACCGGGCGAACCGTCTCCATACACCGTCTTTTCGCCGTTGTGGGTGACGGAGCCAATGGGTGAAATCACGGCGGCGGTGCCGCAACAAAAGGCTTCATCGGCAGTCAACGCAAATTCAGCGGACACCCTCGTTTCAACCACATCGTAGCCCCTGTGGCGAGCGAGTTGAATGATTGAATCGCGAGTGATGCCCGGCAGAATGGTGCCCGTCAACTCGGGTGTGTAGAGCACCTTGTCCTTGATGCAGAAGAAGTTGGCTGCCCCGACTTCTTCGATGTCGGTGTGGGTTTCTGCGTCAAGGTAGATCACCTCCGCAAAACCGAGGGCTTTCGCTTCCTTGCTCGGTTTCATGCCCGGTGCGTAGTTTCCGATGGCTTTCACCCCACCCGAGCCACCCGGGGCAGCTCGGTGGTGGTGTTCTGAAATCAGGAGGTCAATGGCGTTCATTCCGCCCTTGAAGTAGGGGCCCACCGGCGTGACGTAGACGAGAAACGTGTAGGACGGAGCGGGTGACACGCCCAGCACCGGTCCGCTGCCCATCAGCAGCGGGCGGACGTACATGGCACCTTTTCCGGACGGTGGAACCCAGTGCTGGTTTGCCGAGACCACCTGCTCAACGGCGTCCACAAACACCGATTCGGGCACCGGGGGCATCTTCAGACGATCGGCACCCCGCTGCATGCGTCGGGCGTTTTCCTCGGGTCGAAAGAAGACGATGCGATCCTTGGAGGTCCTGTAGGCTTTCATGCCCTCAAACAGCCCTTGCCCGTAGTTCAGAACACCCGCAGCGGGCGACATCGGTACGTCGCCGTAGGGTCGTAATTCTCCGGGCATCCATGGCTCGTCCGCCTTGGTGGAGGTCAGGTACATGGTCTCGGTTGGCGTGAGTGAAAACGTCAAGCTGTCCCAGTCGAACGATTCATTCATCAAAGCACCACCGCGGTCAAGTTGACCCATTGGAATGAGGCTTTCAAGGGTTCCTCTTCCTTTTCTTGCTCAATCGGTGCGTTTGTTCATCGGACGATGCAGATGGGTTCTAATGGGGTGGTAGCGTCAACTTGACGAGGTCGCCAAATGAACGGTCGCATGGGCATTGTTAGCGGGCGCTACCGTTCCTCTCAAGCGTCGGGGAGCGATGGTCAACCTCAAACCATCATCGAACTCTTCGGGCGAGGCGAGAACGGCGAATCCGTTTGCCTGCTGGTTCACGGTTTGCGCCCCTCCTTTGAGGTGGCTCCCATCGGGGCGTGGGAGCCCGGCGATGGCGTTCCGACGTTCATTGAGGACCGACTGGCCCAAATCCGCGCCATGGAACACGTCGTCAACGTCTCAGGACCGGTGGTGAAATGGACGCAGCTGGGGGAGCGTCCGGTGTGGAACATCGAGGTTGAGCAACCGTTCCACGTTCCGGCGTTGCGCAAGACCCTGAAAACCCGCTCCTGGCAGATTTTTTCGGGGGACATCCCCTTTGTGAATCGATTTTTTCTCGACGGTGACGTCGGTATGCACGTTGCGTTCAGCGGGCGGGTCGTGGACCGTCGGGACGACGAAGGGCCCGTGGTCAAGGCCGAGGTCATCGATGCCGGCGGCGGGGGACGATACGGCGTGGATGTCACCGTTCGCTGCGACGCCGCAGACGTCGCTGCCACCGAACCGTTTCAGGTGCCCTACACCGTTTTTTCCTTTGACTTGGAAACCAGCATCGAACACGAAACGGTGCTGTGTGCGGCCGCTTGCGTTGAGCATCTCGGTTCCGGTGAGCGTCAAACGTTTGAGTTTCGAGGAACCGAAAGCGACATTCTCGAAGGACTCACAAGAGCCGTTCACGCCACCGACCCCGACATCATCACGGGCTACAACATCGACAACTTTGACCTCCCGAGGCTTGCAGACCGGACCGCTGTCCTGCAAAGGGGTCGTGGGTGGGAGGGAACCAACGCCCTCTTTGGCTGGGGGCGCGCGCCGAGAATGGAATCCGAACTCAAGCGAAACCGAGACGCTCTTGTTCCGAAGCGGCAGAGCAATCGAGCATGGAACCTTTCGGGTCGCGTCGTGATGGATGCATGGTGGCAGGCACGCCAGGCGCTCAGGCCTCGGCGCGAGACCTTGTCTTTTGTCGCCACCCTTCTCTTCCCCGACGATGAGGAGAAGCACAAAATGGACGTCGACGCATCCAACATGGACGAAGAGTGGGCCACACGGCCCGACGAGGTCATGGCCTACTGCGTTCGAGACGCCGAACTGCCCCTTGACATCCTCGCCTCGATTCAGGCGGTTCGACGGAAGGAAGCGGTCGCTGCGGTCGCGAAGGTGCCGTTTGAAACGGCAGCCAACGGCAGCACGAGCCAACTGATTGATTCACTCGTCATTCGACTTGCGGACTCGCAGCACGTCGCCGTACCGCTGACCGGCTCCGCCGAAGCGAAAGAGGGACAGATCACCGGCGGTTATGTTCACGATGTGGAGGCAGGGCTTCATCCATGGATTGCAGTGCTGGATTTCAAGAGCATGTACCCGTCCATCATGATCGGGCACAACATCTGCTACACAACGCGCATCGACCCCGCTCAACCCTCGCCACCGGGTGAAGGTCGTTTCCACACCTCGCCCATCGACAGCAAATTTCGTTTGGCTGAGGACCGGAAGGGCATGGTGCCGCTGCTTCTCGAAGATCTGATGCAGCAGCGAGACGAGCACAAGGCGGCCATCAAGGCGGCTCAATCCGTGCAGGACGTTTCGGCNGAAGCCTTTCACGACGCCATGCAGTACGCTGTAAAAATNCTGATGAATTCCTTNTACGGTGTGTTTGCAAGCGGATTTTATCGATTTACACACCGCGATTTGGGCTCCTCCATCACGGCATGGGCGCGCCAGAACATCAAGGGAATCATTTCTGCAGTTGAGGACGAAGGGCACGGGGTCGTCTACTCCGACACGGATTCAATTTTCGTCCGCAGCCCGGTCTCGGGGCACGCGCCNCGCCTTGTCTCGGAAGAGGAGATCGCTCGAGCCAACGACGGTGACGAAGAGGCCGCTGCCACACTCGAAGCGTACGAAGCAGCGAAACAAAGCATGGTCGACTTTGGCCAAGCACTGGCCAGCAAATACAGCCGTGATTCTGCGGTGTTGGAGTTTGAGAAAGGTCTCTCGGTGTTCTTCAGCCACGGAGCGAAGAAGCGATACATCGGTCAGGTGGTTTGGCCGTCCAACGAAATGCTGGTCCGAGGCTACGAAACGCAACGAACGGATTCCTTCAGCTACCTCACGACGACGATGAAAGAGATTTTTCGATACGCGCTCGCCGACCGCGGCGACGACCTCGTTGCCTACGCCAAGAAGCGCGTTGAATCGCTTCGCAACGGCGAGGTCCCCTCCAGCGAGGTGGTTCTCGCAAAATCNTGCAAGGGCCGCGTGGTTCGAACCCCGGTCAAGACGGCAGCGGACGTTGACTTCACTCGAGATTACGCCAAACCCGACAGCATGGCCCAGGTGCGGGTGGCCAAACAGCGCATCGAGCGTGGACTGGGGTTCACGACCGGAATGAAGGTGTCCTACGTCGTCACCGACGCCAACAAGCGACCCATGTCCGTCGTTCCCTGGCTTGACAACGAGGAAGAGCAGGCCAAGGTGACCTACGACGGTCGCTTTTACGCCGAGCGATTGGCCGCCGCTGTGGGGCGAATCACGGAGGCTTTTGGATGGGAAGCCAAGGACTTGATGGCGGGGAACAAACAGACCAGTTTGTTCTCCTTCTAATGCCGCATCCCGAGGAAGCCCTTTTGATGAGCGAGTAACCACCCAACACCATGGGAACCCATTCACGAACCCTGATGGTGGTGGGGCTGATGCTGTGCACGTCGCTGACCGGGTGCATCTTCGAAGACGGCTCCGACAGCGCAACCGATGATGTCCTTGCGGTGTTCAGTTTCAGTCCCAGCAAGAACATCAAAGTCGGCACCTCGGTCACCTTTGATGCTTCGAGTTCGACCCCCAGCGACGGGTCGCTCACGTACCGCTGGAATTTTGATGCGGAAGGCTCCATTGACATCGACGCAACGGGCCTGACCGCCACGTGGAGTTTCGACGAAGCAAAGACGTACAAGGTCTCGCTCCAAGTGTCGGACGGATCGACCACCAACGAACAGGTGCGGGACCTGACGGTGTACGCTGAAAGCGCCGAACCACCCACGGCGGAGATCGCTCAATACGCCGACGACGAGGACTGTGAAAACGAGGAAATCTCCGAGACCAGGCACATTCTGGTTTGGATCTGTGCGCGGGACAAAACCACCACCGACCGCAGCATCACCGAGACCACCACGATTCAGTTGGACGCTTCCGATTCCACGCCCGGCGACGCATCGTCGCAGTACATTCCAGAAGACGGCTACATCTGGGACCTCGACCTGACCGAAGACAAGGACAACGACGGCGACCCGGAGAACGACGACGACCTCGTGGGCGCCACGGTGGACTGGAGCAACGTGGCTCCGGGGGAATACGAGGTCGGTTTGACGGTCACGAACAACGTGGACATGACCGACAGCACAACCATTCGAGTGTACGTCAGTTACGCCGGCTATTGGGCGGATTTTGAGATCGGAGGCAACAACAGCGGAAACCCAGCGCAACTGGAGTTCGACGCCATCGTTCACTACGACAAGGAGAAGAGCAACACCATCGTCAAGGCCCAAGTTGAGTTGGAGTACCCCAAAGAAGACGGCGACTGCACGAACGTTCCGGGCGCCAACAACTGCAGGGCTGAGCTGAACATCTTTGCCTACAACGAAGAGGACGAGGAGGCGGGCAACACCACCTCCACCGACCTTGAATCTCGAGACGACGGCGACTGTGGCTCGGATCAAGACTGCGTGCATTTGCGGCTTTCAGGCTACATGTTCGCCGACACCGAATCCACCTACGGCGACGGTGAGTGGACGATGACCATTCAAAACGACCGCGTGAACGATTTCATGGTCGATCAGTTTGTCATTCGCTTGTTCTACAAATGACGAGGTGAGACGATGCGACGCACGCGAATCGTGGCCACCATCGGCCCTGCGTCCGAGGACCGGGCGACCCTGAAGTCCCTGCTTGATGCGGGCGTCGACGTGTGTCGGTTCAACTATTCGCACGGCGAGCCAGACGACAAAACCGAACTGTACCGTAGGCTGCGAGACATCGAGGATGAACTCGGTCGACCAACTTGCATTCTCGCCGATCTCCCAGGACCAAAAATTCGTCTGGGGACCTTCCCCGAGGCCCACATGCTCGAGGACGAGCGCACCATCACCCTCCACTGCGGTGTTCACAGCATGGAGACCAACGGCGGGTCCGACTTTCCGGTTGAATACGGAGGCTTGTCCGCTGAACTGAAGCCGGGTGACCCCATTCTCATCAACGACGGCTTGATTCGGCTGACCGTCCTCACCACCGATGGAACGCCCAACGGAACGGTTCGCTGCAAGGTTGAGGACGGGGGTCCAATCAGCAGCCGGAAAGGCGTGAACGTACCCGGTACCCTCGTGGACTTGCCGGCGATTGGTCCAAAGGACCAAGCCGCACTTCAGCACGCGCTCGAAAACGGTGCGGACTACATCGCCGTGAGTTATGTTCGAACCGCAGAAGACCTCCTGCCTGCAAAGGAAGCCGTGAAAAAGGCTTCAATGCACGTGCCGATTTTGGCAAAAATTGAGCACCCTGTGGCCCTTGATAACCTTGACAGCATCCTCGATCTTGCCGACGCTGTGATGGTGGCTCGAGGGGATTTGGGCGTTGAAATACCGCTCGAAAACGTCCCCGTGGCCCAGCAACGCATCATCGACAAGGCGCTCGAGCGCGGCATGCCGGTGGTGGTCGCCACGCAAATGCTGGAATCCATGACCCTTCAGCCTCGGCCGACTCGAGCGGAGGTGAGCGACGTGTCGACCGCCATCCGACACGGAGCGACCGGTGTGATGCTGTCGGGGGAGACGGCTTCGGGCAGTTTCCCTCTCGAGGCCGTGAAGACCATGGCAAAAATTGCATCGGCAACCGAAGAAGGCCTTGACGCTCATGACCTACGGCCCACCTCGCTGGCGCGGTTCCGTTCAACTCGGGCCGTGGCCCACGCAGGTGTTGAGCTGGCCCGTGAAGCGGGCGCTGCTCGCATTGTGGTGGCAACCCATCACGGGACGTCGCCTCGATTGGTCTCGGGCTATCGCCCGGACATTCCCATCACCGCCGTCAGCGATCGACTCCGAGCACTGCGACGCACGTGCCTCCTGCCGGGCGTCGATACGGTGCTTGCNAAAGAGCACGATCGAGGTTCAAAGACCATGCGAGAAGCGGTCGAGCAGCTGGTGATTCAGGGGCGTGTTCAACCCGGGAAGCGCGTGGTGGCCATCTCGGGCAGCCCTCTGGCGATGCGAGGCGCCACCAGCACCTTGCGTTTGTACAAAATCGGTCCGTCAGGGGACATCCTCGACACCGAGTAGAAAGGCCTGATTGAGCCCTNAAATTGCTCGTTCGGCGCATCGCGCTCTTGATATAGGGGATAATGGTCGGGACGCTTGCTAAGGAGCGATTACCATGCCATCACAATGGGAAGACAGAAGCAAGCCACACCGCAACATCGTGTTTATCGGTCACGTCGACCACGGAAAGTCCACCACCGTTGGACGTCTCCTCCTCGACTCCGGTCACATTGAAGAGCACGTTATTGAGAAGAACGAGAAACTCGCTGCTGAGTCCGGTAAGGCCGGATTCGGACTTGCGTACGTCATGGACGGACTCAAGGAAGAGCGCGAGCGTGGTATCACCATCGACGTCGCTCACAAGGAGTTCTTCACCCCTGACTACTACTGGACCATCATCGACGCACCAGGTCACCGAGACTTCGTGAAGAACATGATCACCGGTGCTTCCCAAGCTGACACCGCTGTGTTGCTCTGCGCTGCCAACGACGGTGTCAACGCCCAGACCAAGGAACACGCGTTCTTGGCCAAGGTGCTTGGTGTCAAGGGCCTCATCGTCCACGTCAACAAGATGGACATCTCCGGTGTCGACTGGACCGAAGAGAAGTACAACGCTGCCTGCAAGGAAGTTTCTAGCCTCTTGAAGATGGCTGGATTCAAGCCAGACGACGTGCCAATGATTCCTGCTTCGTCCCTCAACGGCGACAACGTGTACAACAAGTCGGACAAGTGCCCATGGTACAAGGGCCCAACCCTCTTCGAGGCCATCAACGCCACCCCCA
>FUFK010067673.1_pt1 | contig 17945 bp, 13 predicted proteins | sample 1021851 | NCBI WGS metagenome assembly FUFK01 (sample SAMEA51879418, study PRJEB19060) | metagenome | reverse complement strand
TTTATAAAATTGTCGATCATTTCAGCAGTCTCCAAGGGATATTGATCAACAAAAAAATGCCCCCCTGGCATTTCTATCCTTGAATAAAGTTTCCCTTTAGTTTTCCAAACAGAGTCCATATCAAACGTTTTTGCCATAACCCCATCCCTGCCCCATACAGCGGCAAATGGTACTTTAATTGGGGAATTACCGTCAGCAGCCTCATGATGCTGATCAATNTGATATGCTGCTCTATAATCATCACACATTGCNCGNATACAGGANTTATTTCTCCAGCTTTTTTGATANGCATTTAGTTGGTTTTTTGAAAAAGCATTAATGCCAGTGGCACCCCATCCTTGNAGACAGCTATTATAAAATTGATCAGGGTCCCTTTCTATAAGTTTTTCAGGAACTGGAAAAGGTTGGGATAGAAAAAACCAATGATAGTATGAGAAAGCTAATGATGCAGATAGCTCGGTAAATACTGTATTCGTTGGGACTATATCCATAAACATCGTGGAAGATACTAATTCTGGATTATCTATAGCCAACCGATAGGCAACTCGAGCACCTCTGTCATGGCCAATGAAATGCGCCTTTTTGATATTTTGGGATTTTAAAATAGCAATGACATCTTTTGCCATATTGCGAAAAGTATAATTTTCATAACCTAGTGGCTTCGCCGATTGACCATATCCGCGTAGGTCAGGGCAAATAACGTGATAGCAGTTTGATAGTAATGGGGCTACATTAGCCCACATCGCGTGGGTTTGAGGAAATCCATGTAAGAGGACCACAGGGGAACCCTTGCCGTGCTCAACAAAGAATATATCACAATCTTTTAAAACTAAACGATGTTTTTTAAATCCTCCAAACATGCAAAGCCCGATGTTTGTTTTTTACGAATTATTTCTTAAACCCAAAGAGAGAGTTAACAATATCCTAGTCGCAAATTTGTAACCTGAACAGTCTAATATTTATTTAATTTTTTTAGTTTAACTTTTATACACTGGGTAGGAATTACTCAACCAGATGCGTCAATCAGCACCATTTTTTAACTAGCTTCTTCTTAAACTCCTGCTATTTATTACTCAAATTGGAAGTGAANTGTTTATTTTTTTGACATATTTANTTTTATGAATATGTTGTTGGAAGGAATATTTGGAANTATGCTTTCAAACGACCCAAGTGGAAGAGAAAATAATGAACTATGAAGATCATATTGAAGCTGCAATAAATCGTTTGCACGAAGAAGGCCGATATAGAACCTTCATTGATATAGAACGCGAACGCGGGAATTTTCCGTACGCAGCATGGAAATCGCCAAACGGTGACCTAGACAAAATAACAGTTTGGTGCGGAAACGATTATCTGGGAATGGGGCAAAATAATTTAGTGCTCGAAGCTATGCACGAGGCGCTCGACGAAGCAGGAGCCGGTTCAGGCGGGACGAGAAATATCTCTGGAACAACTGTTTACCACAAAGAACTTGAAAGAGAGTTAGCGGACCTTCACTGCAAAGAGTCGTCTTTACTGTTTACGAGTGCCTACATTGCAAATGATGCAACTCTATCTACATTAGCAAAATTACTCCCTAATTTGGTAATATATTCGGATGAGCTAAACCACGCCTCCATGATCGAGGGTATTCGCAGACATGGTGGCGAAAAAAGGGTTTTTAAGCATAATGATATGAAGCACCTTCGCAGACTTNTACAAGAAGACAACAGTTCAAACCCAAAATTGATAGCATTTGAATCAATTTATTCAATGGACGGTGACTTTGCACCGATAAAAGAGATCTGTGACTTGGCTGAAGAGTTTTCGGCCATGACGTATATAGATGAAGTTCACGCGGTAGGCATGTATGGAGCCACCGGTGCGGGGGTCGCACAGCAAGAAGAGCTAATGAGCCGAATAGATATAATCAATGGAACCCTCGCAAAAGCATACGGGGTGATGGGTGGATACATTGCAGCAAGTGCAAAGGTTTGTGACGCAATTAGAAGTTATGCCCCGGGTTTTATCTTTACAACTTCACTATCTCCAGCTTTAGTGGCCGGCGCTTTAGCTTCAGTTCGGTATTTGAGAGAGCACCAGGAGGTTAGAGACAAGCATCAATTGAACGCAAAGATACTAAAAATGCGTTTAAAAAGTCTAGGATTACCAATTATTGATCATGGATCTCATATCGTACCCGTTATTGTCGGTGATCCAGTTCATACCAAGAAACTATCTGATCTATTANTGGTAAACCACAAAATNTATGTTCAGCCTATAAACTTCCCAACTGTACCCAGAGGAACAGAANGACTGCGCTTTACNCCTTCTCCANTNCANGGATCCCAGGAAATCGATTATTTGGTTAGAGTGATGGACGAACTCTGGTCTCATTGCGCACTGAACAGGACTGAACTTACCGCCTAGCACCACAATCGAACGGATATGTGCATTATATTGTAATTGTGCTAGGTATTTGGCATGCAATTTGCGAATCGACGTCAAAATATTTTTGGTTGAGTGAAATATGAAATGGCGAGAGCCCAAAGGTAGCGAAACTTCTCAAACAGCGCACCCTAAAGGGTTCGATGATTATGACTTTCGTCTTGGGGATATTTTGAGAGGTGAACGTGCTACATTAGGCAAGTCATTACTTGATGTCGAAAAAGAATTGAAGATTAAGGCCAACTATGTAGCAGCAATAGAAAACTGCGATCCGACAGTATTTGAATCCCAGGGTTTTATTGCCGGTTTTGTTAGATCATACGCGCGCTATCTTGAGCTAGACCCAGACATTATCTATACACTTTTTTGCAATGAAAGCGGCTTTGAGACCATGCATGGCATGGCAAAGGAAAGTGCAAAAGAGAAAGAAAAAAAATACAGCAATAGAAATCTAGAAGATAGTCTATTCATCAGGCCGACTACAGCATATTTACCAAAGCAACAAAAATGGTATGAAAATATTGAGCCAGGTGCCGTAGGTTCTCTTTGTGTTACGATCGCTTTAGTTTCAGCCCTGGGATATGGAGCTTGGTCGTTTTTTCAAGAAATACAAAAAGTTGATATAACTCCTACAGAAAATCAGCCTGTAGTACTCACAGAGCTGCAAAACTTACCTACAGCGCTGAATATTACAAATAATTTAATGCTGGATAATACAGAAGATTTTCAGGAAGGGTCATCTAGGATCAACAGAATTTACAGGTCAACTGCTCTAGATCAACCTGTCATTGTCGCTCGAGACGAACCTATATCTAAGTTAGATCCAAATCAATTTGGGCTTTTTGCTCCAATTCCATCAAGTAAAGAAATTGGAATTGAGGAAATTATTTCGGATTTAATACCCAAAAAAAATAGTACCGATAAAAATCTTCAAACGAACTTTCCTAAAGTATCTGCCGACACTCCTCCCGTTGTCACATTAATTACCTCAAAAGAGGCTTGGATCGAAATTGTCGCCGCTGATGGATCTGTAATTTACAAAAATTTGATGCAACCAGGAGTAGAATTTGCCCTTCCTCAGACCGAGAGCGCCCCTAAACTACTAGCTGGTATGTCTGGCTATGTTTATATGGCAATAGATGGAGTTCTGTATGGTCCGGCCGGTAAAGGTGTAAATGTTGTGAAAGATGTCACTTTGGATCCTCAATCTATAATCTTGAGTTATGAACCCGCACAAATAAAAAGTGATCCAGATTTGCAGAAGTTAGTTGCCGGGCTGGGATTAAATAGCTTCACTGCTGAGTCACTTGATCAATAGGTGCCTTGCTAGAATCGTAACTTAGTTTTAGCGTTACAACCAATAGATTGGTAACATTCGAGGATTAGTATGTCTATCAACCATGTTCGTCCCTGGCGCACCATAGAGAGGCGGCGTTCTAGGCAAATAAAAGTCGGGAATGTTGCGATCGGTGGGGATGCACCAATATCAGTACAGACTATGACAAACACAGATACAACTGATGTCAAAGCAACCCTTAAACAAATTACATCAGCAGCGGAAGCTGGAGCAGATTTAGTTCGGGTCTCAGTTCCCGATGAAGCAAGCAGCACAGCATTAAAAGAAATTGTCAAAAATAGCTCAGTGCCGATAGTCGCCGACATTCATTTTCACTACAAAAGGGGTATTGAGTCCGCAGAAGCTGGCGCATCATGTTTAAGAATTAATCCTGGTAACATCGGATCAGCAGATCGCGTTAAAGAAGTTATTAAGGCAGCAAAGGACAACAATTGTGCCATAAGAATTGGGGTTAATGCAGGAAGTCTAGAGAAAGATTTATTAGAAAAATATGGAGAACCTTGCCCTGATGCAATGGTTGAGTCAGCACTTAGACATATAAAAATTCTGGAGGATAATGATTTTTTTAATTTTAAGATCAGCTGTAAGGCTTCAGATGTTTTCTTAGCGGTAGCGGCCTACTATGGCATTTCCGATGCATGTGATTATCCTTTGCATCTTGGTATAACAGAAGCAGGCGGCCTTATGACTGGAACCATCAAATCTTCAATTGGAATGGGTTCACTTCTGTGGGCAGGTCTCGGCGATACAATTAGAGTTTCATTGTCTGCAGATCCAGTTGAAGAAATTAAAGTTGGATTTAATATACTAAAATCTTTGAATCTCAGACATCGAGGTGTAAATGTAATATCTTGTCCTTCATGCGCTAGACAAGAGTTTAACGTTATTAAGAATGTTGAGGAGCTTGAAAAAAGACTAGAACACATTTCGACACCAATGACACTTTCGGTTATTGGTTGTGTTGTGAATGGTCCAGGAGAGGCTAGAGAAACTGATATTGGCCTGACAGGTGGAAAAAGTGGTCATCAAATCTATTTAAATGGTGAAAAACACCATGTTTTAAGAGACAAAGATATGATTGACCATCTTGTAGACCTTTGTGAAAAAAAACAAAAAGAATTATTAAAAAAAAAAGCTTAAGATTTTGCAGAAAATTAGAACAGTAAAAGGTATGAAAGATCTTTTTGGTGATGAATTCATCAACCATCAAGAACTAAACGAAACTTTTAGCAAACTATGTGATTCTTTTAACTACGAGGGAATTAAAACTCCTATTTTAGAATATGCTGAAATTTTTTTAAGATCCTTAGGAGAAACTTCAGATATAGTTTCAAAAGAAATATATAATTTTGTGGATAAAGGTGATGAGCATCTTGTATTGAGACCAGAAGGAACAGCTGCAATTGTAAGAGCGTTTATCTCCAATAGTTTTAGCCAGAAGTTAGTAAATAAATATTATTACTTTGGCCCGATGTTCAGACGAGAGAGGCCTCAATCAGGAAGATTAAGACAATTTAATCAACTAGGTGTTGAGTATTTTGGAAATCAAAATTATTTGGCAGATTTGGAAGTTATAATGATTGCTAATAAATTTATAGAAAAAATTGGATTAAAAAAATCTGTTAAATTAGAACTTAACTCTCTAGGTAACGAAAGTAGCAGAAAAAAGTACGTTGAGGCTCTTCACACATATTTTAAAAAAAGAAAGAATGACTTATCCGAGGACAGCCTTAAAAGACTAGAAAAAAATCCACTTAGAATTCTTGATTCAAAGAATTTAGATGATCAAAAAATAATTAAAGATAGCCCAAAAATTCAGTCTTTTTACGACGAAGAATCGTCAAAATTCTTTGATTCTTTAATCAACGGTCTTAACATTATGGGTATAAAATATGAATTAAACTCAAATTTAGTTAGAGGTCTAGACTATTACAGTCATACTGCATTTGAATACAGAACTGCAGAAAATAAAGGACAAAACACATTATTAGCTGGCGGAAGATATGACAGACTTGTAAGAATGTTGGGTGGGAATGATTCAACAGGAGTGGGCTGGGCTGCCGGAATAGAGAGGATAATTTTAAGTTTAACTGCCCAAAAGTATAAGAATAAAAAGCTTGTTTCTATCTTTTCAGACTCTAACGAACTTGATCTTGAGATTTTAAAAATAATGAAAAATATTAATTTAAAAAAACATATTGCAATTAACTTTTTAAATTCTGGTAACTTTAAAAAAAAATTATCTAAAGCTAACAAAATTAATTCAGATGTTTGTATTATAATTAGCGAAGAAGAATGGAAAGAAAATAAACTAATATGGAAAGATTTAANAAAAGAAACCCATGAATTATTACCTGTTGAAAAATTAGAACAACTTTTAAATGAAAAAATTAAGTATTAAATGAACCTTAAGCAAGATAATTTTTCATCGAAGCCAAAGCGAAAGCATGTCTGATAAGGGCTCTCGTCCCTTCTTCTAGACCCGAACCCAGGTGATCTAACCATGACCAGAATGAAGCTTTGGTGATACGAAGTGGAGGTTCGAACCGACCGATGTTGAAAAATCGACGGATGAGTTGTGGTTAGGGGTGAAATGCCAATCGAACTTGGAGCTAGCTGGTTCTCCTCGAAATGCGTTGAGGCGCAGCGGTTGATTATGGGCTTCTAGGGGGTAAAGCGCTGTCTCGGTGCGGGCTGCGAAAGCGGTACCAATCTGTTGCAAACTCGGAATACCTAGAACGCTTTCAATCGGCCAGTGAGACTGCGGGGGATAAGCTCCGTAGTCAAAAGGGAAACAGCCCAGACCACCAGCTAAGGCTCCTAAATAAAAGCTAAGTGGCAAAGGAGGTAAAAATGCAGTGACAATCAGGAGGTTTGCCTAGAAGCAGCCACCCTTTAAAGAGTGCGTAATAGCTCACTGATCAAGCGTTTTCGCGCCGAAAATGACCGGAACTAAGTTTTTTGCCGAAGCTGTGGCTACATCACATAGATGATGTAGGGTAGAGGAGCGTTCCGTCCAGGGGGAAGCCAAGCGCGTAAGCCGCGGTCGACAGGACGGAAGTGAGAATGTCAGATTGAGTAACGTAAACATTGGTGAGAATCCAATGCCCCGAAAACTCAAGGGTTCCTGCGCAAGGCTCGTCCGCGCAGGGTCAGTCAGGACCTAAGGTGAGGCCGAAAGGCGTAATTGATGGCAAGAAGGTTTATATTCCTTCACTAGTCTAGGCTTAGTCCTGAGGGACGAACAAATAACACTCTACACAACAGCCATACTTGGCAGTTTGGATAAACCTGTTGTTGTTTGATGCTATTTATTCCAAGAAAAGCTCATTTGACTTTGAGTCTAGACTACCTGTACCGTAAACCGACACAGGTGAGTGGGTTGAATAAACTAAGGGGAGCGAGATAACTCTCTCTAAGGAACTCGGCAAATTGGCTCTGTACCTTCGGAAGAAAGAGTGCCCCTCAGGGGGCCGCAGTGAAGAGATCCAGGCGACTGTTTACCAAAAACACAGGTCTCCGCAAAGTCGTAAGACGACGTATGGGGGCTGACACCTGCCCAGTGCCAGAAGGTTAAAGAAGTTGGTCAATCTTTGATGAAGCTAACAACTGAAGCCCTGGTGAACGGCGGCAGTAACTATAACTGTCCTAAGGTAGCGAAATTCCTTGTCGGGTAAGTTCCGACCCGCACGAAAGGTGTAACGATCTGGATACTGTCTCAGAGAGAGACTCGGTGAAATAAAANTANCTGTGAAGATGCGGNTTACCTGCACACGGACAGAAAGACCCTATGAAGCTTTACTGTAACCTGGAATTGCTTTCAAGCTTATTTTGCGCAGCTTAGGTGGGAGGCTACGAACCTTTTCTTCCGGGAAGAGGGGAGCCATCAGTGAGATACCACTCTTGGTAAGCTAGAGCGCTCAGTCTTAACCGTTATCCGGTAAGANGACAGTTTCAGGCGGGCAGTTTGACTGGGGCAGTCACCTCCCAAAAGGTAATGGAGGTGTNCAAAGGTTCCCTCAGGCTGGACGGAAATCAGCCATAGAGTGTAAAAGCANAAGGGAGCTTGACTGCGAGACTGACATGTCAAGCAGAGACGAAAGTCGGNTTTAGTGATCCGACGGTGCTGTGTGGAAAGGCCGTCGCTCAACGGATAAAAGTTACTCTAGGGATAACAGGCTAATCTCCCCCAAGAGTTCACATCGACGGGGAGGTTTGGCACCTCGATGTCGGCTCGTCGCATCCTGGAGCGGAAGTACGTTCCAAGGGTTGGGCTGTTCGCCCATAGAAAGCGGCACGCGAGCTGGGTTCAGAACGTCGTGAGACAGTTTGGTCCATATCCTGTGTAGGCGTTTAGAGCATTGAAAGGATCTCCCCTTTGTACGAGAGGACCAGGTGGGGACAGACCNCTAGTGTACCAGTTATNCCGCCAGGGGTACACGCTGGGTAGCTATGTCTGGAGTAAATAACTGCTGAAAGCATATAAGTAGGAAGTTCACCTTAAGATGAGTGCTCTTTTGTCTCAAACGATCAACCTTCTATGAAGGATTGACAAATGAAAGACAAGGAAGGTCACGGCAAGACGAGCCGTTTGATAGGCATGAAGTAGAAGTGCAGTAATGCATTCTGAAGCTGACATGTGCTAATAGACCGAGGGATTTGATTTTGTATACCATTTTTACTACTCTGAACCACAGCTGCAACTTTTGCATACGTGGTTCTTTTTCTTGGTGTCTTCGTCGAGGTCGAGACACAGCATCCCTTTCCGAACTGCGTGGTGAAAGGCCTTTGAGATAACGATAGGATACGGGTAGCTGTATCTGAAAACATATCGATGCCAAGAATATATATATAAGAATACTTTAGGGTATTCTCATACTTTTTATATTATCTATTAAATATTTCTTCTATTTTTAATAGAAGGTATTTTTCTATATAAAGTTCTTAAATTAAAGGGTTTTCTCTATTTGAAGACTCTTTTAATTTTTTTATAATAAAAAGATGTTTTTTATTTTTTTTCACAGCCTGTACCGGTACAGGGAGGAGTTATGGTAAACTAATTGATAACAGGTCTAAACATCATTGATGTCGATTGTGTAACTCTTTATAACTATTTATTTCTTCTTTATTATGACTGCAACTTTAGAGCGCCGCGAAAACGCAACAGTATGGGGACGTTTTTGTTCATGGATTACTTCAACTGAGAACCGTCTTTACATCGGTTGGTTCGGAGTATTAATGATCCCTACTTTACTTACAGCAACTTCAGTATTCATCGTAGCATTTATTGCTGCTCCTCCTGTAGATATCGATGGTATCCGTGAGCCAGTATCTGGATCACTTATGTACGGAAACAACATCATCTCTGGTGCTGTAATCCCTACATCTAACGCTATCGGACTTCACTTCTACCCAATCTGGGAAGCAGCTTCTCTTGACGAGTGGCTTTACAACGGTGGTCCTTACCAGCTTATCGTATGTCACTTCTTCATCGGAATTTGTGCATACATGGGTCGTGAGTGGGAGCTTTCTTTCCGTTTAGGAATGCGTCCTTGGATTGCTGTAGCTTACTCTGCTCCTGTAGCAGCAGCAGCAGCTGTATTCATCGTATACCCAATCGGTCAGGGTTCTTTCTCTGATGGAATGCCTCTTGGTATTTCTGGAACTTTCAACTTCATGATCGTATTCCAGGCTGAGCACAACATCCTTATGCACCCATTCCACATGCTTGGTGTTGCTGGTGTATTCGGTGGTTCACTTTTCTCTGCAATGCACGGTTCACTCGTAACTTCATCTCTCATCCGTGAGACTACTGAGAACGAGTCTGCAAACGCAGGATACAAGTTCGGACAAGAAGAAGAGACTTACAACATCGTAGCTGCACACGGTTACTTCGGACGTCTTATCTTCCAATACGCTTCATTCAACAACTCACGTTCACTCCACTTCTTCCTCGCAATCTGGCCAGTAATGGGAATCTGGTTCACAGCTATGGGTATTTCAACTATGGCTTTCAACCTTAACGGATTCAACTTCAACCAGTCTGTAGTAGATTCAAACGGACGTGTAATTAACACATGGGCTGATATCGTAAACCGTGCTAACCTCGGTATGGAAGTAATGCACGAGCGTAACGCTCACAACTTCCCACTTGACCTTGCATCTGTAGAAGCTCCTTCTATCAACGCATAATCAAGTTTNAAGTATCTTTACCTTTAGGTAAAATAACTTAGTGTCCATCCTCTCTTGTAGAGGATGGATATTTCTTTCCTCTATAATTAAAAGATAAAAAATTAACTTGGATGAATATAAATTCCACAAAGACACAAAATAATAAATAGAAATGATAAATATTTTGTAAAAAGATATGCACTTCCATAATCTTTAAACCAACCACGTCGAAAAAACTTACGAGTCACAGGATCTCGAAGAATTCGTTGTTTTGGAAGAACAAATAATAATAAAATAAATGCTGTAATATATTGACGTTCATGCGCTGCAAAATAATTAGCAATTTTATTAATGGTCTCTGGAACAATTGGAAAAAACGCGAAAAAATTAAGAATAAGAACTAATCCGATATAGCCAAGAATAAGTGTATTTGCAATATAGGTAAAACCACCATATTCCCAAACATCACGTGGAGGTTGTAATGTACGATAGTAAATCATATATTTTAGAATTCCATAAAGAGTACGAAAGACTCTTAGAAAACTATCTAAAACACCAATCGTAAGATCTACTGAAAGTTCTAAGATAAGTAACGTACGATCAAAAATCCAACCAACAAAAGAGACAACAAGAGAAAAAGGATTTTTCATAAACAAAGAAACAAATTAATAGATTAGCCAACTTTCATTTTAACATGATTGTGTAGCGGGAAGACGAGGTCTTTGCACTTATATATCATTTCATGGGGACTTAAAGCCCCCATGAAATATAGATAAAATACTTTTTTAGATTAACCTTAGATACACGAAAATCAGGCTAATAACGCTAGTGTCATGTATAAAAGTTTCACCTTATATTTTAAGTATATAAATCTAAGAATTAATTATGCATTATCCGAACTTACCAGAAGTCGATGCAATTACAAAGGCCGCGTATGTAAGCACAAATCCTACAGAGAAGTGTGTAAGTCCTACAAGACGTGCTTGTACAATTGAAAGAGCTACTGGCTTATCGTTCCACTTAACNAAGTTTGCAAGCGGAGTACGCTCGTGTGCCCATACAAGTGTTTCAATAAGCTCTTGCCAGTATCCACGCCATGAAATAAGGAACATGAATCCTGTTGCATAAATAAGGTGTCCAAAAAGGAACATCCAAGCCCANACCGAAAGACTGTTCATTCCAAACGGGTTGTATCCGTTAATAAGTTGAGATGAGTTAAGCCAAAGGTAATCACGAAGCCATCCCATAATGTATGTAGATGATTCGTTAAATTGAGCTGAGTTTCCTTGCCAAAGAGCAAGGTGCTTCCAGTGGAAGTAGAATACTGTCCATGAAACTGTGTTAAGTTCCCAGAATACTGCGAGGTAGAAAGCATCCCAAGCTGAGATGTCACATGTTCCTCCACGTCCTGGTCCGTCACAAGGGAAGCTGTATCCAAAATCCTTCTTATCTGGCATAAGCTTAGATCCACGAGCATCAAGCGCTCCTTTTACAAGAATAAGCGTTGTTGTGTGAAGTCCAAGTGCAATCGCGTGGTGTACAAGGAAATCTCCTGGTCCAATTGGAAGGAAAAGAGAGTTACTTGAACTGTTGATTGCTTCAAGCCATCCTGGAAGCCAAATTGATTGACTTGCTAAATTAGCAGGGTTTCCTTGTGATGCAAGAAGTACATCAAATCCATAAATTGATTTACCTTGTGCAGCTTGAATGTATTGTGCAAATACAGGTTCAATAAGGATTTGCTTTTCTGGTGTTCCAAATGCTTGCATTACGTCGTTGTGTACGTAAAGACCAAGAGTGTGGAATCCAAGGAAAAGTGATACCCAACTAAGGTGTGAAATAATTGCTTCTTTATGCTCAAGCATACGTGCAAGCACGTTTCCTTCATTTTGCTCTGGGTCATAGTCACGGATAAAGAAGATTGCTCCGTGAGCAAATGCTCCACACATAATAAATCCAGCAATATACTGGTGGTGTGCATAAAGTGCAGCTTGTGTAGTAAAGTCTTGTGCAAGGAAAGCATACGCAGGAAGTGAGTATGTGTGCTGTGCTACAAGAGATGTAATTACTCCAACAGATGCAAGTGCAAGTCCAAGCTGGAAGTGAAGAGAGTTGTTTACAGTGTCAAAAAGACCTTTGTGTCCAGCTCCAAGTCCTCCAGCAGGAGGTGTGTGCGCTTCAAGAATTTCACGCATACTGTGTCCAATTCCGAAGTTTGTACGGTATTGGTGCCCTGCAAGGATAAATACTACCGCAATTGCAAGGTGGTGGTGTGCCATATCTGTTAACCAAAGACTTTCAGTCTGTGGGTGGAATCCACCTAAGAAAGTAAGGATTGCTGTTCCAGCTCCTTCAGGTGTTCCAAAGATGTGGTTTGCTGTATCTGGGTTTTGTGCATATACAGCCCATTGCCCTGAGAAGAATGGAGCAAGTCCAGCAGGGTGTGGTAATGTTGTAAGGAAGTTATCCCAACGAACGTGTTGTCCACGTGATTCTGGGATTGCTACGTGTACAAGGTGTCCTGTCCATGCAAGAGAACTTACACCAAAAAGTCCAGAAAGGTGGTGGTTAAGACGCGATTCTGCGTTCTTAAACCATGAAAGTGCTGGAGCAAATGTTGGTTGAAGGTGTAACCATCCTGCAAAGAGGAAAAGTCCTGCTACAAAGAGAAGGAAAAGAGATGCATTATAAAGATCTCCATTTGTACGCATTCCAATTGTGTACCACCACTGGTATACACCAGAGTAGGCAATGTTTACAGGAGCACTAGCTCCTCCACGTGTAAATGCTTCAACAGCTGGTTGTCCAAAGTGTGGATCCCAGATTGTGTGTGCAATTGGACGTACGTGAAGTGGATCTTCACCCCACTTTTCAAAGTTACCTTGCCACGCTACGTGGAAAAGGTTACCTGATGTCCATAAGAAAATAATTGCAAGTTGTCCAAAGTGTGAAGCGAAGATTTTTTGGTAAAGCTTCTCTTCTGTCATACCATCGTGCGTCTCGAAATCGTGTGCAGTTGCAATTCCGAACCAAAGACGACGCGTTGTTGGATCTTGTGCTAATCCTTGACTAAATTTAGGGAATTTAGTTGCCATAAGTCATGTCCTCCGCGGGTTATCCGACTGCAATAATACGCGCTAAGAAGAATGACCATGTTGTTGCAATTCCACCTAAAAGGTAGTGAGCAACACCAACGGCACGTCCTTGAGTAATACTTAAAGCGCGTGGTTGAATAGCAGGCGCAACTTTAAGTTTGTTGTGCGCCCATACGATTGATTCAATAAGCTCCTGCCAGTATCCACGTCCTGAGAATAAGAACATAAGGCTAAATGCCCAGATAAAGTGGGCTCCTAAGAAGATGAGTCCATATGCAGAGAGTGCTGATCCGTATGATTGAATAACCTGTGAAGATTGTGCCCAAAGGAAGTCACGAAGCCATCCGTTGATAGTATTTGCACTTTGTGCGAAGTTACCACCAGTAATGTGTGAAACACCATTATCAGTTACACTTCCCCAAACGTCTGATTGCATCTTCCAGCTAAAGTGGAAAATTACAATAGAAATACTGTTGTACATCCAGAAAAGTCCAAGGAATACGTGGTCCCAAGCTGAAACCTGACATGTTCCTCCACGTCCTGGTCCATCACAAGGGAATCGGAATCCAAGGTTTGCCTTATCTGGGATAAGACGTGAACTACGTGCAAAAAGCACACCCTTAAGAAGAATAAGTACTGTTACGTGGATTGTGAATGCGTGAATGTGGTGTACCATGAAATCTGAAGTACCAAGTGAAATTGGCATCATGGCAATCTTTCCACCAACAGCCACGATATCACCACCCCAACTTGCACTTGTACTTGCACCAGCAGTTGGTGCAGTAAGCTCAGGTGCAAGAGCGTGTGTGTTTTGTACCCATTGTGCAAAAATTGGTTGAAGCTGGATTGCTGTATCAGAGAACATATCCTGCGGACGACCAAGAGCACTCATAGTATCGTTGTGGATGTAAAGTCCGAAACTGTGGAAACCAAGGAAAATACATACCCAGTTAAGGTGTGAAATCATGGCATCACGGTGACGAAGTACACGGTCAAGAAGGTTGTTGTAGTTATTTGTAGGATCGTAATCACGAACCATAAAAATAGCTGCGTGTGCTGCCGCTCCACAAATACAGAATCCACCAATCCACATGTGGTGTGTAAAGAGTGAAAGCTGTGTTCCGTAATCTGTTGCGAGATACGGGTATGGTGGCATTGCATACATGTGGTGCGCTACAATAATTGAAAGTGATCCAAAAAGTGCAAGGTTAATTGCAAGTTGTGCGTGCCACGATGTTGTAAGAATCTCATAGAGACCCTTGTGTCCTTCACCAGTAAATGGTCCTTTGTGTGCTTCAAGAATTTCTTTCATGCTGTGTCCAATACCCCAGTTTGTGCGGTACATGTGTCCAGCAATAATGAAAAGTACACCAATAGCAAGGTGGTGGTGTGCTGTATCTGAAAGCCAAAGACCTCCTGTTACTGGNTTAAGTCCACCACGGAATGTAAGGAAATCTGAGTACTCTGTCCAGTTAAATGTCCAGAATGGTGCAAGACCTTGTGAGAAACTTGGGTAAAGCTCAGCCATGAGATCACGGTTAAGCATAAACTCATGTGGAAGTGGGATCTCTTTTGGATCTACTCCTGCATCAAGAAGTGTGTTCACTGGTAAAGCAATATGAATCTGGTGTCCAGCCCATGAAAGACTTCCAAGACCAAGAAGTCCTGCAAGGTGGTGGTTCATCATTGATTCAACGTTTTGGAACCATTCAAGTTTTGGTGCAGCCTTGTGGTAGTGCCACCAACCTGCAAAGAACATAAGTCCTGCACAAATAAGAGCACCAATTGCTGTACTGTAAAGTTGAAGTTCACTTGTAATTCCACTTCCGCGCCAAAGTTGGAAGAATCCAGAAGTAATTTGTACTCCTTGGAATCCACCACCTACGTCACCGTTAAGAATTTCTTGTCCTACGATTGGCCAAACAACCTGCGCACTTGGTTTAATGTGCGTTGGATCACTTAACCATGCTTCGTAGTTTGAAAAACGTGCTCCGTGGAAGTACATTCCACTAAGCCAGATAAAGATCACACCAAGTTGACCAAAGTGTGCACTAAAAACCTTACGCGAAATATCTTCAAGGTCTGTTGTGTGGCTATCAAAATCGTGTGCATCAGCATGGAGATCCCATACCCATGTTGTTGTTGCAGGACCTTTTGCAAGTGTTCGTGAGAAGTGTCCGGGTTTACCCCATTTCTCGAACGAAGTTGGTACTGGGTCACGATCAACTACAATCTTAACTGCCTTTACCTCGCGTTCTGGTGGGCTAATTGTCATTAAAGTTTCCTCGTTAGTTCATAAATTACTTTTTGGTATACACAGGAAGCTATGTTACCAAGTAATGAGTGCAATACATAAAAGATTACATTTTGCNNNANNTCAAGAATTAAGAATTTTAGCAGAAGTTGTTAAAAATTATCTACCTGCTGAGTATCCGTATCAGATAGAAGGTTATGACGCGAATGTAAAAACAGACGATTTCGATGAGCGTATCGATATTGTACCTGTAAGCGATCCAGCTATGTTTAGTATGAGTCAACGTGTGACTTTAGCTCAAACACAGCTACAATTAGCGCAATCTGCGCCACAATTACACGATCTACACGAAGCATATAGGAGAATGTACCTTGCGCTTGGCATCCAAAATATTGACAAAATTCTCCCACCTAAAGACGAACTTGTTCCTAAAGATCCTGTCTCTGAAAATATGGACGCTCTTACAGGTAAACCAGTTAAAGCGTTTGAGTCTCAAAATCATAATGCTCATATTGCAACGCATAGTGCGTTTTTGCAAGATCCAAATATTCAAAAGAATGGTATCGCTCAGCAAGTTCTTATGGCGCATATGCAAGAACATCTTGCGCTTCAGTACAGGCAACAAGTAGAACAAATACTTGGTATGCCTTTACCAGCGGAAGGTCAAATTATGGACCCACAACAGGAGGCTATGCTTGCTCAGGCGACCGCCCAAGCAACACAGCAAATTAGTCAAATGGCACAACAAGTAGCAGGAACAGGTAAGTTTGATCCAATCGTACAACTCAAACAACAAGAACTTCAAATACAACAACAAGAGGTTCAGCGTAAAGCGATGGCTGATCAAGCTCGTAATCAACTTGAAGCAGCTAAACTTCAGCAAGATGGTGATCTTAAAAAAGCAGAAATTTCCTCCGATGAGGATATCGCTGCACTTCGTGCAAATGTAACACTCGCTACAAAGAGGTAAAAATGGCTAATAAACGTGTAAAAGAACTTATGGAAATGTTAAGAAACACAGATGATCCTGATCAAATTGAAATTTTAAAATTTGATTTAGATGAGGCTTTAGGAAGAAAGGACGCAGGAATGAAAAAAGGTGTGAAAAAACGTTCAACTGGCGGTTCTGGAATGACTGATAAACAAAAGAAATTTGCTGCTTTAGCAGAGCCAAAAGATAAAATCACCTATGCAGATAAGATTGCGGGTGCTACAAAGAAAACTAATAAAGTAAGAAAAGCTGGCGGTGGTGCATACGGTGGCGGTAATTTTGGCGGTGATGAAGTTTTAGCTGCTAAAAGAAGCAAAGGTGGCGGTATTGCTATTAAAGGCACAAGTTTTAAAGGCACGTTTTAATGGATTTGTACACTTATCTGTTAGATAAGATTGAAAAAAGACGAATAGAAATAAGCGATACGCTTATGTCTAACGGTATTGCTAATATGGAGCAATATCACCATCTTATGGGTCAGGTTTCTGCATTTAGCGATCTTGAGTCCATAATAAAAGAAACCCGAAAAAGAATGGAGACTGCCGACGATGACTAAAAGGTTATACGTTCCTGACCATGTAATAAAGGAACGCCAAGCCGCTAACGAAGCGCAAACGCAAAAGAAAAAAGATTTATTAAATCCTGCTACTTTTGCACTTTCTGATAAAGTCGATGAAACACGACCTGCTTTAGAAAGACTTCCTAAACCCACAGGCTGGCGTATCCTCATACTTCCCTATACTCTTCCTGAGTCTACAAAAGGTGGTGTTATACTATCTGATGAAACTCGTACGAGAGAACAACTCGCTACAAATATAGGTTATGTTGTTTCTCTTGGACCAGATGCATATGCAGACACAAATAAGTTTCCTGATGGTGCATGGTGTAAAAAAGGCGATTGGGTAATGTTTGGTCGTTACGCTGGGTCACGATTTAAAATTGATGGTGCAGAGCCTCGTCTTCTAAATGATGATGAGATTTTGGCTGTTATAGATGACCCCCGTGATATTTTAGCTGTTTAGGAGTAAAAGATGGCAGAAGAAAAAGAAAAAATTGAAGAAAACGTAGAAATCGAAGTAGAAGAAGCCGAAGCTGAAGAAAAACAAGAAGAAGTTGTCGCTCAAGAGGCTGATACAGAACAACCTTCGTCTGACTCAGAACACGAAGAATATTCTGAAGGTGTTAAAAAACGCATCGATCGTTTGACGTATAAAATGCGTGAAGCGGAACGTCGCGAACAAGCGGCATTGGAATATGCTAAAAATATAAAAGAAGAAAATGAAAAACTAACGAAAAACTATTCTGAAGCAGGTTCTGCGCTGGTTACTGAAACAAGTGGTCGTATAAAGAGTCAGCTTTCAGAAGCTAAACGTGCATTAAAATTAGCTTATGAAGAAGGTGATTCTGAAGCTATGGCGGATGCACAAGAGTTAGTTGCTAAACTCAGTGTTGAAAGTGATCGTCTTTCTAGGGAAGAAGCTCAATGGAAACAAAGACAAGAAACGCAAACTGAAACAGAAGTTGATACAGAAAGTGTCGAGGCTCCAGAATCTCCCAAAGGTGGCGAGATATAAATAAAACATAGGTATAGGATTTTTATCTCATGGATGAATTAATGAACTTGATGATTGCGGATGAATCTCCATCTGA
>FUFK010043065.1_pt1 | contig 17954 bp, 26 predicted proteins | sample 1021851 | NCBI WGS metagenome assembly FUFK01 (sample SAMEA51879418, study PRJEB19060) | metagenome | reverse complement strand
AGTTCATTATTTGTGGACTTTGACAGAATCAATACAAGATTTACAAATAATGAATCTCAACAAAGTTTCTTTGCTGGTGATACAGGCTTTAGGTTTAGTTCTGTAGTAGTAAAAGAATTGAATTGGGGAATGACTACAGGTGCTACTGCATCAGGTGGTGGAAGTTCTAGTGTATCAACACAAGGTTCTTCGACATCTCCAATCAATAATACTTCACCAGCGCAAAAAAGTATTTTTAGAGAGATAAGACCAACCAATCCATCATTTAGTTTGCAATCAGGTTCAGTAAGAATACACATCAATTATGCAAATAGAAGCACTTCTAATTTTTCTGTAGGACAACAAGTTAAGATAAATGGTTTTGAATCCAAAACATTTGATGATGGTGAATTTATTTTAAGTTCTGCTATCAATTTTTCAGAAGGTGCTGGAACTCATGCAATCACTTCAATAGATTCAGATGGTTTTGGTTTTACAATTGCAGTACCGAACACAGTAACATCTGTAAAATCAGGAAAGTTTGGCGGTAGTGAAATAACAGTTGATGATGAATTGGTTGCACCTGTATTGATACAAACTACATCAGGCTCTAATTCAATTACAGTAAATGCTGATAACTTTGCCAAAGTTGATGAAGCAGTTTCTTTCAATTTAGAAACAACATCTGTTGGCGGCATAGCAAGTAGAATCCTTGAGTTAGATCAAAAAATAACCGCAAGAACTACAGATACACTTACAGTTGCAGTAACACAAAAAAATATTATTTTAGCTGATCCTTTAAAAACTACATCAGGCTCAACATCTTTGGTTATAGATTTTGCAGAACATAATATTGCTGTAAGCGATTCAATCACTATTTCAGGTGCTACAGCAGTTGGTGGTGTACCAGCTTCCGATATAAACAAAGCACATACTGTTACAGCTATAACAGAAAATACAGTTACAGTTGTTGTTTCGACAACAGCAACAAGTACCGCAAGAGGTGGTAGTGATGCAGTTCGTTTAGATGGAAAAATTATTAGAACTAATCCAATAGAAACTACATCTTCATCTGCAACTGTAAAAGTTCATTATAGAAGTCATGGCTTGGCAAACAGCGATACGATAACTTTAGAAGGCTTAGATGATGTTGGTGGCTTGGATAGAAGTTTATTAAATAAATCACATACTGTAGTTGATGCTTCTGATACAGATTATTTTACAATCACTTTATCTGAAAGTGCTACAGCTTCAGAATTTGGTGGTGGCGGTGATAGTGTTTTAGAAAGACCTGTAAAAGCTACATCAACAGTCAATTATGGATCATCAGGAAGCAGAATAAATCTACCAACCGAAATACGATGATAGATAAATTAAAAGCAAATAAATACATTGAATCAAAATTGAATGAGCCTTTTGCATGGGGTACTAACGATTGCAATACATTTATTGTTGAATACTTTGATAAGGTATTAGGTACTGATTTACTAAAAATAATTTATCAAAAATATTCTACAAAAAAAGGTGCAATCAAATTTCAAAAAGAATTTGCTCAAAGAATATCAGGCAGATGTTTGGAATTAGGCATGAAAGAATATCATCCAAGTAAAGCTATATTTGGCGATATATTAGTTAAACATAATGAAAATTGGGATTCATGTCATATTTGTATTGGTAGTAAAATGGCATCTGTAGATGAACAAATAGGTACAGCAATTTTGCCAATATCTGATTTTAACGACTTTGATTCTGCATATAGATTTAGCAATGAAAATTAGAAACATAATATTTTTTATAACAGCTTTATTTTTTACAGGAAGTATTTTTGCTTTACCAGCATTAGCACCTGTATTTGCAAAATTAGGTACAGCAGTAGCGGCTACATTTATAGGTGGTACAGCTGCAGCTGGAATAGCCGCTGGTACATTAATAGCTATTGGTGTGGCAACAGTAGTTGTTGGTGCTTACGCTGGAAGTCAATTACTAGGTGCTATGAGCATGGACTTTCCTGATAATATGTCTGCACAAGCACGTTCAGCTTTAGCGAATCAACAAGGCTCAACCAATCCTTTGCCTGTTATTTATGGTGAAAGAAGAGTNGGTGGNACACCAATTTTTTATCATGTATCAGGAGATNATAATGANTTTCTNCATGTNGTTTATGCAATCGCAGAGGGTGAAATTCAAGGTGTAAGCCAAGTCTATTTAAACAATGACAAGGTAAATACTACACCTGATTTATATGATACTTCTCTTACAGATGCAGTAAATAGTGTAACTATTAATGAAGGTGAAGGCGGTTTGGTTGGTGGTATATCTGTTTTTGGTATGGAAAATATTCACAAACCAAAGTATGAAGGCATAGTTAAATATGAAATTTACAATGGCACAACAACACAAACAGCAGATCAAGATTTAATTTCAGAAACCAATGGTGCTTGGACATCTTCAGATAGATTACAAGGTGTTGCNTATGCAATTGTAAGATTNAAGTTTGAACCTGAAGTATTTGGTAATACAGGAATACCNCAAGTAAATTTTGATGTNATTGGNAANAAAACNAGAAGCATCAACATCAGGTGGNNCTNNNTATAAANTNTTTAGTNANAATCCAGCAGATTGCATTGAAGATTATTTNACCAATACAATTTATGGTAGATCAATACCAAGCTCACAAATAGATTCAACATCATTTACTACTGCAAGAAATATTTGTGATACCGAAGTAACAGTAGGTGGCATAACACAAAAAAAATATACCTGTAATGGCATATTAAATACAAATAATAAAGCCTTAGATAATATTGAAAAACTTCTTACATCTTGTAGAGGTTCTTTAATATTTTCAGGTGGTAAATATAAATTATTGATTGATGATACAGGTACAGCAGTTCAAACTTTTGATGAAGATAATATTGTAGGTGCTTTTGAATTAGCTTTAGGCGGTAAAGAATACAAAGCAAATAAAATTAGAGCAAACTTCTTTAACAGAAATCGTGATATGCAAGGTGATTTTGCTATTGTAGAAAGTAGCACATTCAAAACAGAAGATAATGGTTTAAGTCTTGAAAGAGCAATTGAACTACCTTTTACAGATCAAATGAAAAGGGCGCAGATGATTTCTACAATAAATATGAAGCAATCAAGGCAATCATTGGTCTTCAAATTTACATCAACCATTGTTGGACTTAGAGCAGAAATAGGAGATGTAGTTTTTATTTCATTAGAATCTTTAGGTTGGAATACATTAAATTCTAATCAAGGCAAGAAGTTTAAGATAATGAAACTAGCTATAAAAAATAATGACGAAGTGGATATTACTGCAAGAGAATATGACGATGATGTTTATGATTTTGGCTTAATTCAAGCAGAAGATACTTCACCTAATACCAGCTTACCTAATTTTTCTTTTGAAGATAAACCAATAATAACTACACCTACAGAGGAATTAATAGCAATACCACCTACATTATTTAACAGGGTAACTATCAATTGGACACAACCAAATAAATCTTCTGTTGAATCTTATGAGATAGGAATTAATAGATTGAACTCAGTACGCTTTGCAAATAAAGCTAGTTATGATTTTGAAGGCAGAAGTGTTACTGAAAGTTTTACCATCGATAAATTAGAACAAGGTCAATACTTTGTAGCTGTAAGAGCAAAAAACAGACTGGGAGTTTATTCTGATTTTGCGACAGAGATATTCGAAGTTAAAGGTTTCTCTACTTTACCAGCAGTAAATACACCAGCAATAAATTTCGTAACAGAAGAATTATTTACTACTACACAAGGTTCAGGTGTAAAAGCAAAAGCCATACTAACCTTTGGCACATCAGTTAATACAGTATGGGAAGATATAGGGGTTACTATAGATCATTATGACGTTGAATTTAAAAAATCTACAGAAGCATCTTTTCAAGGTGCTGGAACATCACAAGGAACTAATTTTGAATTTTTTGATATTGAACCAGCGTTGTATGAATTTAGAGTTAGAGCAGTAAATACTGTCGGAGTAGCATCAGAATTTTCATCTACTACACAAAGAATCTATGGTTTAACCGCAGTACCTTCAGACGTAAGTAATTTATTTTTAAGAGCAGATTCTAATACCGCTACTTTAAGTTGGACACCTACAACAGATTTAGATGTGAAGATCGGTGGTTTTTATGAGATAAGACATAACTCATTAACATCAGGTGCAGTTTGGGCGCAATCAACACAAGTAGGGGAAGCTGTATCAGGTATAGCAAACTCAACAGAAGTTCCATTGTTAGTTGGTACTTATCTAATTAAGGCGGTTGATTCTACAGGTGTTAAATCTACCAATGCGACAACAGTAGTAAATACAGTAACACCTGATTTATTTCAATCTACACAGTTTTTGACAAGAACAGAAAATCCTTCTTTTTCTGGAACTAAATCAAATATGGTAGTAACTGACGATAATACTTTGAAATTAGAAGCAGATACTTTGTTTGATTCATTGGGATTGATTGATGAGGTTGGTTTGATTGATGCTGCTGGTGGTGTAGATTTATCAGGTAGTTATGATTTTGCAAATATTATAGATACAGGTATATCAGCACAATCTTACAGACTAAGTTCTGCCTTTGCTTTTACGACTAATTCAACATCAGACTTTATAGATACTCGTTCAGGGAATGTTGATGATTACGAATCTATTGATTTAAATACTTATGATGATGTAGAAGTGCAATTGCAAATAGCAACAACCAATGATGATCCTAGTGGTTCACCAACTTTTACAGATTTTCAAAACTTTAGGATTGGTAATTATTATGGTCGAGCTTTTAAATTTAGATTATTAGTAACATCAGGTGATGTAACTCACCAAGTTTATATAACATCTTTATCTGCAACTTTAGAAGCGTTCCAAAAGTTTGATACACAACAATTAACATCAAGCACAAGTGCTTTAGGTGTTACTTTCGGTGAAGGATTTTTAGTTACTCCAAAAATTGCTGTTACTGCACAGAATATGGCAAGTGGAGATTTTTATGAAATATCAAGTGTGTCCAGCACAGGTTTTACAATTACTTTCAAGAACAGTAGTGGTACAATTGTCGCTAGAACATTTGACTATATAGCAAGAGGTTTTTAATGGCTCAACACGATTACGATATAGCTAACCAATCAGGTGCAAACTTTAGAGCAGACTTAAATAATGCTTTAGATGCCATTGTATCTAACAACTCAGGTTCCTCAGAACCATCTACTACATTTGCTTATGAATGGTGGATTGATACATCTGCTAATGTATTGAAGCTTAGAAATTCTGCAAACAATGCTTGGATTACTTTGCCTTTATCAATCACAGCAGATAATTCAACATCAGGTGCTTTGACAGTGAATGGTAATTTAAGCACTACAGGAACTTTAGATGTAAATGGTGGCGAAGTAATCTTAGATGCTGATGCTGATACATCTATTACAGCAGATACAGACGATCAAATAGATTTTAGAGTAGGTGCTGTTGATGTAATGACTCTGACAAATAGTCATTTAGTCTTAAAAGGAACAACTCCAAAAATAACAATAGGTGATGGTGGCGAAGAAGATACAGCATTAATATTTGATGGTAATGCACAAGATTTTTATATTGCTTTAGACGATTCTGCTGATGATTTAATTATTGGTAAAGGCTCAACTGTTGGTACAACACCAGCAATCATAATTGATGAAAATTTAAAAGTTGGTATTGGTGCTGTTACTCCTCAAACTTCTTTACACATCAGAACACAAGAAGCCACATCAAATCATAATTCAGGTGGTGGTTTTGCTCTAACAAGTAACGCAACTGCTGGTAGTAGAAGAGTCGAACTTTTTTTAGATGCAGATAATGGTAATTTCAGCACAAGTTCTGATGGTGCTTATGCTTATCTAGAAAAAATTGGTGGTGGTGGTAATTTTAATATTAGAAATCAAGATAATTCACCTATTGCTTTTTTTCAAAGTAGTAGTGAAAGAATGAGAATAGATTCAGGCGGTTCTATTTTTATCAGAAAAACTGCTCATGCTTTTGCCACAGCGGGAATTGAATTTTTAGACAGTAATATTACAAACATGACTAATTTTCAAAACTCTGTTTTGAATCTGCACAGAACAAGCACTAATGGAGTAATACTAGAATTTTTTAAAGATAATGGTTCTGTTGGAAGTATTAGTACAAATGCTAATTCTTTGCCTTCGGATAGAAATTTTAAAAGAGATATAAGTAATTTAGATACAGGTTTAGATTTAGTAACAAAATTACAACCAACTCAATACAATTACAAAGTTGATGATGAAGATTGCCCTAAAATGTATGGACTAATAGCACAGGATTTAGAAGAATCTTTAACAGATGTTGGAATAGAAAAGAACAGCACTTGGTTGTTACAGCATGAACCTAAAGATGATGAAAACCAATCTGAATATGCTTTAGATTATACAAAGCTTATACCAATACTCATTAACTCTATAAAAGAATTAGAACTTAGAGTAAAAACATTAGAGGAATAACATGGCAATAAATTATATTTGGAATTGTAAAACAGTAGATGTAAAAACCATTGATGGTAATCAAGATGCCGTCTTCAATGTGCATTGGCGGTTGACAGGAGAAGATGGTAAATATTCTTCATTTGTATATGGAACACAAGAATTAGATACTTCTGATTTATCTAGCTTTACTGCTTTTGCTGATTTAACGAATGAGAAAATCACAGCTTGGGTTGAATCTGCTATGGGAGAAGATAAAGTTACAGAATTAAAATCTAATTTAAGCAATCAAATAGCTGAATTAGTAACACCAACACAAGAAACAAAAACAATAGGAGATTAATATGTCAGATATACAAGTTAGAAACGATAATGGTGAGGTTGAAGAATACAACAAAGAAGACATGACCGATGAACAAAGAAGTTTGTTTGATGATCTTTTAGCCTTGCAACAAAGATGTATTGAGATTGAACCAATGGCTAGAGAATTTGCCGACAAAAAACAATTGGTTGATCTTAAATCCAAGTCTTTATTAGAAAGCCTTAGAGGTATAGGAAATGCCAAGAAAGAAAGCGACAGCGAAACCAAGACCATCGACTAAGAAGCCAACTGTTGAACAGGTAGCAAATGCTTTGGATAGGCATGAAAAGGTTTGTGAACAAAAGTGGAAGGAGAATTTTCGTAGGTTGGATTCAATAGAATCTGACATTAATTTACAAAATACTAGATTATGGCAAGTAGCTGGTATTGTTATCACGCTTCTTACATCTTTAGTTATCAATGCCTTCTTCATGTGAAATGAACATTGAAGAATATTATGTTGAAATATCAATATTTATAGCAAGTGTCTTAGGCGGTCTTGCTCTTAAAGATTATTCGGTATCTTTTATCAAAGGTCTTAAATTTAAACTCAACTCACAATTCAACGAAGGNGATAAGGTCTTATTAGATGGCGAACAAGCCATGATAATTAAAATAGGCATGGGTACTACTGTCTTTGGTGTTTATGGTCGTGATGGCTACACATGGCGTTATATCAGCAATACTAAGATAGAATCTCTAAAATTAGAAAAGATAGTAGATAAAGACTTACACCAAGATTCTGCTTATGAAAAGCGACAAAAACTTAAAAACATATTAGAGGGCAAAGAAGATGATTGATAAATTTTTTAAACCAATAAGCGATTTAATCGGTAAAGCCATACCTGATAAAACCAAGCGTATGGAATTGGAAGCAAGTATCAAATCACAAATGATTGATCTGCAAAAATCACAAAATGAAATTAATCTTGCACAAGCAAAACATGGTTCTATTTTTGTAGCTGGTGCAAGACCAGCAATTATGTGGATATGTGCATTGGGATTGGCATGGGCGTATTTCTTAGCACCAATACTTAATTGGGTAGTGTGGACATTCACCATTGATATTGTGCCACCTGAAATTGATACTGAAGGTCTTATGACTTTGACATTATCTTTATTAGGATTATCAGGCATGAGAAGTTTTGAGAAATATAGAGGTGTGGCAAGAAACAATATGCGAGAAGAAAACATAAAAGATTCATACAGGCCATAATGGAAACAGGTGTTACCAAAGAACTGATTGATGATTTAAAAGAAATGCTTATCAAGAATGAAGGCATGGAATTAAAACCTTATCAATGTACCAGCGATAAAACTACGATTGGTGTTGGTCGTAATCTGACTGATAATGGCATAACTGTTCAAGAAGCTGAAATATTATTAGCAAATGACATGGATGGTGTCTTTAATGATTTGGATAGAAACATACCTTTTTGGCAGTCCATGCCTTACAACGTCAGATTGGTTTTAGCAGATATGTGTTTCAATCTAGGTATCAAAAGATTGTGTAGATTTACCAAAATGCTTGAAGCTATGGAAGAAAGAGATTTTGAACTAGCTGGTGAAGAACTATTGGATTCTACTTATGCGGTACAAGTAAAAGGACGAGCAAAAAGAAACTTCTTGCTCGTCACAGGGGAGAATTAGTTATTTTTGTTAATCTGTATTAGTTAAAAAACAATTAGGAATGCTTCTAATGACTATTTCTTCTACTTCTCCATTCCATTGAGGAACTTCTACTTCTGAATAGTTATCGTGAACTTCTCTTATATTACCAATAAGAGTTCCCATTTCTTTTGTTTCAGGGTTTCTAGTTAGTATTTCTGCCCAACCTACTCTTAAATTTTTCATAATTTTCTCCATATTTGTTAATTACAACTATTATATTAATGATTTTTACAACTATTGCAAGTAAAAAGTTAATCTTTTTTTGGTAATTCTTTTATACTAAATCTTCTTGAAGTATAAGCATCTTTTGCTGGTACTACCTTCTCAGGTTGTGCTTTGTAATTTATTGTCTGCCACACGACCTTATGCGATTCAGAATAGCCTTCCTTAGCGTCTTTCATAGACATCATGATGCTTTTCTTAGCTTCTTCAATATTGTCTTTTAGATTCTTTATCTGCGATTCCCAAGCCATAATATTATCTATCTGTACTTGGTCTTGCTTTGTTAGTTCTGTAGATTCACCATTGTCTTGCGGTGTGATATATCCAGCTTCCTTAGTATCAAAAGGATCATACCAATCACAATGAGCTATCCTGTTGTTAAAGTCTATAACCTTTGGCTCAAGCACATCCTTCTCCCATTGTTCATCACGTTGATAGAAGTACATTCTTAGATCAGAACCATTTAAAACACATACTACTGCCCAAGAATATTCGGTTATAGCCATTAAGCATCGTACTTGAGTTACACCACGATAAGTAGGCAAGGTTTCAGTCAAAGGTGCATTTGTTGTCTTTATTTCTATAATTCCCTTGCCATTGATTTTAAATCCTTCACCATCTTCTAAATCAGGACAATAGAAACCTTTATCTACATCTTTAGTTACAAAGATATTATCAGCAACACCAATCGCATCTATTGAGCCATTGATAGTAACTTTCTTATGTCTTACAGCTTCGGTAATAACTAATTCTGCATCTAATAAACCTATTCTCTTACGCGCTAATTCAGCTATAGGTTTTTCCAAGACATTGCCTACTTCCATATAATTATTCGTGGGTATTGATATATCTTCACCATTCATAGCCTTATGACAATTTTCCAATACTTGATTCCTAGTTTGGTAAGGATTGTTTCCTGTTATAACTGCATCAGCAATCGAAGCGGAAAGTTCCCAATTTACAGTAAGTTTTCCGACAGCTTCAGGTGTATGGTCAATCTTTTGTGTTTTCATCTTCTTCTCCTTGTTTATTTTGTTTGTACATTTTCATCAATGCTTGATAAAACTTCTTCTCGCCCTGTTTCTTCTTCGGTTGTTTGTACTGATAGGGATTCTTTTTTTTCATGCTTAATGATAAATTCTTTCATGTCAATGAGCCATAATTTTAAAACAGTAGCTTGTTTGCTATGGAATTGATGGTTGCCAAAATCCTTTCTAGCCTGTTCATTATGATAATCAACAATCTTCAATATTATACCTATGGCATCCTGATATGGTTGCCTTACCGCAGAACTAAAGGTTCTTTTAACTTTNCTCATAATGTTNNNAAACTTGATCTGATATTTCATCAACNGAATCNCNNCATTGTATNGGTTCTTCTNTGCCAACCANATAAACACAGGTAANGCCATGTTCTTTAAANACACATCTAAAATCATCAAAGTCGATATAAACAGAATCATGCGACATATTGAGTCGCAGTCTTAATTTNTTTTTCATCGTTCTAATAAATTCTTNACTTGCGANGGATGCCAAATATCTTTGCCATACCTAGTTTTGATNTNTCTATCNGATAAAGCATCAGCAATNCCTTGNAAAGATTTAACACCTGATGCTTGTATCTCCTTNATTATTGGCATAACAGTTTTTTTATANGCTTGNTANTTTGCTGTCCTTGCCTTGCTCATNGCTTCCCATGAGTTTTNCATTTTATGATTTTCTTTCATATTACACCAACACTATTTCTAAGTTATAAACAAAAGCTACAATTATCATGGTCATAATAAGTATTATGATGTCTTTAGGTTCTCGCATTTTTTTTCTTCTCTTCTCTTAAAAGTGCTAACTCTTCGTAAGATTTTTTAACAATCCAAATTGCTAGTTCTAAATCTTTTTGACTTGGTAATGGTAGTTCATCATCTATTAGTTGGTTGAGAGTTTTTATTTCTTTGTAATAATTAGGATTTCTTTTTTGTAGTTTAACTACTTCTTTTATTTTCATTGTGATAAATCTCCTGAATTGTGTAATTGTAAAATATATTTTGCCCTTGCCACAGGGTCGGTAATGTACAGCATAGATACCAATACATTACCTTCATAACCTTCAATGCAGTTGTCTTGTACTTTGTAAATTACTGACATAGCTGGATTAACTCCCATTCATCCCAAGATACAATCTTAGGATGCAAATGTTCATGTTGTTGTTTTTTTCTTTCCAGCAATAAATCATTGTTGGACTTAACGTGCAAGACATATTTATTGGTATCTTGCCATTTAACTATTAGTGCTTTCATTATTCAACTCCCAAAAACTTTTGTGTACGTCTTAGATGTTTTTCCACAGCCAAAACAAATTGTTTTTTTTCTTTCTTTGTCATAGCTTCTAACTGTTCATCTTCTATACTAATCCAATGAAACATGTCTTTTATTAATTCATTGTCTAAGTTATCCCAATCGTGAAACCAATTGCCATCTTCATCTTGATCTAACAGACCTGAGCCAAATATATGCTCAAGCCATAAACTAACGCTGAAGCCTATAGTTTCTTTTGCTAACTTATTAGCAGTTGTTTTTTTATCTTCGTAATTTATGAACATAATTTTCTCCTTTTTTGTTAATTACAAGTGTCATTTAAAACTATTATCAAAAAAAATACAACAATTATTTTTAATTTATTTAATAAACAATAGTTGTAATTATCTGTGCATTTGCTATATTTACAATATAATTTTATTAATAAGGAGAAAATTATGAAAACAACACACACACATAGAGGACATTGCCAAGCATGTGGCAGAGTTCAAGCGGTTGATACTGCGAATAACTTATTAGCCAAACATGGCTATACAGTTGATTTTGGGTACTTCAATGGTGTTTGCACAGGATCAGACAGACAACCTTTAGAAGTTGATAAGTCTTTTACTGTACAAACTATAGTTGAATTGTCTGATTGGGTTGAAAAGAAAAGAGTTTTATTAGCAGAAGCTCAAGATAACAAGGTAACCTTCTCACACTATTCTTTAAGATCAAATAAATATGGTGATACAGAATTTGAAATTGTTTCTTTTTCTATGAACCATGTTGAAGATGAACAATATACTGTTGTTGCTTACACAGAAGATAGCCTGAAAAAACACATTGAGCAGTATAATCAAGAGTCTTACTATGAATTAAAGTTTGTAGAAGTTTTTCAAAAGCTACAGAGTCAGTATGTAAAACAGATTTCTAGTAGTATTTCTAATGCTGTAAATCATGCTGAGTCTTTAAAAAAGTTAATTGGGGAAGTACATGGTAAGGCTCTTATCAATGTTGCTGATGCAGAACAGATCATAGAAGATTTAGAAAAAGATGCCCTTGAGGATTTTTATAAAACTGAAATGAGAAAAATCACACATTATGTAGGTGAACCTATCATGGAAGTTTGGTCAAATTGGGAAATTAAACTTGAAAAGAAAACAAGTGTAGGTCTTGTTGGTGTCAAGTTAATACATTCAGCAAATGCCACAGCTCAATATAATCGTGATAAATATACTAAGCAATGTCTTTTCAATGGAAAACGAATTGCTAGAAATAAATTGATAGAAAAATTACAAGGTGATATTTAATAACTAAAAACAAAAAGAAGCCACTCGAAAGGGTGGCTTTTTTTACAATTATTATTGACAAAAAAATAACTAATAGTTTATGGTGTCACTTCATGGAGAAAACTCAATGACAGAACAACTAACAAATGGACACTATCGTTTAGAAGATGATGTCCACTTTCAAGATTTCTGTACTAACATCTGGCTTCGTTATCTAACAGAAAAATCTGTNAAGGAAGAAGAAGCGTTAGACCTTGATCCTTTTGTTGAACTGAACATGGAGTTTTTAAAACATTGTTATTTAAAATTAATTAAAGGAGATATTACACATGACAGATAATCCATTTGTTTTTGATTCAGAAGATACGCCATATCTAAAACATCACTTTCAAGAAAAGTGCTGGTATCGTGGTAAAGAGAAAATAGACGTAAATTATTTTATGATTGATCCAGCAACTATGTTAATGGGTTGGGGTAAATATACATCAGGCGAAGGTTATAGCTATGTTTGGCAAAAAGATTTATTTAGCACAGTAGCCAAACCTGACGAGGAATATAAAAAAGCCTTTTCGGTTTGGGTGTTGCCTAAATATGTAGAAGGTTCTAATAATATTGAACATCCTGTTTCTTTGTGGCAAAGACACTCATTCGGTGAATACAAAGGTTTTCAAGAAATGGGTGCTAGTTTTTATGCTGAATCACAAAAGCCTGAAAATCAAGGTAAATTACCTGTAGTTAAATATACAGGTTCAGAAAGTATTTCTATTGGTAAAGGTGCTACATCAATACCACATTTTGAATTTGTCGGTATGAAAGACCGACCAGCAGAGTTCGTTATCCCTGATTGGTATAGCGAGTCACCATCTGACAATCAAAATGGCGAAAGCCAACATGATAATTTTCTCCCCACGTCAGGTGGTGACACTAAAGAATCACATCCTGTATTAGATACATTGGATTCAGGTGATATTCCATTTTAATGATAAATGGAATTAGATTGGGAGAAAATCGCACCTGAGATAGCGGTGCAAATCTTAGGTGAGCCTACTAGCAAATCTTCTACTCATTGGAGATTTAATAGAAAAGGCTCACTTGCCTTAGACTTAGCATCAGGTACTTTCTTTGACTTTGAGAATGGTCAAGGTTATGGACTCATAGAATTCATCAAGAATCGCGGTCTTGAGCCTGATGATTTCTTAAAAGAATACAAACCGATAGAATCAGCAAAGCCGACAAAAACATTTACCGATAAAGATATGTACCAGCTTAAAACTGAGTCTGTCGTTTATCTGCGTTACTCTGATTCTTTTTGTGTTATGCGGTTTCCTAATGAACATTACATAAAACAAAAATATGCACCATTTACTAAGATAAAAGATCAATGGGTAATGAAAAGACCTGATGGCATTTTACCTATCTATTGTGAGAATCAAAAGCCTGAAGATTATGTAGTGATTAATGAAGGAGAAAAAGCCTTATTGGGTTGTAAAAGTATTTATGATGGTGATGTTTGCACATGGCATGGTGGTGTAAATAATTTAGATAAACAAGATTGGACACCTTTAAAAGATAGAAAGGTAATTATTTTTCCTGATAATGATGAAGCTGGTAAAAAATGTTCTGAAGAACTAAAACACAAACTTAGTCAGATAGCCAAAGAAGTAATTATTGTAAAGCCACCAAGAGAATTTAAAGACAAAGATGATTTATATGATGCAAAGGTAAATGACTTCTTTACATCATCACAACAGTTTTTGGATTATTGTTTAAATAATCAAATTAAGAAAAGAGTTTCTTTTGATCTGATTCAGGTCAATGACATCATGCAAAATATCACACCGCCAAAATGGGTGGTCAAAGATATATGTGAAGAAGATTCTGTTGTAGCTATCTTTGGGCAACCTAAAAGTGGTAAGTCTTTTGTCACAGTAGATTTGGCTTGTAATATTGTATTAGGTCGTGATTGGCATGGACATGAAACAGAACAAGGCACAGTTGTTTATCTATGCGGTGAAGGTTTGCGAGGATTGCAACGTAGGCTTAAATCGTGGGAACAACTAAATGCTTTATCTTTAAGAGATGCACCATTACTAATATCTACAAGAGGTGCAAGGCTATTAGATGATAAAGATCATCAACTATTGAAAGACACGATAGATAGAACACAGGATGAATCAGGCAAAGTCAGAATGATTGTAGTGGACACGCTTCAAAGGAATTTTGGTCAAGGCAACGAGTCATCCACAGAAGATATGTCTGCTTTTATAGAAAGAATAGATGATTTAAGAGATACCTATAGTAGTTGCATAGCAATTGTGCATCATTCAGGACACGCTACCAATAGTCGTGCAAGAGGAAGTTCTGTAATACAAGCATCTGTTGATTGGGAATATCGAGTTGCTAGAACTAATCTCGGTAGTGATATGTTTGTAGAATTTACACAAACACTTGTAAAAGATGGTAAGCCCATGATGCCAAAAAACTTTAAATTCATAGAACAGAAGCTACCATTCCACGATATGACATCAGGCGCATTAGAGATTATTGATGTTGGTGATATGCCTAAGAAAACTAAAGTATCTGAAAAAGGACAAGCGATTATTGATGCTATTAGAACTGTACAAGATAAAGCAGACGAGCCAGCAACAATATGGTTAGGACAAGCAGAGATAACTAAGATTACCAATCTTAATGATTCAACTGTCAAAACATGGCTCAGAAAATTAGTAGAACAGGATGTTCTGACTTATGAGAAGGGCAAAGGTTACCAAACTAATGAATATAATTCGGAGATATTTTAATGATTAAAATTTTACATGGAAATTGCTTAGACAAGTTAAAAGAATTACCAGACCAATCTATTAATACTTGTATCACTAGCCCGCCTTATTGGGGTTTGAGGGATTATGGCGAGCAGAAACAGCTTGGCATGGAAGATACGCCAGAAGAATTTGTTAACAACTTAATTCAAGTATTTAGAGAAGTTAAACGAGTCTTGCGAGATGATGGTACTGTTTGGCTTAATCTTGGCGATAGTTTCTTGCCAAATAAGCAATTAGGTTGTATTCCTTTTAAGGTTGCAATAGCTTTACAGCAAGATAATTGGATTTTGAGACAAGATATAATCTGGCACAAGCCAAATCCAATGCCTGAAAGTGTCAAAGATCGATGCACTAAAGCACACGAATATATTTTTTTATTAAGCAAAAGTCCTAAATATTATTTTGATAATGAAGCTATAAAAGAAGATTCTAAATATCATGGTAGGGATAAAAGAAGTGATAGAGGAAGAATTAAATATGATGGTAAAAAAAGTAGCAACAAAGATAGAAAATTGCAACAGTCTTTTATGACCATAAACCCAAAAAAAAACAAAAGGTCAGTATGGACTGTCACAACTAAACCATTTAAAGGCGCACATTTTGCAACGTTTCCTAAAGATTTAATAGAGCCATGTGTATTAGCTGGTTGTCCTGAAAAGACTTGTGTTGCTTGTGGCAAACCTTATGAACGAGTTATACAAAAACAAAAATCATTGCAGGTAGAAAGAAACAAAAGAAGTGGTACAGATGATAGAAAAATTGGCGGAGTATTAGATAAATACAATAGAGAAAATCCACTAATAGATTTAGGATTAAAAAAACAATGTAATTGCAAAACTAATGAAACGAAGTCTGGCACAGTCTTAGATTGTTTTGGTGGAAGTGGTACGACAGGCATTGTCGCTAACAATCATTATCGCAATGCAGTTTTAATCGAATTAAATGCAGAATATATCGAAATTGCTAGGCAAAGAATAGAAGAACAAGGTAATTTATTTTGTGATTATGAAATAGAATGGTCGGAAAATGGTTTGTAATGGTTGGTAAAACAGGTGGTTTTAGGTGCAATTTCATAGAAAAGTGGTTGGTTGTTGTTGTTTTTATAAAACAACAAACGACAACTATGAAACACAAACCAAATTAAAAATATGTATTCTGAAGCTGTAATAGAGATAATAAAAGACATCAATTTGCTTGAAAGGCAACTAATTACTGACTTTGGCGTTGATGAACCTGTTAGATTAGTTAATACAGAATTCCAAAAAAGGTTTCAACTAGCACAAACTAAATACAACCTATCGCTCTCATTCCCTGATAAATCAAGGGATTTAGAGAAAATGGCTAGTATGATGCTAAGAGCATGGCAGTCATTACAAGATCAATTGCTCAAAGAAGGCGTAATGCCATTACCTGTCGATACTTGGAAACTCAAACATATTGATACAGATAGAGAAGTATTTATCTGCAAAGATGAAGCTGGAAAGAAGAATGTGCAAAAGCAGTTTGGTAAATATGCAATTGTACTATCAGCAGATGAATTACTTAACATGATAGATTACGACATTTTTTTAGAATTTGTAAAACTGACAAAGCAAGGATTATTACCTACAATACTGTCTTACAAAGCTAAGACACATGAGCAAGAAGAAATGTAGTTATTGCTTACGAACCTTACCAGCAGATATGTTTGAGCAAGGAAGCAATACCAAAGGTATATATTCTAGAACAGAATGTAGAACTTGCACTCAAGAAAAAAGAACAAAAGCAAAGAATCAAACACCCTATACCTATCTAAATCTTTTATTTACACAACTCAAATCCAGCAGAAGAAAATCAGATATTGAATGGGATATAGAATTAGACTACATAAATAAACTATGGGATAAGCAAGAAGGTAAGTGTGCATTGTCAGGCATTAACATGACATGGCATCGTGGTGGTGGTAGCACAGATTATGCCTGTTCAATAGATCGTAAAGATTCTGATAAAGGTTATGTTGTTGGTAATATCCAATTGGTATGTCGTACTGTTAATTTTATGAAATCAACATTAAACGATGCACAACTATATTGGTGGTGTAAAAACATTGTTGAACACAAGGAAAGAAATATATAATGCTCTTGTGGTGCGATGAATCTCTCCCTGATATATTTTCTCCTATCATCGCACCATCTTGATTATGAACTTAAATTTAAAAGCAGACTTCAAACAATTAAGCAAAGGTCTCAATAATATGCAAAAGACACAATTACCTTTTGTAATATCAAAGACTATCAATGAGGTAGCTTTTGCTTCAATAGATAGAAACAATCCTGAAGGGTTAAAACAAAAAGCCAAAGATACATTTGAAGGCGGTGCTACACCATTTACTGTCGGTGGTTTTAGATTTAAAAAATCTACCAAGAAAAACCTTACAGCTTTTGTGTTCGTTGAATCTGCTAGGGAAAAGTATATGAAGTTTCAGATTAAGGGCGGTACAAGACAACCTAACAATAAAAGAATTATTGTGCCTACTAAAAACATTAAGCTAAATAAGTTTGGAAACCTTACAAGAGCAACAAGGAATAAATTATTTGATGATAAGAATAAATTTTTTGAAGGCATACCAAAAGGATTAACAGGAGAAAACAATCGTGGTATTTGGGAAAGGTATGGCAGAAACAAAGCGAATCCTTCAGGACAAAGATTGAGAATGGTAGCTAACTATGTAGGACAAGCACAGTACAGACCTAAGTTTCCATTTAAGAAAACAGTACAGGGTGTGGTCTTTGGACAGAAGCGAGGTATAGGCAAAACTTTTGAAAAAAATCTTA
>FUFK010044309.1_pt1 | contig 17955 bp, 20 predicted proteins | sample 1021851 | NCBI WGS metagenome assembly FUFK01 (sample SAMEA51879418, study PRJEB19060) | metagenome | reverse complement strand
TCAAGGAAATGTTAATTACTTAGGGACTCAGTATCAAATGACCTTTAACGATTTAGGTTCTTCTAAAGGCTTCTGGGTCTACAATACAAACAGTAGTCAAGTAGAATTTATTGTCAATCCTAAAAATAAATTTTTTGTTGTAGAATATGACGATGACTTCGATGAGTTTGATTGTTCTAAGTATGCTGGTTGCTATGTTCGTGTGATCGTGAAGGGAAAGAAAGATGTTATCAAGTATGAGCGATTCATGGATTGTCTTTACCGTGAGAATCCTGAAAGCGTAACGATTGTTGACGATGAAACAGTGATTGAAGTTGATGAAGAAAAAGTTGATTTCAAGAAAGACACACTTACACTATTGATGGATGAGATCGACAAGATCGAAACAATTGACAATAAAGATAAACTGAAGTCACTGATTCGTGACATTTATGTGGAGAGTTGGAATAAGTGATAAACCTGAAATCTATATCATTCAAAAACTTTGGCTCATTCGGAAACACACCAACGGTTATTGATCTCACAAAGAGACGCATGAATTTGGTGTCGGGTATCAACGGACAGGGAAAGTCATTTGCTCTTCTTGATACCATTACATTTGCACTATATGGCAAGCCTTTTCGCAAGATCAACATTCCGCAGTTGGTAAACTCCGTGAACCGAAAGGACTGCGAAGTTACGATTGAGTTTACCGCAAAGGGTAGAGCATACAAAATTATTCGTGGACTTGCACCAAAAAGATTTGAGGTGTATGAAGATGGTGAACTNGTNGATCANGANTCAACAATCAAAGATTACCANAAGANACTNGAAGATCAGATTNTNCACATGAACTANAAGACNTTCACGCAAGTNGTGATNCTNGGTTCTTCATCNTTCGTTCCGTTCATGCAGTTGTCNGCNGCTGATCGTCGTGCNGTGATNGAAAANATTCTGGACATTGAAATNTTTTCGATGATGAATGATGTGGTGAAAGCAAAACTNTCCACCACNAANNAAGAAGTNAAACTGAAAAAGTCTGAGATCGAAGTGATGATTCACAAAGCAGANAATCAAAAGACATTCATNGCAAATGTCAANAAGCAACGAGAAGAGTTTGCTGACGAACGNGANACAAAGATNACNGAATACAAAGACAAGATTCAAACTCTNCAGGATGACNCACAAAAGTTATCTGNNTCCATCGCAGANAAAACAANCCAACTTCCAAATCACAAAAGCATTATCACCGAACTTGAAAATGCAAAGGGTGANAAGAAGGAGATGGAAACAAAAGCAAANCANATCAATAAGGANATTGCATTNCTAAAGAAAAACACGAGTTGCAGTCGATGTGGTCAGGACATTGATGAGNATCACAGAAAGACAAGNATTGATCANTTGGATGCCGATCTNCGCAANATGGCAGACGTTTTTACTCCTGTNCTCGACACNATTGATAAGTGTGGCAAAGACTTGAACGAATACGAACGATTGATGTCNGANATTCAACAAGANCAATCACAGAAAGATAAAAACGAATCCACTTGCAAAATCTATCAAGAGGAACTCGACAAGTTCTACACAAAGANGGATGACGATACGGTTTTGTCTGACGCACNAGACGAACTCGAAAAGATTCGAGAGGANGGTGGTAAACTTGCGGAGCAAAGAGANGCTTTGCTTGAGGACAAGAGTAACTATGAGATTGCATCAGTGTTGCTCAAAGACTCTGGTGTAAAAGCAAAAATCATTCAACACTTTCTGCCGCTCATCAACTCTCTCATCAACAAGTATCTCCAAGCGATGGACTTNTTTGCATCGTTTGAACTTGACGAGAACTTCAACGAAACAATTAAGAGCCGACATCGTGATAAGTTTTCTTACGCATCGTTCAGTGAGGGTGAGAAACTTCGGATCGACTTGGCAATTCTGTTGACTTGGAGAGAGATTTCTAAACTGAAGAACAGTGCAAACTGCAACATCCTCGTTTTGGATGAAGTGTTTGACTCNTCNTTGGATGCAACTGGCATGGATGAGTTCATGAAACTGATTCGCTTCTTTGACAAAGACATAAATATATTCGTGATCTCACACAAAGCAGATCAACTTGTTGACAAGTTTGAACGAGTGATGCAGTTCGAGAAGAAGAAGAACTTCAGTAAGATGAAAGAGGATTATGCCTGATCTATTTGGTATTGATGAAAGCATTCTTGGTGATTGGGAAGATCCATACCCACAACCAGAAATACACAAGCACGACGGCTTCTATGTCGTTCGTGATGACCTGCTTGTGGCAGGATCTAAGTGTCGCTTCATTGATTACATGATCGGTAACTCTAAAATCAAAGAGTGGGTGTATGGAAGTTCACCCGCAACAGGTTATGCTCAGATGTCACTTGCTCATGTCTGCACTCGATACAAAAAGAAAGCCGTTGTCTTTATGGCAAAGCGTGATCCAAAGAACATGCACGAGTATCAAACCAGAGCGATTGAGTATGGTGCAGAGATGCACTGGGTTCCAAACGGTATGNTGTCGGTGACAGANAANAGAGCGAGAGATTATGTTGCAGAGGATCCTGANACNAGATCCCTNNTNCCAATCGGCTTTGATCACCCCACCGTTCTTGCCAGCATCAANAAAGTTGCNGAGTCTATGGATGAACCCGAAGAGGTTTGGACAGTGGGATCGAGCGGAACTCTGACTAGAGGGTTGCAATCCGCATGGAAATCTGCTAAATTTAATGTCGTGATGGTCGGCCATAAAGGTGATTACGGACGAGCGAAAGTTTACAAGTCATCTTATGAGTTTTCAAAGCCGACAAAAGTTTTACCCCCATACCCTTCTGCTCCAACTTATGATGCGAAGGTGTGGGAGTTTGTGAAAGAACACGCATCCCCCGGTGCGTTAATTTGGAATGTAGGAAAATGAAACCATTTTACGAACGAAATAATTATGTGATTAACAGNGATGTNAATGTTTGCTTCGAGGAACTCCTTGAGATGAANGAGGATCAGTTTCGTGANTGGGTTGTCGAAATGCGAAAGACAATCTGTGATGCGTGGGACGCTTACGGTTGTCCTCCACGAACTGGTAAGAACGAAGAAGAAATAATCGAAGCATGGAACAAACTTGAGAGTTATCCNGTTCNTGANTTNGAGCGTGANGATGAACTNTCTGACATTCCACGAGATGTGATCGTGAACAAATCACGAATGGGTGTGGAAGCAGATCAATTCTTTGACAACTTGTTCAAGACACGAATCAACTACACGGAGAAGGATAACGGCTACTCCATCTATGACTTGGTATCAGATCCAGATCGTGAGGAGCAATTCTTCAAGGGATGTAAGCGACACTTCCGTCGTGATTCGTTTTATAGTTTTGCATTGTCGGCAATCAAAAACGACAAGAAGTATGCTGTGATTGAAGTGTCCTCTGGGGTGGAGTGGTTGGAAACTTTCTTCTCGACTCCTGACTTATTCACTGGTAAAGACTTCATTCTAGAACAAGTCAAAATTCGTGACGGGTTGAACTCTGGTTACTTCCAACTGGAGCAATCAAANATTCTGCAAGTNACACGAGANGATGTCCAGCGATTCAAAGANTCTGGACAACTTCAGTATCGTCATCACTCAACATTCGATATCGAAAATATGCCGGATGATAAGGTGTATTCGATTCGCATATACGACAAGGGAAAGAAGGTCTTTCCTACTAATTTCAAAGCGTTCCGGATTGGTTACATTCAACCTGCCGTGAACTTCCCACCAATGACAGCGAAATATCTCTATGAAAGATTTACTGAAGATATCAAAGATCAAGAAGTTATTAAAATCTATGATCCGTCCGCAGGATGGGGAGGTAGGATTCTCGGAGCGATGTCCGTTCGTGATGACCGAAACATTCATTACATCGGCACTGACCCTAACGTTGATAATTATTTGCCGGATGGTTCCTCGAAGTATTCAGCCATCGCAGATTTATACAACACAAAGACAAACCGAGCCAACTCATTTTTTAATGGACCTGTTAACACTTATGAAGTCCATTGTCTTGGGTCCGAAGTAATTCAGTTTGANGAAAAGTTTCAGAAGCACAAAGGTGAGATTGATCTCGTCTTTACTTCACCCCCATACTTCAANCGTGAAGCNTACAGTGAGAACGAGAATCANTCCTANAAGAAGTTTGGTTCCTCCTATGAGTCGTGGAGAGATGGNTTCCTCCGTCCCACACTGGAAACGGCAGTCACTTGGCTGAAGATCCGAGAGATATCTCNTGTGGAATATNGCAGACATTCTGGTGTCTGGNAAATANCTCCCGCTTCANGAGGACACCAAAAATATTCTNGAAGAATATGGTGTCGAATATAAATATACATTGAAGATGGCNCTCGAAGGAATGCCGGGACAGAATCGTGTAGGAGAAGATGGGAAACCAACTTGTAGGAACTATTGCAAAGTGAACGGTAGATATTTAAAACACGAGCCAGTTATGGTATTCTGGAAGCCATGAGAGACAGAGGATCTTACCTTGCTGTAGATAGTAAAGGTCTACCCGTTGTTTATGAAAGATTAGATCGGGTAACTTTTAATGGTTCTTTATTTGTTGCAAGAGTAAGAAACACATATTTGGATGGAACACCAACAAACCCAACAATATGGCAGAGGCAAACCTCGTCATTGAGCCACTCTTCAGGTAGCAATCCTCCATCCTCACCCGGCGTTGGAGATGAATGGTATGACACCACATCAGGTGTTTTATTTAAATATATCTCTGACGGAAATACCGAACAATGGGTTGAAATTTCGTAATTAATTGCTATACTATGTGAAAAGGAGCAATAAAATTATTCTTATTGATAACAACCAAATAATTCTTTCCAGCATTTTTACTGCTGCAAAGACCGCTCAGAGTGAGGACGATTATGGCTTCATTCGGCACTTAGTTCTTAACACATACCGAAAATATTTGTCAAAGTTTCGCAGAGATTATGGGGAACTTATTATTTGCAACGACTCTAAAAATGTTTGGAGAAAAGATTTCTTTCCAAACTACAAGAAGAATCGAAGCGAACGACAGAAAAAATCAAAATTTGATTGGGGTAAAATCTTCAATGAACTTCACACCATTCGTGAAGAAATGAAAGATGTTTTTCCATATCGGTTTGTTCAAGTAGAGCGTGCTGAAGCCGATGATGTGATTGCTACCATTGTTAAGAACTTTCATCTCAAAGAAAAGATCATGATTGTTTCTTCTGACAAGGACTTTCAACAACTTCAACGGTATCCGAATGTGAAACAATACAGTCCTACAAAGAAAGGCCTGTTGAAGTGTGATGATCCACATGAGTTTCTTCTCGATCACATCGTCCGTGGAGATTCAAGTGATGGTGTTCCAAACGCTCTCAGTGATGATGCCGTTTTTGTAGAAGGACGCAGACAAACACGATTGACAAACAAAAAGATTGCCGAACTAAAAGAAGTTGGTTTTATTCAGGAGGGAAACTTCATGGAACGCAATCAAAGACTTATTGACTTGACTCATGTTCCCGATTATATTCAAGAGGAAACCATGAGACAAATGGAAACAGAAATTAGTGGGGATCGAAGTAAGATCCTAGAATATATGATGAAGTATCGTTTACGAAATCTTATNGAACATTTGGAGGAATTTTAAGTGGATAAAAGAAAAAAATCAAAGAAGTCCTTTGATTCNGANGAGAATGTTTACAGGACACGAGGCACAAGAAAGAATCAGCGACGACGAGATCGNAANAGCAGCAANANAATGCTTCGTGACATNCAACANGATCCTAAACGATATGAATACTATGATGATTAAATAAGTGAGGTTTATATTATGAGCAAAATTTCAATTTCTAAAGAAACACTTGCGGTGTTGAAAAACTTCGCAGGGTTTAATTCTAATGTCCTCGTTCCAGAGGGTAATGTGATCAAGACGATCACACCAGCGAAGAATGTGATGGCCATTGCCACTGTGCAGGAAGAGTTTCCTGTNGAGTTTGGTATCTGGGATCTGAACAAGTTTATCGGGACTGTCTCTCTGTTCGACAACCCGACATTCGAGTTCTTCGACAATCACATGAAGATTCATGGTGGTAGNGGATCCTCGATCAAATACATGTATTCCGCAAAGCGATTGTTGACAATCCCTGAGCGTGACATCAACATGCCAGATCATGTGGTGGAGTTTGATCTTCACGAAGATAGNCTGATGGAGTTGAAGAAGGCNGGTGCTGTNCTTCAACTTGAGGATCTTTCGATCTCNTCTGANNATGGTNNTGTTGTTGGNAAAGTGTTTGACAAATCGGATCCAACAAGCAATAATTACTCCATCGAACTCGGTGATCTCTCTGGTGGTAAGAAGTTTGANTTCCACTTCAAGTTGGAAAATCTTCGATTCCTCCCCGGCGATTANACTTGNCANATCACGGAGAAAGTTGTGAGTCGTTTTGCNTCNGCAAACGATGATCTCGAATACTATGTCGCATTGGAATCNACTTCTAATTACGAGGGATAATTTTGGAACAGAAACAGTTTTTGTGGGTCGAGCGGTATCGTCCGCAGACCATTGATGAATGTGTTCTCCCAGAGGACTTGAAAGAGACATTCAAAGATATGATCCAGTCCGGTGAGAGCCAGAACCTCATGTTCTCCGGCTCTGCTGGCACTGGTAAAACCACGGTTGCACGAGCGATCTGCAACGAGTTGAACGCAGATCACATTGTGATTAACTGCTCGGAGAGTGGCAATATCGACACGCTCAGAACAACGATTCGTGACTTCGCAAGCACAGTGTCACTCAACGGAGGTAAGAAGGTTGTCATCCTTGATGAATTTGATTATTCAAACGCTAACTCTATCCAGCCCGCACTTCGGGGAGCGATTGAGGAATTTGCTGATAATTGCCGCTTTATATTGACATGCAACTACAAGAATCGAATCATTGAACCGATTCATTCTCGATGCACCAATGTAGAGTTTCGCATTCCAGCGAAGGAGAAGCCGTCTATCGCTTCGCAGATGATGAAGCGTTGTGGATCTATTCTGGACGCAGAGGGTGTCAAATACGATCCTAAAGTCCTTGCCGAACTGATTATGCGATACTTCCCAGACTTCCGACGAGTTATCAATGAACTCCAGCGATATTCNGTNGCTGGTGANATTGANGTTGGTATTCTGAGTCGCATCGGTGAGATTCATGTCANTGATTTGATGNCTCANATGAAGGANAAAAACTTNAAAGAGGCACGCAAGTGGGTTGTTTCTAATCTAGATAACTCTCCGACAGACTTGTTTCGGAAAATTTATGACTCTTTATACACCAGCCTAAAGGATGCCTCTATCCCACAAGCGATTGTTATCATCGGTGAGTATCAATACAAAGCGGCTCATGTTGCCGATCAAGAGATCAATATGACTGCGTGTATCGTCGAACTTATGTCATCTTGTGAGTTCAAATGACCGTATTTCCTAAATACGGGGACATATGATGGAGAAATGATGAATCTAAGCGAAACACTAAACTCACTTAACTACAACAAAGATAACTTGATAGAGAAGGGTATCCTTGCGGAATCTGATTATCTTCCTTTTATCGTAAACAAGTGTCTATCATATTTTACTGATACTGTGTTGTTCGTGAACGAGATGAATAGGTTTTCTGACTTGCCAAAAAAGATGCAGTATGATTACATCTTGCATTCGATTAGAAAACGGAAACGATTTTCCCGATGGGAAAAAAATAACAAGTCAAAAAAATTCCTATTGGTAAAGGAGTATTATCAATACTCAGATTCCAAAACAGAAGAAATTGTGGATCTAATCTCTGACGATCAATTAAAAGAAATAAAAAAACTTTTAGAAACCGGAGAGAGAAAGTGAATGAGGAAGATGACATATTTAACGGGTTGGGTATTGAGGTTTCACTGAAAGAACGTGACGATTTCCTAAAAATAAAGGAGACACTAACACGCATAGGTGTCTCCTCCCGCAAAGAAAAAAAGTTGTATCAATCATGCCACATCTTACACAAGAGGGGTAGATACGTCATTTTACACTTCAAAGAACTTTTTGAGTTAGATGGTTTAAAAAGTGATGTGTCTGATGAGGACATCGCAAGAAGAAATACCATCGTTGGACTTTTAGAACAATGGGATCTTCTTGATGTGTTAGAAGAAGATGATGCTTTAGAACCAAAGTTGAGTTTAGCAAAAATGAAAATTATCCCATTCAAAGAAAAAGGTGAGTGGGAACTTATTCCGAAATATCATATCGGGAAGAAAAAATGAATCTTGAAATAGTGAGTTTTTATAGTGATGTTGATGGGAATACTTATTATTCAGATCACGCAAAAAGATTGATTAAAGAATGTGACTCTCTTGAACTTCAGTATGATATAAAAGAAAAACCCTCCGCTGGAACATATCAAAAAAATTGTTTATCGAAGCCGCAGTTTATTCTTGATAAGTTATATGAAAAAAGAAAGCCATTTGTTTGGCTAGACATTGACTCATATCTGTTTAAACAACCAGAACTTTTTGATGGAATGGTTGATAGATTTGACATAGGATTTGCGACCTCGATACCTAGCATCGGTGGAATAAAAGCATCACCTCTCTTTATAAACAACACACCAAATTGCGAGGCATTTTTACAAACGTGGGCACATAATGCAGACGCAGCCTTAGTGGAAAATAAAAAATATTTTGATCACGAACCCTTGTTTGCATTGGTTCAACACTTTCAATCTCAAATGAGAATTGGTTTTGTGGGACCGGAATATTGCGTTTGGCCTAGATCACAAAATGAAAATACAGTAATTATGATGGGACTGTCTGATGTCGATTCTAAGAAAGACAACCTCCGTGCTATGGGCATGGAAGAAGGGAAGATAGAATGGCAATCGGTGGGAACACTTTAATACAATCAGTTAACCTACACTTTGGAGTTGCCCCCTCTAGTTGTGCGTTGATTGAGCCATCTGAGTTTAAATGGACTCGTGGAAATGAAAACATTCGTGTCTATTGTGAACTAGGTTTAGGAATGAATCCAATTGATAAGACACGAAAAAATTTTTTGTGGTTGTCTGAATCTAAAGAGATAGACGCTGCCATATTTGGAAACATAAGATCATATCTACCAAAAGTAGCAAAGCACTTTGATGGTATTTTAACTCACGAGCAAGATATAATTGATGAGTATGATAATGCCGTCTATGTTCCACCCATGAGTAACTATCCGTGGACTGATAAAAAATATTGGGGAGTTCACGAAAAAACAAAAATGATTTCCTGTATTGCCTCTAGAAAAGCCATGTGTGAAGGCCACAGAAATCGACACAGAATTGTTGATGAGTGTTATGATCACATTGATTTATTTGGTGGTTACAGGGATAGTCTTAAAATTGGAAGTGGAGATTTTAAAACAACATGGCCCGGCAAAGAGGATGCACTCGTTGATTACGCTTTTTCTTTGGTGATTGAAAACGCTGTGTATGACAAATATTACACGGAAAAAATAACGGATTGTTTTGCAACCGGCACCATTCCAATTTATGTTGGAACCGAAAAAATATGTGAAGATTTTGATTGCAATGGAATTATATTTTATGATAATGTGGAACAAGTAAAAAGCCTAACATTGGACGATTACTTTTCTCGCATAGATAGTGTAGTAGAAAATCATAAACTCGTTTGTAAAATGAAAATATCGGACGATTACATGTTCGAGGGAGTGAAGAAGTTTTTATGAAACCAAGTATACTGAATGGTCATTATATTGTGAGTGAAGATAAAATGGATTTTGATGTCCCAGTTGAGATTCATTTCAATCGTTTTGGAGAGTCTTTACATCCACACAAAAATGGAAATTATCACCCAGAGTATCAAATTCGTTTTAGAACACCCGATGCGTTCAAAGTGTTTTGCAATTTTACAGAGCCACAGACCTCGGAATGGAATGAGTCACACGAAGTTGTTATTGCAAATCACCACAAGTATGATTTAATTTTAACCGCAAGGGATGAAATTCTAGAACACTGTAATAACGCAGTGTTTTTTCCATATGGAACAACGTGGTTACACAAAGACATTCATGATAAAAATGGCATTGGTTTTTATCACCCATCCATTGACGAATTGCACGAGGGAAAAACAAATAGCGTTTCATTTATGACCACAAACCACCGTGGTAAAGAGGGATATGAAGTAAGACACGGTGTTTGGACAAGACAAGGTGAAATACAAAATAAAGTTTTTTATTCTAGCACTCGTTATCCTGTGTCAGAAAATTTTCTACCTGATGATGATAAAAAACATTTATTCAAATCAATGTTTTCAATCGTGATTGAAAGTAGTAAAGAAGAAAACTACTTTACCGAAAAAATTTGTGATGCTCTTTTGGCAAAAACAATTCCTATTTATTGGGGATGTCCTAACATCGGTGATTTTTTTGACGTTGATGGTATGATTATTTGCAACTCGGTTGATGAGATCATGGAAGCATGTAAGCGAATCGAAAACGATTCACGCTTGTATGAAAAAATGAAAGACAAAGTTGATTTNAACTTTGAAAAGGCAAAAGAGTATTGCATCCCTCTACACGAAAGAATAGGCAAGGAAATACAAAGAGGTGTGGATGATAAAAAAGATATTATGGATACCGATATCCTTTTGTCTATCGGTATTCTCACGATACCAGAAAGAAGATATTTGTATCTTCGTTTAATGGATCACTTACAAAAAATCATGGCTTTAGATCCACACTTAGAGGGCAAAGTTGAGTATGTTGTGGCTCTGGATGAAAAAGTTAAAACCGTTGGTGAAAAGAGAAATGAAGTTCTAGATCGTGCAAGAGGCAAATATGTTTGTTTCATTGATGATGATGACTTAGTTTCTGACACATACTTTAAAGCGATCTTAAACACACTCGAAAATCATCCGCACGTTGACTGTGTTGGATTCAAGGGAATGTATTACGAACAGAATGAACAAAAAATGGTCTTTCATCATGCTATTCAAAATCGTGGACATTGGAAAGATCACGATGGAGTTCAGCGACGACCTGTTAACCACTTGAATCCAGTCCGAACAGAGTTTGCAAAAAAAATTAGGTTCCCCGAAAAGAGTTTCGGTGAGGACAGTGATTATTGTGACCGATTACTTGATTCTGGCCTTATTAAAAATGAGGCATTTATTGACATGATTTTATATCATTACCTTTTTGACAGAGATATTTCCGCTACACAGGGATAACATTATGAGAAGAATTATCAGTTTTTGTTTATGGGGTGATGCACCCTTGTATAACGTGGGTGCAATCAGAAACGCTGAACTAGCGGAAGTTTATTTTCCGGAATGGGATTGTCAGTTTTATCTTGGAGATGACGTTCCAACCGAAACTATCCAAGCGTTAAGTAAATTTGATAACTCTGAAGTAATAATGATGAGCGAACACGAAAATAACTGGCAAGGAATGTTTTGGAGATTTTATCCAATCGCTCTGAACACCGACGTTGAGTATGTTATTCCACGAGACACCGATTGTCGTTTGGGTGAAAGAGAAAAGCAAGCAGTTGATGTCTGGATCAATTCAGGAAAAACAATGCACATCATGAGAGATCACCCGTTACACACTCACCCGATGATGGGTGGTATGTGGGGATGTAATGTTCAGAAGTTTTTCCAGATGTTAAAAGATAGACAAGTTCCTAATAATGGGACTATGGAAAAACTTATCAACGACTGGTTGGTTTACAGTAAAGAGGTAACTGACGGTGTGAGACAAGTTCCAAACTCAAAACAAAGATTACATCCTGATGAATATAATAAAAAGGGTATTGATCAAGAGTTCTTACGTTTTATTTACGGGATGTTGGGTGCAGATGATGTTTTTGTTCACGATAGTTTTCCACACTATAATGCTTTTGGTGGACATCACCCAGAAGAAAAAGTTAGCGGACAAATNCCCTCTGTTGGTTTTCCAATGCCTTTCGTTAATGGGCCACATGAATTTGTTGGACAAGATTGGGATGAGAATGATGTTCCAACTGAAACATCTTGGAGAGCGATTCAGGACACATATGACTGCATCTTTAGTTGGATAAACGGCTATCGAGGTAATTCTTGATGAATAAAGTTATATCGTTTAGTTTGTGGGGAGAAAAATCTGTTTACAACATGGGAGCCATTCTAAACGCTGAAATAGCAGAGAAAGAGTGGCCGGGTTGGACTTGCAGATTTTATGTTGCACCCGATGTCCCCGAACCCGTCGTGGAAAATTTAGACGTTCGTGAAAACGTTGAAGTTATTCGCATGAGCAAGGACGATGGTTGGAGAGGCATGTTTTGGAGATTTTTAGCAGCAGAGGATCCAGATGTTGATGTCATGCTCTCACGAGATGCAGATTCTCGTTTACACATAAGAGATAAGGCAGCAGTGGAAGAATGGTTAGAGTCGGATAAAAAATTCCATATAATGCGTGATAACTGTCAACACGGATGGAGAATTTGTGGTGGTTTGTGGGGGTGCCGTGGAAAATATATTCATGGATTGTCTCACCTTATAGAAACTTTCATTCAACAAGACACGGAAAATAATCACGGAGTAGATCAAAGATTTCTTAACAACTTTTATAATACGATTGTGCATGAGGCCTTTGTTCANGATGATTGGTTTCCACCGAACGGCAAAGAGGATAAAAAACCATTTCCAATTCCTCGTCTCAGAGGTAACAAATGGTGGGAACAAGAATTTCCTGAGTGGCACAGTGGTATAGAGGATGATCCAGTTCGATTCCCACATTGGCAACCCCCAGAGGGACAAGGACACTGTTTCTTAAAATGCCCAGCGTGTGGTGAATTTCATGACAACGATTATCTCGGTAAAGTTGTTTCTATCACAAAGGATGAAGAAGAAAGATACAACCAAATTTTAAAGGGAAGTGAACAATGAAAATTGATAAAGTTATTTTTTCAACGTCTGTTGAATATAGTTCTTTCTGGAATATACAATCTCAAGTATTCAAAGAGGCACTTGGCATTGAGCCTATCTGTTTGTTGTATGGTAAGAGGAGTGACACCACCATGCACGAGAAATACGGACAAGTAATTGAACGGGAGTTTGATGAAAGTTTACCAGAAGTGATTCAAATCACTTGGTCTAAGTTTGATTTTCCAAAAACAGAGGAGGAAACAACTTGGATGATTGGTGACATTGATATGGTGCCTCTGAACAAACAATACTTTGTCGATAATATTGCCGAGTATGAAGAAAATGCTTATTTACATTTAAACTTCGCTGGCATATCAAAACCACGAAGAGGCATATTAGATGCGTTTCTTCGTGAAGGATCTGAAGCACACGCAAGAGCAGCGGGAAGCAAGGGAACTGGCGCAGACCTTGCCGGACACTACCATGTTTCTAAGGGTAAAAACTTTATTCGTTGTTTCGATTTAGACCGCACAATTAACGAGCAAATTTCTTTCATAACGGAGTCGCACAAATATGGTTTGGGTGTTGCGATGGGTTCTGAAAAATTGCAACCAAATCCCAACTCTTACTATTGGTGTGCTGAAGAAAGTTATTCCTCGGAAAGAATCTTCGACATGATTCGTGAACAAAAATTAAACTTTAATGGTGTTTGCTATGACAATGTAAGACAGCGTGTAGATAGAAGCACATGGAATGAATCAACTTTAGATTACAAATACTCACCCGACCTTTTGAAGCAAAAGCAAATCGTTGATATTCATTGTCAACGACCTTATGAAAAACAAGAAGCGGCAATGATGCGAGTTATCGAACTTTCTGGCATTCTTGGATGAACAATGTCTTTCTAGTTTCTGGTAGTTCTGGTGTTGGTAAAACAACATTTTCTAATCTGTTAGCGATGTATCTCGATCCTCATCAAACCATTCACGTTTGTGGGGACGATTTGCATAAATGGGAACGAGGACACAAAAAATGGAGTGAGCATACTCACTTAGATCCGAACGCAAACAACTTAGATAAAGGTTTTAGTGATATTCATAATTTATTTCTTGGTAAACAAATTAGAAGAAAACACTACAATCACAACACAGGTAAGTTTGATCCAGAGTCCACTATAAAACCAAAATTAAATATAATTTATGAGGGATTGCATTCTCTTTTTGACACAAGAATAAACAAAATTTCTAATTTTAAAGTGTATGTTGACACAGATCCAGAACTAAAAAAACAGTGGAAGATGAGTAGAGATACGCAGAAGAGAGGTTATACTAAGAAACAAGTCGAAGATGTTCTTGTTCGTCGAGAAAAAGACGAGAGAATGTATATCACTCCACAAAAAGAAAACGCAGATATAATTGTTCGTTTCGAGGAAAGAAAAGATGGAATGGTTCACCTCGAATACGAAACAAAAACAAAACAACACGAAACGATGATGCGGGATATTAAAAAACTTTACGATGCACACCGTGATTTTTTGTTTCTGTGTAAGAGATCGTCGTTTGAACATGATCTCGTTCAATCGGCGGGTGGTAACGTATCATATAAATTTAAAGACAAATTAATCGTAACATCTTCTGGAACACAAATGCAAGATGTTCTCATGTTAGATGGATTTACCATATGTGATCGTGATGGCAACTCGCTGATCGAGGAACAAAAGCGACCATCTATGGAGGTAGGATTTCATAGCAAGATAGAATCTAAATTTGTTTTTCACACACATCCAATATATTTAAACTCAATTTTATGTTCTCAAGAATCTAAAGAGATTATAGATGAAATTTTAAAAGATTATGACTATGATTACATTCAGTATGTTACCCCCGGAAAGGAGTTGTCAGAGTCATTTAAAAAGAGAGCAGACATAAAAATAGTTTTACTTGAGAATCACGGTCTTATTTGTTGTGGTGACTCAGCGTGTGATGTATTTAATTTGTCCATGAAAATAAATCATTTGTGTAAAGAATGGTTGATTCGTAAGTCTAAAACNTTTAAAACATTTGGTGTTGAACAATTACAAATTGACACCTCCTGTTTTCTTTTTCCTGACGCGGTTGTATTGAGTGATGACATGAAAAAAATCAATCAATATATGCTATACATACAACGAGATGTGGGTTTGACTCCTAACTGTATGAGTGAAACTGAGGTTACTAAGTTATTGAATATGGAAGAAGAAAAATACAGGAAGGCTCTTCATGAAAATTATTGTTCCGATGGCAGGGACGGGTAATCGCTTCGTTCAAGCGGGCTATACCGATCCAAAACCTCTTATTAAAGTTATGGGCAAAAGAGTTATCGAGTATATTCTCGATGCCTTTTCTGACGAGGATGAATTTGTTTTCATTTGCAATGAAAAGCATTTGCAAGAAACAGACATGGAAAAAATTCTACTTGAGTTAAAACCAAACTCAAAAGTTGTCTCCATGCCCTTACACAAATATGGTCCTGTTTATACAGTCCAACAAGTTTACGACGACATCATGGATGACGAGGAGGTTATCGTTACTTATTGCGATAATCCTTTTGTGTGGGATCGTGATGATTTTACAAAATATGTTGATGACAATAACTTAGATGGATGCGTTCTTTCACACTCCGGTTTTCACCCACACACTCTCAACAACACAAAGATGGCATTCATGAAAATGAACGGTGGGATGCTTGAAGAAATCAAAGAGAAAGAATGTTACACAGATGATCCAATGAGCGAACATGCTTCAACAGGAACGTATTACTTTAAAAAAGGCTCATACATCAAAAAGTATTTCGACGAAGCAGTTGAAAAAAATATCAACTATAATGGTGAATTTTATGTAACGCTCGTGTATAATCTTCTCGTTCAAGATGGACTGAAAGTTAGTTGTTATGATACACCATTCGCTTTGGTCATGGGAACACCAGAAGAAGTTGAAAACATGGAAGCGTGGAAAAGTATCATTGAAAAGGGACAGGTCAAAACACAAAAAGACCTTGTGAGTTGTTATCGTTATTGGAAAACTTTTAATGAAAATTATTTACGTTGATATTGATGAAACTATTTGTGATACTCCCGGCGATGACGTAAGGGATTATTACTCTTCGACACCAAGACCAGAAACCATTCTTAAAGTAAATAAACTTTATGATGATGGCAATCGAATTGTGTATTGGACGGCAAGAGGTAGCAGATCCGGAAAAGATTGGTATAAATTAACGGAAAGCCAATTAGAATCGTGGGGTGCAAAGTATCACGAACTTCGATGTGACAAACCATATTATGACGTTTTTTACGATGATAAAAATATGAGACCGGACGAACTATGATTTTTATTTCACATAGAGGGAACTTAGACGGACTTAATCCTGATCGTGAAAATAGTCCCGACTATATTGATGAAGCGATCAAACTTGGTTTTGATGTCGAGATTGATGTCAGAACAAAGGACGGAGAACTTTGGTTAGGACACGATGAACCACAATACAAAGTTAGTAAAATGTGGTTGTTGGAAAGGCAGTCAAAACTTTGGTTACACGCAAAAGACTATGAATCACTTAGTTTTCTGAACACGACCTCACTCGAACATTTTTGGCACGAGAGGGATCGGTTTACCATAACGAGTCACGGATATATTTGGTCCCATGATTTTAGTGAAAAAATGAACTGTCGATGTGTGATCCCTTTGTTGTCTCTTGAGGAAGTTGAAAATTACAAACAAAGAAATTTTTATGCAGTTTGTTCTGACTTTGTTTTTGCATGTAAGGAGAAATTTAGATGAAGAAATATTTGGTAACGGGTGGTGCGGGTTTTATTGGTTCTCACATTGTTGACAGTTTAGTTAACGCTGGACATGGTGTAACTGTGATTGATGATGAGTCCTCGGACGCACACAAGTATTTTCATTACAACGATAAAGCAAAGTATTACAAGTATGACATTTGCGATTATGATCGGATTAAAGGTCTTTTTGATAACGTTGANACTGTTTTTCACTTAGCAGCAGAATCTAGAATTCAACCAGCNATTAACAACCCATTAAAGGCAGTTAAAACAAATACATACGGAACTTGTTCGATTCTACAAGCGGCAAGAGAGGCCGGAGTGCGACGAGTTGTTTACTCATCGACATCATCTGCTTATGGCTTAGAAAATAAAATTCCTAACGTTGAAACTCAACCAGATGATTGTTTGAATCCTTATTCTGTGTCAAAAGTTTCGGGTGAAAAACTATGCAAGATGTATTCTGATCTGTTTGAATTAGAAACAGTTGTGTTTAGATACTTCAACGTTTATGGTGAACGTCAACCAACGAGAGGTCAATACGCTCCAGTAATCGGTTTATTTTTAGAGCAACTGAAAAACGGACAATCACTTACAATTGTTCCGGACGGGGAGCAACGAAGAGACTTCACTCACGTTTCTGATGTGGTTAGTGCGAACATTCTTGCATCGACAGTTAAGATGGAAAAATACGGTGAAGTTTTTAATCTTGGGACCGGAACCAATCACTCAGTAAATGAACTTGCTGATCTCATTTCAAAAGACACAGTGATGATTGATTCAAGAGTTGGTGAGTCACGAGAAACTCTCGCAAACATTGAAAAAGCAAAAACAGTTTTGGGTTGGGAACCTAAAGTTAGATTAGAGGATTGGATCGCAAGTCAGTTATGAAATTTATCACAGTCACCACCACAGGTAACACCATTCTTTGTGCAAACATGATTACTTCTTTGAGAAATCACAGTGACTTGCCGGTAGTTGTGTATTGTGCGGATGGTGCAAGGGAGGAGTTGGAGTTTAATCATGAGATACCTGATGGTGTTGAACTAAGAGAACTTAACTCCGATATCAAAGAACATAATTGTTATGGAACAGATAACTTCATAAACATTTCTTTTAAAAAAATAGAAGCGTTGTATAATGAAATTATTGGAAACGAAACTGGAGATTTTGTTTTGGTTGATACCGACGTTGTTTTCA
>FUFK010042430.1_pt1 | contig 17956 bp, 22 predicted proteins | sample 1021851 | NCBI WGS metagenome assembly FUFK01 (sample SAMEA51879418, study PRJEB19060) | metagenome | reverse complement strand
ACCGTCATTCTTAAGATCAATCAAACCACCNTCAATAAATAAATCNTGTGGTAAAGTTACATGACCACTTGCATCTTCAAANACAGTTTTACTTGCTGGTAGTGTNCAAAATACNTCTTTAGTGCCTGATGCAAAGTTNACAGCACTGTCACTATTAGAACTAGANATAACAGTTGTACGTGTTAGNTCAGAACTATCACCNTCTAGTGTNCCAAGACCAACTTCAAACTCAGCTGCTGTTCTGTGAACTATTGCATAGTAAACAGTATTACTGTTACCAATACCTGCTGCAAAAGTTTCAAAACCAGATACAGCACCACCAAGCGCAACAGCGCCNGTGCCGGTTGTAGTTGTGGTTTCTCTAACTCTATCGTTTAAGACTAGTGCCATTATNTATCCTTACGCAAGTCTAATGATAGCATTACTAGCATCAGCTGCNGGAAACTGNACTACGAAGTCTCCGTTAGTTGCAGTCTTCGTGCCACCAAAATCTAGAACTACACAAATNTTGTCACTGTTAGTATCNTTGTAAATCATAGCGCCNACAGCAGATAAAGTNACAGATGAAAAAGTAAGATCTGCAAAATCAACTGTNGCAGTTGTTCCATCGGATGAAACAGCCTGACTAGATAAGGTGTTACCTCCAGATGTATAACTTGTGCCAGAAGAACTAACTTGGTTTGTAGTTGTAAAAGCTGTAGTGGATGCAGTTAGACCAGATATATCTGTGTATAACGCTAACTTAAAACTATTACCACCACTTGCAAAATTATGTGTGCCAGACAAAAGCTCTGTCTTGAAAGATGTAGGTATAACATTTGCCATATATTTTCTCCTCTTATTACGGTGTTGGTGATTGTATTGGTAGACGAAGTACACCATCTCTGTATTCGTCCCTGCGTCTTCGACCTTGTTGTTCGGCCGCAAACGTTTGTAAAGCCTCTTGATAAGAAGCCTCATACAGTTGTAACATATTTTCTGGGCCTTTCAAGAATTTAAAAGCCTCCACTAGACATGCATACAACAGTAAATCTGCTTGTTTTGTTGATATTTCAGTGGTCGTTGAATTACTGGTTGTTAGTGTTGTTGGCTGTTTTATGTAGGCCATCGTCAACACATAAGAGGCATCTGGAGTTGGTGCCACTACCCAGTTATCATTATCCCAGTGTGCAAAATATTTTGGTTTTCCCCTGTCGCTAGAATTGTCTGGATCAGGGTGATAAGTGGCTATGAAGGAAGAGTCCACTTGTTTTAAAAATTCTTGGTCAGAAGTGCTGTTGTCTGTAATTTGTATGTATCTAATTATTCTTGTACCGGTTGGCACAGTTATATATCTGTTACCAATTGTAGTTTCTGATGTTGCATAAAATTTAGTGTCATCAGAATCAACACTTCTAAATATTCTAGACTCTGCGTTTAATATTATTCTCTCTAGAATACTATCAGACAAGACAGTATCACCTACCTCGGTGTAATCTCTAATTGCAGTTCGTAATGTTGCTAAAGTAAAAGACATTAATTTTCTATCGTAGCAGGACCAGCTGTGGCTCTGCCTCCTCCTCCTCTAATATTACCAGTTGTTGCTGTATCTGTCGACACACTGAAAGTATAACTATCATCGTCTACTTTTGTTATTGAGTAACCAGATGAGTTTTCTAAATTAGCTTTTGTTATGCCATCAAAACTATCTACATCCCTAAATCTAACTGTATCACTAGAAGACCTGCCGTGATTTCTTTCTGTGACAGTTATTGTGCTTGAACTAGCAGAGCCTGTTGTAAATGCATTTACACCTAATAGTTGTGGCACTGCAGTTTCTGTTCTGTCTGTTCTAACATTCTGTAATGACACCGCGTCAGCCGGATGTGGCCCTGGTTGCACTTGTGGTGCCTTTGCTTCAAACTCTGATGTGTGCACAAAAGCTCCGTTCCATTCAAACACCATTTCTGTGTATGGAAAAGCCAAACCACTTCTATCTGATATTGCTTTTGAATATTTACCTGTTGCAAATTTTGGCATCTATGCTCCTGGATAATAAGTTTGTGGTGTTAAGTATGTGCTTGATGAAGATCCATCCTCTGTCAGTGCTCTTTGAAACTCATCTTCGTACAATAGTTTTAAGTTTTGTATTCTTTCAGGTGAGTATTTTTGTGACAGATAGTAAGCTAAACCAGACACCATGCAAGGTACAAACCTGTATGGTAGGTCAACTGTATTTGTGTACACGCCCGCATCTTGTATTCTTTTTACGAAATACATGTGTGCATCTTTTGTTGCAGCTGTAGAGTCAGGTGTTGGATAAAAAGTTACAACAACCTTGTCTATAAATCTTTGCACATAGTATTGGTTTGGTGTGCCCTTGCTTAGTTTGTTAGATATGGCAGAATAAGTTGATCTGTTTATCTTTGTCATGGACGAGTCTGTTTGTGACGTTTGTGTTCTATCAGATCTAAAAGTCATTTCTAGCACATCCTCTACGCCATACACATCTGAGGGTGCTGTTGTTACAGCACTTGTGCCATCAGTGGTTGCTCTAAAAAAGGTGTATTCTGCTTGTCCTTCAATAAGATCAATGTTTGTTTCTGATAGTTCCCAATAGTGTAGCCCTCTGTTAGCCCACTCTTGAAGCATAATATTAAGTGATCGTCTTGCTGATGTTAAGTGGTAGCCAGTAACATCACGCATGCCCACGCGTTCATATGCCTCTTCGAATATTTCATCGATAGGAAAAGTATTTTCAAATACGTTAGTGCCAGAAGTCGCCATGTGCTACTCCTAATATATTTTCTTAAATTCTGCTATACAAGTGTATGTGTTACCAGAATCTGCCGCCGCAGCTACAACAAAGTTTACATCACTTTGGTTACTGTTTGACGATTTATCAGCAGGTATGCCACCAAACTCTCTGAAGTCCCAGTATCCTGAGTCTATCAAAGTTATGATTGGAATATCACCGTCTGAGTCTTCTTCATCTAAACGTGCAAAAGCATCACCACCGTCACCGTTGGCACATGACCACCATATTCTTTGTAGTGATAAGTGTGCAACTGCGTTACCGTCATCATCAGATGTTAGTGCTGATACGTCACCAAATACAGTTGTGCCACCTGTTCCNTCAGATTGTACAACTATCTTGATTGTAACTCGTTTGTCGTTTTGTTGTAGGATTGTAGGTCCTGTTACTGTGTCTGCCATGTTCCCTCCTTAATCAAGAACGTGTGGGCCCGAAGGCCCACATTAGTTAATTTTAACTGTCAGCGAAAGGTGTCGCTTCAGTTCCTGTACCAATTAGTACAGCTTCTACTAAGTATTCGTTATCAGCGATAGCAGTGATTGTCACTGTGCTACCTCTGTCTCCACCTGTAGTGCCACCATTCATACTAATAACATCGTTACTAGATGCAGGTGCAAATGNGCTGTTAGTGCCGTCNGCAACNTTAACAANAGTTGCATGACCAACAAATTTGTCAGTGCCGTCTGTTTTAATATCACAGTCTGTGCAGTCTGTACCGATCACAAATTTATAAACAGCACCAATGTGACTGTTTACACTTAGATCGTCAGCACCCGCAACAGCTGATGCACTGTTAGCAGCAATAGTTGGTAGAGTTACCGCGCCGTCAGCGTCGTTAATCTCTATAACTTTACCTGCATGATCAGCAAAAGTTAGAGTTGTTTCTGCCGTAATACCTACAACTGAGTCTGGACCTGCAGTCACAAACCCTCTCATAGATCTTACTGGACCTGAAAAGTTAGTTTTACCCATGGTAATAATCCTCCTAGTTTCCGCTAATATAGTCTCTAGGCCGTCGACTGCGCGCGTCTATACTAGCTAAATAATCGCAGTGTTTTGAATATACGCTTTTAATATGGTGATTGCAAATAAAAAGGGCGGCCGAAGCCGCCCTCTTAATCTGTTTGATCAAACGCTTATGCGCCTGGAGAACCAAACATACCACGCCAGTCAGAGAAGCCGAAGCTGTATCTTTCCCTAGCTTTGTATCTTACGTTTCCAGTATCAAAGTCGCCTTCCATAGCAGTTTTTAAGTTTGCTCTGTTGAACATTTTCATTCCGTTAGGAACGTCAGTTTTAATGAAGAACGCGTCTGTATCTGTTAGGTAGTTGTTTACCACGTATCCTTGTGGCAACATACCTTTAGAAGATAGTGCGTTCAAATCATTGTCAGCAGTGCCAACTCTTGCTGGTGATCTTAAGATTCTTTCAGCTGTAAATTGTAGCTCAGATGGAATGATTANTTTCAATCCNCGAGCCGCGATTTTAAAGCCTCTTTCATCTTTAAATGCAGCAATGTCAATCATCGCTTGCTCTAGTGAAGTTTCACTTAAGTCAGCAGATGTTGATAGCTCATTCGCAAGACTTCCTGCAGATTGCGTTGGGTGATCTGTTGCAAATAATTCTTTGCCGTCACCACCTGGGAATGAACTGTTGAAGCCATTGTTTAGAACATTGGCTGCTTTGATTTGCTTAGTTTGAGCCATAGATCTTGCTAGTGCTTTTGTGTAACGAGTTGCGATTCTGTCATACAAGTTATCCTCGATTGCTTCCTCAGTGATTGCGAAAGCAAGAGCAACTGTTTCGTGTGTATAACGAGAAGTGAACGCTTCGTTAGCAGTGTCAAAAGTCACAGCTGAACCTTCAGCTTTTACCGCAGCGTTTGCGAAACCAGATAACATTACTTCTTCTTCGAAAGCTCTGTCAGAGTTCTCGATGTCGAAGATTTCTGTGTGCTGGTTTTCGTAGTTTTTGTACTCAAGTCCAAATAATGCATTCAGACCTGGCTCTAGCTCTTTAGCGAGCTGTTGTCTACTTATAGCCATAATTTAAATCCTCCTAAATGCTATTATAGTTGTGTTTTATGAGCATGTTCATTGAACTGTACTACGTAGTTCGCATGAATTGCTAGTTCGTTATTTTGCGGGTCACCAGTAAAAGCAATTGCTTTTAGTTGACCGTCTGTTGCAGCTAGATCAGACACATCCAACTCTAAACCAGATATACCAGTTGTAGTTGAACCTGAATGAGTAGCAACAGTGTCAGCAACTTTACCGATGTCTGCCGCAGCAGCAGCTGTAGCTGAATCACCTTGTATCAAGAATCTTTGATACGGGTTATCAAATACAAATGCTTTGATTTTTCCCTGCGTAATATTCGTTTGAGAATAAAAGTTAGAGAACTTAGGTTTTCCTGTTGAAGGGTCACTTTCAATTAAGCATCCATTGAACACTCCGATACCATCTTCGTTCGATACAGCAGCTTGGATGTCAATAAATCCAGCATTACTTGTATCGATCTCAACGATATCACCTTGGAAAATTGAGTTAGACTGGTTGTCTTTAATCTCATATTCCGTAGTTTGGAAAGTCAGATCCACCAACAACATTACCNATAGGTCTTAGACCAAAAGGGCTGTCTACATTAGCCATATGTTTTCCTCCTTAAAGGTTTTATTGTTAGCGGTGGTAGGAATTACTAAATAATTAGTTTTTCGAGCCACCAAAAGTTACACGAGTCTGTCGATCTTCATTGATCGGCATACTTGGGTGCTGTTCCTTCAGTAAGTCGGTAGAGATAGCTTCATTGCCATCTTGCTGTCTTTTGTTGGAAGTACGCTTCACGCGACTTCGCGACTTCTTCTGGTATCCTAGCCAGCAATAGGCCACCAACCCCTATGACTCCTGCGTAACGACCTTCGTTAAGACTTGGATAATCATGGTCNGGATATTCNTCAGCTCTTACAAGCTCCCATCCAGATCTNATTTTGCCTGACATGTTTTTTGAGTCGTCTTGACCCATACTTTCAGCGCGTATCCATCTGTGTCTATAACCGTCTGGCGCAGGCGGTGCATCAAGTGATGATGGAGGAGTCCATACTTTAGGTTTTTCTTGTTTAACCCGAGTTTGACTCGCGCGGGAAGTTTTTATCTTTTTATCTTGTTCCATATGCTTATACCTCCTTCGCGGCTAATTGTTTCGCATACTCTTCGAGTGGCACACCTAATCGTTTAGAAATTGCTACCTGTGATGGTGTGAGCTTCACAGTTTTTCTGCGTCCCTTTGTGGCCGGACGTTTTGCACTTGCAACAGTCTGAACTGGTTCAGCTGTAGATACCTCATTATTAGCAAATTTGTGTGGGAATTCAAGTCTAATTCGCTTATCCACCTCAGAATAATACTCATCTGGGCTTGCAGATGGGTCAAATCCCTCTTCAACTAGCTTTTTATGTATATCAAATGCAGTGTAAGTCATTGCATTATCTACACCAAACCACGGATTTTTCTGCGCCCAAGCGTCTGCTCTAGGGTCAGGTGGTGGTGCAGCTGGTTGTGCCGGCTGTGTAGGCTGTGCTGGTTCTGCAGGTGTTTCCACAGTTTTAGCTTTGTTTTCGTAAGCTTGCTTCAACCTATTTAATCTTGCGTGATCATTTGCAAGTTCAGCCAACTCTAAATTAGCTTGTGTTTGTGCTTCAACATCTCCAGCATTTATAGCGTTTTGCAATTTCGCTTTTGCTGCTTCTAGATTTGTTGTAACTCTTTTTTCAAATTCAGCTGTATAATTAGAGTCTAAGTTTTCAAACCTGTTCTTTAATTGTTGAGCTTCAGTATTAACTTTTTTAGCATACTCAATAGCCTCTTCTTTTTGACGTTCTGCTTCACGCATACGTCTCGTAAGTTTAGCTATTCTTTTGTTTACGCTTTCGCTGTAATCATTCAGCTCTTCTTTTTTAGTCTCAACAGGTTCTTCAACTTTCTCTTCTTCTTCTACTTGTTGAACTTCTAGTTCTTCTTTTGGCTCCTCCTTGGGCTCTGGTTGAGCCTCCAGATCTACCTCTGTCTCTTCGTAGTCAGCTTCGCCGACATCTATTATCTTTTCTTCGTCTTGCATAGATTATCCTCCTCTATGTTAAAATGCGTGAAGAATGTCATTAGGATCATCTATTGTTCCTAAGACTTCGTCATCGTTTAGTAATCGTATCTCACCACCATCAATTTCCATACGTGATCCTGCATACCTTGCAAAGATCACCCACTGCTTCTCTTTACACCATGGACCTGTTGGGTATTTATCTTCGTCTTTGTAACAAAGATCACCCATCTTCAACACGTATCCAACTTGTGTTGCAACACGTGCACGGTCTAGTGTTTCTTGTGCAATAATAATACCACCTTCAGTTTTCTCTTTAACTGCAAAAGGCATAACTAACAAACGCCATCCTGTGGGGTTTGGTAATTTTTCTAAGTTTGTTGATTCTGTTTCTTTTTTGGTTTCTTTATCTTCAGCTTCGTATTTAGCTTCTAATGCGTGTGATGTTGTCATCGTCTTTTGGCTCCTTTGGTTCTAGCAGGTTAGAGAGTTCCTGATTTATTAAGTCGATCGCATGGATCTTACCTATTATATATTTATATTCGTCCATACTGTCAATCCCTCCGTTTGCGAGGGTTTGTACGAGTCCGTCTAGGACGTTTTGCATTGTCTTCTTTAGTTTGTAGATCACGTGAATTGGATCTGTAGCTTCTGACATATGTTTTCTCCTTGTCTCCTAATTGTTCCCAGAACTCATCAAGTGGGTTCTTGGGTTTGTTATCCCCCATTTGTCCCCCTAATGTAAAATTAAGTCAATCCTACTTTTTCTTGAAAATATCTGCGCCCTTGAGGCCGTATATACTAGCTACAACTCCGATAAAGAGACTCTGATACCAGAAAGGCATATTGCTGAACTTATCAAAGAATATATCTAGCTTCTGCTGTATGTTTGGATCATCACTAAATACGCTCCATATTAACAATAACACGGGCGCGCTCACGAGAATAAGAACGAATTCNTCCTTCCATCCTTTGTCGTTTGANTGNCTTACGGCTGCTTGATACTCGATTTCACCACTTGCCATTTTCTGTGCATGCAACATAGCTGCATCTGACTCGAGCATTTTACGCTGCTGTCTATTTTTCATTATGTGTGTGCCAGCGCCGATTGCTAGTTTGACTACGTCAAGTATCATGTGATTATAGAGTTATTCCTAAGATAATAATTACGATGACTACTGCACCGATAATTTTGGTTTTCTTGGATGTGTTGTCCCACTTTTCCATTAACCATTCTTTTACTGATTGGATCATNTGCGTCTCCTCTTCTGTTTTATGCCAGCTTCGTTAAGTGCGATAGCTATGGCTTGCTTCCTATTCTTAACCTTTTTCTTAGATTTTCCAATATTTAATTTACCTTTTTTAAATTCACGCATTACTTTACTGACTTTCTTTTGTTTTTTGTCAGTTGTTTTACCAAGATTAGATCTAGAAATAGCCATTAAAATAGTGGCCCTCCATACAAAACATAAGTTAATGCATAAGGTAAATCATAGTCATCCATCTCTACAATCTTATCGACTGTTGCTTTTTCTGCATCAGAAAGACCAGAGTAAACTGCATCTAAATTAACTGCGTCTGTTGGTGTTGTTGGTGCAGGTTGTTGAGGATCTGTTGCGCTTGCTGCTCCCTCTTCCGCTAAAGAAGTTGAAGGTGGCACGAATTGTTTTTGTGGTCCGTCACCTCCAAACTCCCTATTGTCAATTAAATTTTGTTCAAGATCCATTCCTGGTTTTAAACTTAAACCCTCTTCTTCTGTAAACTTTTCTAGTTTTTCAAAATTTGTGCCCTCAAAGTTTCCTTCGTCATCAAAATCAAATGCTGCGCCGTAGAAATCTTGTGGGTTTACTTCTTCAGCGTTTTCGTAATTATCAAGATTTAATTTACCAAAAGTTGCTGTGCCAACGTCACCAAGAAGAGAGGTAGATATTTCTCCTGTTTCTTCATCTTTTGTTGGATTAAAATTAAACATGTTTCCGTAAAGAGAAAGAAGTCCAAACTGTGTTGGAGTAAATTGTGAAAGAGGAAGACCATAATTGTACACAGCGTCAACATATGGGTTTACAATCCTTTTATTAAAAAAATTTATTAAAGGATTTGTCTCCTCTGGAACAGGTTCAGGAGCTGCTGCCACTGGTGCCATGGACATTTCTATTCCCCCCATTCCTCCACCACCTTGGTTGAAAATGTCTAATGATGGAGTCAATGCAAGATCAAGAACTGCAGGGTTTACAATACCCATTTGGTTGTCACTTCCTTGATTAGGAGTGGTTGTGCCTGCAACTGGACCTGCAACTGGACCTGCAATATCCAGCATGTTTGGTCTGTTTTGAACGCTTGGTCTATTACCTCCGCCGGATCCACCAAAACCGCCAGGGTTTCCACCACCTCCTTGAAAACCTCCTGGTCCACCGTAATCAGGCATTATTTCTCTTCTCCTACTATGGCTGTCATCTCTTTCACACCTTCTTTGGCAAGAGACACACTAGCTCTAAGCTTTTGATGCTTGTCATTTAGCTCCATTTTGTCCTCTGCAAGCTCTCTAGCTTGTAATAATCTGGCTTTATCTAGGTTTAATTGGTTCTCATCATCCTGTTTTTTTCGCTCATTTTCTTGTGCTCTGAGCTGCACTTCGTCTGCTTTTAGACGCAATAATGGGTCATTATCAAGCTGATTTAACACCTTTTTCTCCTCTTCTAGGTACTCTGCCATGGTTTCAGAGATCAAAACAGCCTTTCTAGACTCCATTTCGGTCGTTATTTTCTTTATTTGCTGCTGCATTTGCATCATTTGTGGGTTTTGTTGCATCATTTGTGGGTTCATACCGCCCATTTGTTGTAATTGAGCTGTAATTTGCTGTATTTGCACCATTTCGTCCTTAAATTCTAGCTGAACTTGCTCTTGAGCCATCAAACTTATGTGTTCTAGTATGTTTTTTTGTATTGCAGCCAAAATATTTGGGTTTGTTCGTGCAATTTGTGTGCCCATAAACGATAAATGCGCTTTCATGTGTGCTGTATGGTCTTGATTAGGGAAAGCTTTGATGGCTTTTCCTGACAAAGCGTTAATATGTTCGACACTTGGGTCCATCGGAGTTGGTTGTCCCACTGGTGGTAGCAAAGCATCTATGTCTTTTACACCCAAAGCTTCATACATTGTCCTGTAAGCAGAATATAAGTTGTGCATTTGTGGATTTGACATGGCCATTTGCAGTCCTGTTTGTGCAAGTTGTATTCTTTGTGTCTGTGAGAAGATGTTTGGATCAGCTACAGGTATAACATCTATCCTTGAGTCAAAGTCTGTAGCCTTAATTTGTCTCTGCCCACCCACAACATCGTATGGATATTCTGGTGGTAAGTATGTTGCAAACACATCTGACAGCAACATGAATTCTTTTTTCATAGACGCATACAATCTTTTGTGAATAGAACTCATAACCCGCGAGCCACGTTCAAGCAGAGCAACTGTCGTGCCCACTGCTGCACTTTGATTGCCATCGCCCACTTGTAAATCAGCAATACTCGCGAAACGCTGCCCTGCGGCAACAACTGTTCCCATCAATGATAGCAACGTTTGCGAAGGTTCTTTGAACGGCAGTATTTTAAATGCATCGTCCAATCGTCCACCAGGTGCATCAACGTCACGAAACTCGCCCGGCTGCAACGGTTGAGCTTCGTCTCTGACGCGAATGCCTCGCATTTTGAATCCGGCTGGTAAATTAGACAAGGTTCCGGCGTCTAAGAGTTGTCTTAGAGCGGCTGTGGCAGTTCTTGATAAACCGCCGATCATGTGAATTAGGCCGAATCCATAAAAGCCTAGTCCTGGTAAAAACTTAAAATGTACAAAATAATCTTTTCTCTTTTTCATTGGATCTTGTATGTCGTAGTTTCTTCTAATCGATAAAACCTTCTGTGTAGACTCTTCAACAGTGACAATGTATGGCATCTTAATACCTGTAGGTAATCCGTCCGCACCAGTGTCTTCAAAACCTTCTAGATCCAATTCAACGTGACACTCCACAAGTGTAAACACTTCGTCTTTGTTTGTGGTTGAAACACCTTCCAAATCGTTCTTTTCACTTTTTATATCATCTTCATCATAAGCAGGTGTGCCAAGTTCAATGTCTTTGTAAAAACCTTGCACTTGCATTTTTCTCATGTCGTTCGCAGGCATTTTAATTATGTGCATAATTGTGTCTGCATCATCTAAAGAAGTTGCGCTGTATGGCACAACTAAATCTTCTGCTGGTACAAACTTAGAAACACATCTACCGATAGCTTGGTCGTAGTAAACTTTTTTAAATGCAGAACCTGCAAGTGGTAGGTTAAATAACATCTGATCAAACTCTGGTTCGTACTCTGGCATTTCACACATCAACTGATAGTTCATGAACTCTCTTACACGCTCTGCTTGATCTGTTCTTGCTTTGCTTGGTTTACCCATAACACGTGTTCTAACAGGTCCGTCAGCCGGTAGTAATTCTTTGTAGGCAAGTGATTGAAACTGTGTAACAGCCTCAGCCAACACTGGGTGTGTTGCACCAGATGCGCCTTGGAAAGGTTCTGTTCTGTCTTCGTATTTAAAACCTAATAGGTCTAGTCCTTTGATGTATGATTGTTCCCAGTCATCACGAGATGCTTTGTAGTCTTCAAAGTTTTGCATCATGTCTGATCCTATCGGATCAGTAATCTCATCATCTAAAAACTCCGCTAAGTTTGTATCTATGTTTTGTCCAGCGCCACCGATATTTGCCATCGCTGATGGATCAAAATCAATCTCTGCTCCACCATCTTCCGTTCTTGTAATTTCTATTGGTTGCTTTGGTGGTTCCTGTGGTAACTGTATCTCTTGTGCTTTTTGTTTTGCACTAGGTAAGTCTATCTTAGTTCTTGTTACGTTAGGTAATGCTTTATCTATTGTTGCCATTATGATGCTTTCCTTCTAAATAATGTTTCTACCCCACCACCAGATTTATATCCTACTCTACCACCTTTTGCAAATTCCTCTACATCTACGTCTGGTGTTGGGTTTCTTTGAGTCGTTGTAAATTTCTCTGCTATTTCTTCTAGTTTTTGTTTTGGTGATTTTACAAGATTTTCCCAAGTGTCAAGACCAAATCTTAAGTCTTCCATACCACCAAAGTTTTCGAAGTCACCGATGCCTTCGCCTGGTCCTTTCATAAATTCTTCTGCCTCAAATACATTTGGTGCTTTTGACGTCTTAGACCCTTTAGGTGACACCATGATACTTTCTTCTCCTGGCCTAAATGTCAACTCAGCTATCTGCATGTCATCACCTCTACCAGAAATTGTAATGGCACCTGTTTGAATATTTTCTTCCATAAATAATTTTTTACCACTTAGTGAAGGATCTTCAAACGTATACACATCTATAGGCTCTCCACCTTTTGCATCTGCATAAGTGGCTTTTCTAAGTTTTCCTTCTTTTCTAATTTTATTTACAAGTGATGGAAACCAAATAGGCATACCCTCTGCAGTCAATGGCACTTTAGTTGCACCTGCTGTTGCAATCTCAGCAACCCGTTGTGCCCCTTTAGGCACAAACAAACTTGCAAGTCCTGCTCCCATCATTCCTAAGAAGCCACGTCTTGACATCTTTGGTCCGCCACCTTCGTCAAATCCAATACGGCCACCTTTTGCATTTAGTATTCTTTGTGGTGAAAACGGTGATTCATAAACTCCTGTCCTTACAGACTCTTCATACGCTTTTTGTATTTCTTCCATTCTTTTTATTGCTGTCTCAAGTTCGCCTGGTGTTCTAGCCATCTCAGCCATCTCCTTTGCCAGTGCCATATCAGATCTTGCTTGTCCTGATATAGACTCCATAGCTTTTTCAAGATTACCACCTCTCACTAAATCATCCATACCACCACCCATCATGCCACTCATAAGTCTTTCGACTTTCATGGCTTCTCTTCTTACGGCATTTAAATCATCGGAGTTTTTTATAATATCAAAATCAATATCACTCGTGTCCAAGCCCATATCATCAAGCATTCTTTTTACTTCTAATGAGTTCTCTCTTATTGTTTTTAGTTCTTCAGATTGTTTAGCACCTTTTTTTACCAACTCTGCTTCTTGAGCTATTAAGTCATCTAGTATTGGGTCACCTGTTGGTTTTTTAGATCTAGGTAGTTCCATGGTTTCTTCTACAAGTTCATCTACAAAACCTGGGTCCATAAGAGCTTGTGATTCTAGGTAAGCATTTATTCGCGCGTCATCATCAATTGTCACACGTTTTGGATCACCTGGTGAGTATCCCTCGTTCATCTTGTCAACAATTAGTTGTCTTATATCTTTTGGTTCTCTGCCTGTTGACTTACCAAGATTGTTAATTAGTTGAATTGTTTCCGGCTCAATCTTCTTTTCAACCATGGTGTCGTCTACCTGTTCAAGAGATTTAATTCTGCCTTTCTCTCGTAATTCTGTTGCTCTTGCTTCTGGTGTAATACCCCTTTTTCTAATAATAAATTCTTCAAGAGATTCTGTGGCATCAAAACCTTCATCAAAATATTGTTCTCTTAGGGACTCATCAGAAAAACTACCAACACCTGTTCGTTTTTGTGTTTCTGTAAAACCTTCTGGTGTGTAACTTGCAACTCTAGTTTTAATGTTGCCCTCTTGATCTATAATAGGCTTTTGTTCTTTGAACTGTCCTGGTGGTGTTGTTGGATCGTACTTGCCATAAACTTCTGCTAGATCTTCTATCGTCTCTGCTGCTTGATCTGTTTTTGTAATTCCGGACTTACCAGTTTTTAACAAGCTTTGAAAAAACTCTTGTATCTTTTTTAACATTAATAATACGTCCTCTGTTGCTGTGGTAGAGGCTCATCCTCGTAGTCCTCTGGATGTTCTACAAAACCACCTTGTCTAAATCTCATTACGGCTTGAGTCATGCTATCCACCAGGTCATCATGTTCACCAAGTGGGAATGCAGCGCACTCCTCTATAACCTCTTCAGCAAACTTACGGTCTGGATACCAGACCATGCCGGCCTCGAATAATGGCGCGACAGCGTTCACTCTAGTATGTTTATCATTTCCCTTGCTGGGTGTAAAGTTAATAACCGGTATGCCCATCTGCCTGAGTTCGTATGTAAGCGGGAGCCCCGATGCTTTTGCCTCGATTATAACGGTTTCTGGTGACCAATAGTCGTATTGTTCTTTGGCAACTCTTCGTAATTCAGGAAACTCGTATCGGTCTTTTATGGCATCTAATAGTATCAAATGTGCCTCGCCTTCTTCGTTTGGATAGAACACACCCCACGTGGTTATGGCGCTGTAGTCAGCTGATTGCTTTTTCATAAACGCTGTATCGTAAGATTGTATGACATGTGCCAGTGGTGGCAGTTCTTGTTTTGGCCACTGTTTCCACCATTCACGTTTTATTATACTGCCCTCCTCTGCAGTTGGGTTCTGTTGGTATTGTGCATTCCATTTACCAATTGCAACAGATGCTTTGACTGACTCTAGCTCTTCTATCTTCCAATATCCTGGCCACACAGGTTTACCCGATGGCATGATAGCAGGAAACTCTATAACCTCCCACTGATCTGCNTTGAGTTCTTTTTGTGCTTTTATTAATTTACCTGTCAGGTCTGCTACGTTCCATCTTGTCATCACGAGTATGATACGACCACCTGGTTGCAAACGTTGTCGTGGTCCTGATGTATACCACTCCCAAGCGCGGTCAAACGAGGCTTGATTCATAGCGTCTTGTTCCGAGTGGGGGTCATCTATAATCATGAGGTCTGCACCACGACCAGTGATTGATCCACCAACACCAGCTGCATAGTATTCACCACCTTGATCTGTTTCCCATTTACCTGCAGCTTTTGAGTCCTCACGTAATCTTGTGTTAAATATTTTTTGATACTCTTCGCTATCAATAACTGTTTTTGCTTTACGACCAAACCTGACAGCAAGTTCTGCGTTATGTGTTGCTTGTATAATTTTTAATTTAGGATTGTTGCCAATCATCCATGCAGGCAAAAGATTTGATGCAAACTCTGACTTGGTATGTCTTGGTGCCATATTAATTATTAATCTTTTTATTTCACCTGATGCAACTTTGTTAAATTTATCTGCCATGATCTTGTGGTGCTCACCTTCTATAAATTCAGGCCAAATGTATTTTACAAAAGACATAAAATCATCACGAACAGATTGATCTTGTTTCTTCTGGTTAAGAAGCAATGCTGTTTGCATATATTCTTTTTTAGTATCTGGTGGCAGATTTGCTATTTGTTCTGGTGTTAGCATTTGAAAAAAATTTTCTACAAAATTTTTGGACTCATGTTTTTTTAATCAAAACGATTTTACGCCTAATAAATGTATTTATCAAGGCAATATATAGTATGTGTTGGGACCCCTATATACAAAATCTGGGGTGGGGGTGGGGGTAAGCCTTTTCTTTTTATTTGACAAAAGGTACCGAATAATCGTAGTATGGGATATTAACAGAAAGGATATACTATGTTGTTTATCGTACCAGTAATATTGTTAAACATATTATCAATACTTATGGCATTTGCTGGCCATCCATTATTTGGCCTTGGCCTATTTATTTTGGCTGCTTTGTATATTGCCAAACAATTCATCGACTAATCATCGGCCCTCGCTGAGGGCCACCCCCTTATATATTCTAAGCAGCAAGCCGCAAGCTCCAAGCCGCAAGGCATTGGGGGTTTTACAGATATGACTACCATACCCCCAACACTCTAATTCACTAGAGAGAAGCCACTAGATGTTGCATTAACAACTACTAGCTCTGGCTCTTTATCGTCTAGCTTTATGTTGTTCATAGCTTGTGANAGTCNTGTCTTGGTCTGTTCACTTACTATGGACAATTCCTTGCCTATGTCAGAGTTTTCAAAGTTTACACACTCTCTAACATTAGTCCAATACTGCTCTATGTCGCCAATAAACTTAGCTTGGTCAATAATAGAGTTCATATCAACTATAAGTTCGTTCTTTGTTTTCCACAACTCGGTGTGTGCGTTCATCAATGTTGATTTAGCTTTCTCAAATTGTTTGAGCATTAGCCAATCAGTTTCGTTTGACATCATCATACAACGAGAATGACAACTACCACTCACAACAAGTTTGCGAAACTTACCATAGTCGCTATCACTCACACTTGGTGTGTGGTCAGTCCAACCATAGTTCCTCTCGTCTGCAAACAAAGCAAAGTCCTCGTAAGTTCCATTAGCCCTTGCTACATCAGCGAAGTCGTGAGANANCTCACTTCTTANCTTTGTGTAGTGTGGGTTTTCTGCCTTGCCTGTGCAGTCATACTCAACCTTGATAGTCGCTTGGTGTCCTTTGGCTTGTAGCTCTTTGTGATACAATGCCAAGTATTCATCAATCTTCATAGCGAAACTAAATTGTTGTTCGCTTATGTCAGCGAATTGTGGTTTGAAATAGAAGCAACTGTCAGTCGTAGTAAACCTATCGTAGCTTCTGCCTGTGTCATACTTTTTAAGTATCTTCATATCTGCCATTGGATAATGCTTTTCCACTTGTGGTGTAATCACATTGTCCCAAACATCATCTCGGACACTTCTAAAGTTTTCCTGTGCAAGTTTTAAATCTTCCTCAACTTGCATAGGCATATTGTTGTAAACAGTATGCGACCATTCTTTTTTGAGTAGTCGTCTTTTCTGTTCGTTTAGTCTTATCTTTTCCATATTAATCCTTTCTGTTATGGTTTTCCTCTTGTATCACATTTTGTGAGATGTTGTCAACTAATTCTGCGAAAGCTTCTTTATTTTTTCTAAGCCACTCAGTCATACAACCTAGGCTATGGAACCGCGCATATTCCATCTTGTCCGCGTCGCTGGTCCCCCAATGAAATTGGGGGTAGCTATAGTAAGACTTTGGATAATACTTCTTGCCGCAGTTCTTGCAATGTCTGGCGGTACTCATATGCCCCACCCCCAAAACAATATTGCTCTCGCTGGAAAATATAATCCAGCGAGTATGATTAGAATACAAAGCCAACCTTCTTTTGAAATATATCTCATTAGTTTAATGCTTCCTTTCTTAAACTTGCAGTTTGTATGTAGTCGATATTTTTTGCAGTACGATAGCCATTTTGTTTTAGATCAAAATATGTAAAACATATTTCCTCTTTGCTATCTTCCCATAGTCTCATTTTGTCATCAACTACTCCAATTCTCTCAACAAAGTCGTTGTGCTTTTTTGCAAAGTATCTAACTCTAAAATACTGATGGTCTTTTAGTATATCAGTTAAATCTTCGACACTAACCTGAGTTACTTGTTTTTCAGTTTCCATAAGATTTATCCTTTCTAATTAATTTAATTATTTTTATCAAAATAACTTGAATTTGTCAAATATAATCCCATATAAATAATTGCCTGGTTATTACTGCCGCAACGTGCATAGTTGGTGGTGGGAAGAGCCAGGCGCAAATTATGAAATATACAACTGTAAAAATATCTGAAATTGCGGCCCATCCAACGCTGCGCCTGGACCCCGGCTATTGGCTTAAGAAAAAAAAGATCCGGGCCAAGCCGCAAGCAACAAGCCGCAAGCGTAAAAAGATTTGACAGGGACTGCCATTGTGGTATGATCCCATATAATCTAAAGAAAGGAATAATTATGGATTATTTAGCATTAAAAATACCTGCTGATGTAAAGCAGCCAATAACAGCACACACAGTGAAGGACCAGCCCGAGCCTGAAGACGGCGGCTGTTACCCGTTCAGTGGTGAGAACGGTGCCTACAAACTTTGTAACACTGACATCCTGCAAATCGTGCCCGCAGCGTATACGGACGTTAAGCGCGGCCATCACCTGGAAGGGGACCTGTACTGCGATGAAGAGGGCCTAATGAAGAACAGCCCGCACAACTGGCGTGCCAGCCAAATGCGCTATTGGCACATGAAGCCCCAGAAGGACCAGCTCACAGCTGACTGGCGCGATTGGTGCCATATCGTCGGTGACGCTGCCTTTGTGGTCCCTGCCACTGAAGAGAACGTGAAGATCATGGAGAGTATCCTTGACTCGTAAGCAACATTGCTACGGCCC
>FUFK010067263.1_pt1 | contig 17958 bp, 10 predicted proteins | sample 1021851 | NCBI WGS metagenome assembly FUFK01 (sample SAMEA51879418, study PRJEB19060) | metagenome | reverse complement strand
CCCTCACGACAACAACAGGGACAGGACTATTTTTTGCCGCTTTATTGATAAAAATAGACGCTTAGAACGACTAAACTTACCATTTTTATCTGCAAATCGTCTAAAAAATAGTCTCTGTCAGTGCCACGGTCGAATGTTCAACACGCCCTAGTACGCTTATAGAGTTAAAAAGCCTTTAGAGCTATGTCATCTAAAGGCTTTTTTTTAATTCTGTTTTTTGAGGTTTCAATAAAAGCTTAGCGTTAAAGTCGCGGTTTTAATAAATTATGCAGACGCTCAACCACTTGCGTGCTTTCATAACGGCTGATGTTGAGTGGCGGCAGTAAACGAATGACATGACCGCCAGTGACGTTGATGATAAGCTGCTGCTCATCGCGAGCAAGATTAACCAGTTGACTACAATCCGTATCTTCTGGCAAAACGATACCGATCATCGTGCCGGCGCCGCGCGTGGTAACACCGTATTGCTGCAACTCACTAGCTAAGCTGTCGCGAATAAACTGACCTTCAAACACAGCGTTGTCCATTACGCCGCTATCAGATAACACCTCGTACACGCTATGGACGACGCGGCTTGCTAGCGGAGTGCCGCCGTAAGTAGAGCCATGGCTGCCTGCACCGAATAAGTCTTTAGCTCGGCCACGTACCAAGCAAGCACCTACCGGAAAACCATTGCCTAAGCCTTTCGCTGTGGTTAATACGTCAGGACGCGCTTTACTGTGCTGATAAGCAAAATATTTGCCAGTACGGCCATTACCTGTTTGTACTTCGTCGAGCATAAAGAGCCAATCGTGAGCGTCACATACCGCTTGCAGCTCTTCTAGATAAGTAAAGCCGTTAGCCGCAGTATTAAGGCCGCCTTCACCTTGAATGGGCTCTACCAAGATAGCGCAAATCTCGTCATTGTCGCTAGCGGCTTGTCTGATAGCTTCGATATCACCAAACGGCAACCGGATGAAGTCCTCATCTAAAGTAAAGAAGCCTTCACGTGCCTTTGGATTAGCTGTGGCAGACAAAGATAGTAAGGTACGACCATGAAAGGAGTGTTCCATGACGATAACTTTAGGGCGTTTAAAGCCTTTATTATGTGCATAAAGTCGTGCCATTTTCAGCGCCGCTTCATTAGCCTCAGCGCCACTATTAGCAAAGAACACGCTATCCATCTGCGCCGCTGTACATAGCGCTTCACCCGCGCGCTCTTGCCAATCGATACCGAATAGGTTACTGGTATGCATCAAAGTGGCGGCTTGCTGCTGAATGGCTTCGGTGACTTTTGGGTGACAATGGCCTAAACCACAAACGGCAATACCGGTCAGCGCATCTAAATAAGGGGTATCGTCCTTTGTATAGAGCCAACTGCCTGAGCCGCGCATAAAGCTTATCGGTTGACGATTATAGGTAGGCATCAGATAAGTCGCTGACATACGGACATCCTTAAAATATAAATGTGAGAGGGTAGGTTCTGGGGTGATTTGTTATAATAATGGGCTCAATTGTTAGGTGCTACCATACTGACCACAAAACGTTAGCGTTATAATTCATCAGAAAATGGAGTGGACTCAGCGGGTAAAGTGTATTCTTCACTGGCCCAAGCGCCTAAGTCAATGAGCTTACAGCGCTCACTACAAAAAGGCTTGGATTTATTATCTTGCCAAGCTGTGAGGGTGCCGCAGCGCGGGCAAGGATAGCTTTTTGGTGGGGTAGTGTCAGTCGTTTCAGTCATAAGCACAGGGCAACTTTTTAGATTTTAATAAATAACAGCCGTTATAATAGCATGTGCTTTATAAAAGACAACGCAGACTAAGGCGCAAATGCCAAAAATAGAGGCAAAAAACCTAAAGAGAAATCAAGAAAGAGATAACATAATACAGCGAACTCAAATAGCCTAAGCAAAAAATAAATTAAAAAATATACATCATGCACAAAGAGAAAATAATGACTAACGAAAAACATTTATCACATAAACAAAGCAGACCCTTCCAGCCTACAAAATTATCAAAACCGCGTAACTTTGTTATACCTGAGATACTAACCAACAAGCAAAAGAGTAGCCCACCTATCGTTATCGAAATCGGGGCAGGGAAGGGTATGCACGCGCTAAGCTTTGCTAAGCAAAACCCTGATAAACATTTGATTGCCATTGAACGTACGCGTAATAAGTTTGAGGCTTTCTCTAAAATAGCTGATACACAGCAGTTAGCAAACCTTACTCCTGTCCACGCCGACGCAATCGCTTGGATAGTGCAAGCAATAGCCCCTAACAGTATCAGTCAAATATACTTACTCTATCCCAATCCTGAGCAGCATAACCCTAATCAGCAGTGGTTAAATATGCCGTTCTTTGAGTTCTTACTATCACGCTTGCAAACCGATGGCAAGATCGTGTTAGCAACTAATATAGAGCAGTACATAGACAATGCACAAGAGCAGGCCGGCACGCTATGGTGTCTACCCAACACAAGAGCAGAGGTTCCGGCAAACAGTCAGCGTACGCATTTTGAGATCAAATATCTAGCTCGTAAAGAGACGTGTTGGCAGTTGACTATGGTTAAGCCTAAGGGTTATCAAACTAGGTTCGATACTTGGCAAGTGAGCTAACTTTATTAGCACAAAGGGNGCGAAAAAAGCAGAGATAGCGTCAATGGAGAGGCTGTCACACATAGNTTNTANATATAAAATAGCCTAAGCAAGTAATAATAAATATTAAAAAACCGCCACTAAAGGGCGGTCAAAAATTTGGCTTATTTTTGTACTATAAAAATGGCTTAACCAGTTTATCAGAGTCAGTATGAGCATCCAAAACCGTTAAAAAAGTATAAGCACCAATAAACTTACGGCTAATAAACATAAACTCTTTGGGTGGCAAATTAAACTCAAAAGACTGCATAGCAGTAGTAGCGGCGGCAGAGATGCGCGAGTGTAGCTTACTGTTGGACCAAATGTAGCGCTGATTATCATCTAAAACTTTAGTAGGGATGTCTGGATTACTTGCCGTATCGCTAAAGGGCTCGGTAGCTAATAAAAATATATTAGCAATATCAGAGCTGACTTTTTGGCTCATGGTATCAAAGAACTCATAGCCTGTCATAGCGTTCATCATCGCTTGGTGATCATGATAATAACCCGCCTTTAATAAGCCATGAGCAATCGTTAATAGCTCATAATCGAACTGGCGAATGGCTCCAAAGTCGAGCAGTACCAACTTATCAGGCTCATCCATGCTATCGCTAATGCGTACTAGATAATTGCCAAAGTTGGGGTCGGTTTGCATCTCGCCCCATACAAATATCTCTTGCATCATAATCTCGATAGCTGCTTGGCCTATAGCATTACGCCGCTGGGCAGATAACTCTTTTAGTCGTGCAGAAGTCACTGGAACACCGGACTCATAAGACATACATAATAAGCGCTGACTTGAGAAGTCGCGGTATATCTTAGGCACAGCATAACGCGGGTCATCTTGTAGCCGCCCATAAAAACGCTCAGTGGTCGCCGCTTCGATATTATAATCAACCTCAACGTGCAGTAGATCTCGAATCTCTTCAAACCAAGTATCTAAAGCACGAGTTTGCGGTACGGCATTACTCACTTTTAGCAAGCGTTTGAATAGCGCTAAGTCTGAGTCGATAGCATCGGCAACGCCTGGATACTGAATCTTTAATACCACCTCTTCGCCAGTCGCTTTTATGGTAGCGCGATGTACTTGGGCGAGGGAAGCGGTACCAATAGGCACTTGATCGATATCAAGCTCATTGAACTTTTCGCCTAAAGTACGGCGTAACGTCTGCTCAATTCCTGGCCATGCTAAGGTTGCCGTATCGTCATTCAAGGTCTGCAGCGCGCGAGTAATCTCAGGAGGTAGAATATGCTCACCATACAAAGCTAGCATCTGTCCGATCTTGACTACTGAACCCTTAAGCTTACCAAGCTCTTCTGCCACATAGTTAGCTTGTGCCTCCATAAACACTTGGTTGCGCGCCGAGCGAGCTTCTTTACCCAAAAACATGCCAGACACACTATTACCTGCCCAGCGGCGGCCAATATTCAAAGAAGTCTTAGCAATAGACATCCGACGCTCAAACCCAGAGGTTTTTAGGTTATCAATTGACTGCTTATTATTAGTAGGTTTATACACATCATTTGCCATAAATATAATCATTCACTAGGTTAATAATGATTTGTGGGTGCGCCGCTATGAATGCAAGTCAAAAACCTTACGAGTGCACAAAATTGTATCACAGCAGCACAACCTTGCCGACAATAAGGGTGTGGCCACTTCCCAGCAAGCATTTATTGTTTATTTCAAGCTAGCTTTAGTCTTCGCGAGCAATCGCTTGATAACCAATATCGCGGCGATAATGTGCACCCTCAAAGCTGATAGCGCCTGCGACGCTCAATGCTGCTTGTTGTGCATTTAAGATGCTATCAGCGAGCGCAGTCACACAAACAACACGACCGCCATTCGTGACAATTTCTTTATCGCTATCGTTTTGAGCATTGGCACTTTGAGTATTGATATTGATATCTAAATTTTCTACTTCTTTAGTAAAATCAGTCCCCGCATGAAATACTTTTACAGACTGCTGATCGTCAAGCTCAGGTAGGCCTGATATTACATCGCCTTTGGATGACGTTTCTGGATAGCCTTTTGAGGCGATAACGATACCTAGAGCAGGGCGTTCATCCCAATTCGCCTCTTTTGGTAGCTGACCTGCTAGCCCTGCTGTCACTAAATCTACTATTGATGATTGCAAGCGCATAAGGATAGGCTGCGTCTCTGGATCGCCAAAACGGCAGTTGAATTCAATGACGTAAGGGTCGCCTGCATCATCAATCATTAAACCTGCATATAAAAAACCAGTATAAGGGTGGCCAGCGGCATTCATCGCATCAACGACCGGCTGAATGACCTGCGTTATAACTTTGTTATGGACCTCATCGGTGACGACCGGTGCAGGAGAGTAAGCGCCCATACCACCAGTGTTCGGGCCGGTATCACCTTCAAAGGCACGTTTATGATCTTGGCTAGTGGCCATCGGCAAAATGTTGTCGCCATCAATCATACAAATAAAGCTGGCTTCTTCGCCTTGCAAAAATTGCTCAATAACCACGCGGCTACCGGCATCGCCAAACTTATTATCAGCTAGCATATCATCAATAGCTACATGGGCCTGCTCAGTAGTCTCAGCGACGATAACGCCTTTACCTGCGGCAAGGCCATCGGCTTTGATAACGATAGGCGCGCCTTGTTCGTCGACATAAGCTTTGGCACTGGCTGCATCCGTGAAGCCTTGGTAAGCTGCCGTCGGAATATTGTTGTTTTGCATAAACTCTTTGGCAAAGGTCTTTGAGCCCTCTAGCTGCGCGCAATAAGCAGTCGGCCCCCAAGCTTGCACGCCTGCCTTGCGGCAAGCATCGATTATACCAGTCACTAAAGGCGCCTCAGGGCCAACGATGACGATATCGATATCATTATATTGACAAAACTCTATAACGGCGCTGTGCTCATTATCAGTGTCTTTATTATCCAAAACGATATTTTGGCATTTAGGCTCCAGCGCCGTGCCTGCATTACCTGGTGCGACATAAACGGTCTCAACATTATTATCTTTGGCACACTGCCAAGCCAATGCATGCTCACGTCCACCGGCACCTATTACCAAAACCTTCATCATACGTTTCACCTTTGTATCGATTTAATCGACTATGTTGTTTATTGAATGCGTTTATTGAGTGTTGTTATTGTCAGTTCTTAATGACGATCAAGCATCATGGCTTATGTATAACTCTGCAAGCCCGCCTCATTTACTATGGCGTATTCTAACAAATAATTTGTATGAATTGTTATGAGTATAAAACCCACCGCGCACGCAAAAATAAACTCTGCTGAGCGCTAATAGTAAGTAGTGACTCGCTCATCTTTCGGTCTTGACTTTAAGCTCAGTGGTCTCATTAGCAAAGGTTATTAACGACTGCTTAATGCATGAAATAATGTTGAACGCTACAGCTGAGCGCATAGGTGCGTTACACTTCACTAAATAAGCGCTTTAATAAAGACAGTAACGTCATTACTCATTCTGAGTCGTTAGCCGTATTCAANCATACTGGCTCAAAATACATAAAACCGAAAAACACCGTGATAAACAAAATCTATAATAAGGAAAACGCTATGCCAAACTCTTTGAGTATCAGTAAAGAGGATATTAGCCAAATCAGTGACATTGCCACAAGTTATGTGCAAAAGGATAAGTCACTGGTAGAGCCGTTTATGCAAAGCTACTATCGCACTTTGCATCACGAAATCGCTGATCAGATTGACAATGTCGATCTAGCCGGCATGGCACTACACCACTTTATCTTGTTGAAGGCTTATAAAGGTGANAAACCGCAATTAAAAATACTAAACCCTATTGCNGAAGAGCAGCATTTTCATAGCTCCCATACCATNATTCAGATGGTTGCCTANGATCGCCCCTTTCTGGTGGATACTATCTTGATGAGTCTTGAGGCTCAAGGCATAAACGTACACCGTACCTACAATACGATCATAAGTGTAGAGCGCGATGACGACGGTCATATTACTCAAATCGATAGCGCCACTGAGAGCGCAACCTCGCATCTATCACTGATCCAATGCGAAATTGCTTATCAAGACGATAGCGAATTGGCGGATCTACAACAAATGCTGCTAGAGAAGGTGGATACACTAGATACGGTAGTTGGCGACTGGCAGCAAATGCATGAGCGCCTAACGCAGATAAAAAACGAGCTATCAAAACAGACTTTGCCTGAGGTGTTTTACTCGCAGCAAGAGATTCAAGCCTTTTTGGATTGGATATTAGATGATAATTTTATATTTTTAGGCTACCGAGAGTATCGCTTAGAAAAAGAGGGGATGAATGAGGTTAATAATGAGGATTTGAATCTATACTCTATTGGTAACAGCGGCCTTGGCTTATTACGCGGCAGTAGTGAAGATAGCTTGTCGGAGAGTTTTAGCCAATTGCCAACAGAGCTCAAAAAGCTGCTAACAGGCCCGCGGGTACTAATGCTATCAAAATCAAGCCACGTCTCACCTGTTCATCGTCCGGTCTATATGGATTTTTTGGGTATTCATAAGTTCGATAGTCAAGGCAAACTCATTGGTGAGTATCGCTTCATCGGCCTATTGACCTCACAAGCTTATCAACTAACAGTCAACAACATTCCATTACTGCGCGAAAAAGCCAATAAAATCATGGCAATGACCTCCATTCCTAAAGACGGTCACGCCTATCATAAGATGACTCATATCATCAACACCTTACCGCGCGACGACTTGTTTCAAGCCAGCGTCGAAGAGCTGTATCCGATGGTGACAGGCATCTCACAACTGCAAGATAAAAAGAGCCTACGTCTATTTAGCCGCGTCGATCACTATCAGCGCTTTGTCTCTTGCCTAGTCTATATTCCAAGAGACAAGTTCAATACTGAGCTACGGATTAAAGTACAAAATGTGCTAAAAGAAGCTTATGGTGGCACCTCATCTGGGTTTACCACTGAGTTTAATGAATCCGATCATGCCCGCGTTCATGTGCATGTTCGCACAATCCCAGGACAAGTTAATGAGGTTAATACTAGCGATTTAGAAGCAGAGCTCACCGGATTGATGCAGTCATGGAGCGATCATTATCAAAAAATGCTACTCGACAACGTCGGCGAGCAACAAGCCAATGCGCTCATGCGCCAATTTCTAGCGTTTATACCAGCTGCTTATCAAGAGCGTTTTGATGCGCGTACCGCGGTTGAGGACACCAAACGCTTGCAGCGTCTGATCAGCATGACAGATGATGAGCCAATGATTTGGCATTTATATCAGTCTACTGGCGATGCTAGCAATCAGCTGCATCTAAAACTTTATGGCCATCAGCAGCCTGTTATTTTATCAAAGGTATTACCCGTACTAGAGAATTTTGGTGTATCGGTAGTCTCCGCTCAAACTTATGAGTTTGATCTACCTGAGCAGCCAATCTGGATGCAAGAGTATGAGCTGACGCTCGAGCATGTCGATACCGTCGATATGCGCGTAGTCCGCGATCAGTTTGAAGATAGCCTGCAGCAAATATGGGCGGGGAGAGTGGAGAGCGATCCCTTTAATGAGCTCGTGCTCATTACCGAGTTAGATACCTATGATGTCGTTGTTTTACGGGCGCTTTCAAGTTACATGCGTCAGGCGAAAGCGCCATTCTCGAGCAGCTATATTCAGCAGACCGTCCTCAAATATAACGCTATCAGTGTCGCTTTAGTTAAGCTCTTTGATGCGCGTATGAATCCTAGGCACAGTGAGGACAGCCGCAAGGAAAAAACCGCGCAAATTCAGCAAAACATCCTTGAAGACTTGGCTGCAGTTGATAGCTTGGATGAAGATCGCATCCTGCGTTGGTACTTAGACTTAATCAACGCTATGGTTCGTACGAACTTTTATCAGGTCGATAGCGAGGGCGGACGCAAAGATAGAGTGTCGTTCAAGTTTTTCGCGGCAGATATCCCTAATCTGCCGAAGCCGAAGCCGATGTATGAGATATTCGTCTATTCACCAAGAGTCGAGGCGGTACATCTACGCGGCGGTAAAGTTGCCCGCGGCGGTCTACGTTGGTCGGATCGCATGGAGGATTTTCGTACTGAAGTGCTTGGACTGGTCAAAGCCCAAATGGTCAAAAACGCGGTTATCGTACCAGTAGGCTCGAAAGGCGGCTTTATCGTTAAGACCAAAACGATGGCAGATGGCCGCGAAGCTTTTCAAGCTGAGGGTATCGCTTGCTACCAGACCTTTTTGCGCGGGATGTTAGACGTCACTGATAACATCGTTGGTGGGCAAATTGTCCCGCCAGCCAACACCGTGCGTCATGATGACGATGATCCGTATTTAGTAGTGGCGGCTGATAAAGGTACCGCCAGCTTCTCTGATATCGCCAACGCGCTATCTAGCGAATATAACTTTTGGCTTGATGATGCTTTTGCTTCAGGCGGCTCAGTCGGTTACGATCACAAGGCAATGGGCATTACGGCACGCGGCGGCTGGGAGTCGGTCAAACGCCACTTTCGTATGCTAGGTCAAGACATCCAAAACCGCGACGACTTTACGGTAGTTGGTATCGGTGATATGAGTGGTGACGTCTTCGGTAACGGTATGCTGCAATCAAAACATACTAAGCTTGTCGCCGCCTTTAACCACTTGCATATCTTTGTCGATCCAAGCCCTGATCCCCAAAGCTCTTATGCCGAGCGAGAGCGTTTATTTAATACGCCGCGCTCGACTTGGGATGACTACGACAAGTCGCTCATAAGTGCCGGCGGCGGGGTGTTTGCGCGTACCGATAAAACCATCGCCATCACCCCTGAGATGAAAGCGATATTCGCTATTGAAGACGATAGCTTAGCGCCTAATGACTTTATCAGTGCCTTACTACGAGCACCAGTCGATCTCATTTGGAACGGCGGTATCGGCACTTATGTCAAAAGCGCTAATGAGAGTCATGCCGATGTCGGCGACCGCGCTAATGATGCCGTGCGAGTCGATGGCGGAGAGCTGCGCGCTGCAGTAGTCGGTGAAGGCGGTAACTTAGGCTTCACTCAGCAAGGACGTATCGAATACGCGCAGACCGGTGGGCGCATCTATACTGACGCTATCGACAACTCAGGCGGCGTCAACTGCTCGGATCATGAAGTGAATATCAAAATCTTGCTCGGTAAAGTGGTTGAGCAAGGCGATATGACCTTAAAGCAGCGCAACGAGCTGTTAGAGTCGATGACTGATACCGTAGCGCAGTTGGTATTGCGTCAAAACTATCTTCAGCCACAAGCGCTTGAGCTCAGTCAAATACGCGCCGCTGATAATCTGAGTGATCACCAACGCTTCATTCAGCTGCTAGAGTCTGAAGGTCGCCTTGATAGAGCGATTGAATATCTACCCTCTGATGAAGAGATTGCCAAACGGCAAAAAGCCAATACCGGTCTGACCAATCCTGAACTAGCAGTGGTTATGGCTTATGGCAAAATGTGGGTCTATGATCATCTGCTATTATCGGACTTGCCTGATGCGCCATATTTCGTCAATGAGCTGCGTAAGTATTTCCCTGATGAGCTGGTCGGACGTTTCTTCGATGAGATGACAGAGCATCGTCTAAACCGCGAGATTATCAGCACTTATCTGACCAACAGCGTGGTCAATCGTTTGGGTATCGAGGCACTGTTCCGTCTCTTTGAAGAAACAGGGCAGACGCTCGCCACTATCACTCGTGCTTATGCGATTACTCGTGAAGTATTCGAGGTAAAAGCAGTATGGCAACTGCTTGAATCGCTTGATAATAAAGTCGATGCCAAGCTGTTATTAAAGCTTGAGCTGCGCTTACGTGATGCCTTAGAGGGCGGCGTAGTGTGGTTTATCAATGCCTTTGGACAAGATCTGCAAGTGGCTGATATGATCGAGCGTTTTGGCAATAGTGTCGCACAGCTCACCAAATCAAACGGCTTTATTGAGCAGCAGTTTGCTCAGTATCTACAAGACGATACGGAAAGCCTCACCGCTGATGGCCTTGAGGACAATGATGCGGCGTTATTTGCTATCTTGCCTTATCATGTTGATGCCTTAGATACTGCCTTACTCGCTGAAAAATATGAGCGTTCAGTAGAAGATATCGCATCCTTGTACTTTGAAGCTTATCAAGTGCTACAGTTTGATTGGATGATGGATCATATCGCCACTCTGCCGCAGCAAGACTACTGGGATCGCCGTGCCCGCCACGCGCTCGTCAATGAGCTGACGCGTAGTTTGCGTCTGCTTATGAATGCGCTGCTGTCAGAGCCTGATGCCAAAGGCGCTTTTGACGAGTGGATGTCACGTCATGAGAATGCACTGAGCGCTGTCACAACTGAGATGCAAAAGCTAGATAACAATGATAGCGTTATTAGTCTGTCCACGCTGTCAGTGCTGATGAGCGAGCTGAGCAGTCTAGTCAGTAAATAAACAATCAAATCATCAATGGTATAGAAAAAAGCCACCGTTTATGAGCGGTGGCTTTTTAATAAATAGTGTTTGGTTATTTAACGAGAACTACAACCAGATGCTTATAAAGAGATAAAAATCAGCATCGTTGCTATCGCAGCTATTACAAAAACTGTGACCGGTAGCAAATGGCGAGGTTTCGTTATTGGCGATATTGGTCTAGACACCTGAGCAATTTTGTTAATAACCATAGCCATTTTATTCTCTTTTTTATTAGGAGCTTGCAATATGATAACAGCCTTGGCCAGTAATTTGGCTAAAACCGCCGGATAGTTTTTTGACTTGAATCTGCGTCAAAATCCTTTCTTTTAGCGCTTGTACATGAGAGATGACGCCGATCAACTTGCCTTCTTGTTGCAAGCTTGTTAGCGTATCTAGCGCAATGTCGAGCGACTCTTCATCTAGCGTACCAAAACCTTCATCCAAAAACAATGAATCGACGCGGATATTCTGACTGGCCATCTTCGATAGACCTAAGGCTAGAGCAAGACTGATAATAAAGCCTTCTCCGCCTGAGAGATTCTTGGTACTGCGAATCTCGCCACCTTGATAGTTGTCTATTACATTGAGCTCAAGCGGACTGTTATCATCACGCGCCAGCAAATAACGATCACTCATCTTGTGTAGTTGGGTGTTGGCGTGATTGACCATAATATCAAAGGTCAGGCCCTGCGCGAACGCCCGGAACTTTTTACCGCTACTCGAGCCTATCAGCTCATTTAACTGACGCCAAACTTGTAGATTCTGTTTTTGTTCAGCGATGGCTTTGAGCTGGGATTGCTGACTGCCTTTTTTATCTTCGTTATCTTTGAGCTTTTGCGTCATCGCGCCGATCGACTCTATTAGTCGATTAGACTCGCTTTGTGCTTGCTGCTGCTCATCTAACAGACTGTCTTTTCTCTTTAAGGTGAGCGGATTAGCTTGTTTGTCTGCAAGTGCTTGTTCGGTCTGCTGCAGTAGGGATTTTGCTTGCTTTAACTGATAGTCGATTTGCTGCTGCTGCTCGCTTAAGTGGCTGCGCTCATGCTGCGATAGGCGCGCGCTGACAAAGTCCGTCTCAATAGCAAAGTCAGAGCTCGCTAGCGCCTCTTGAAAGATGTCTTCTTGATCCTCTAAGGTGNTTTTTGCAGCCAATAACTCACTTGAAAGTCGTGTCTGCTGCTGCTTGGCTATTTGCAATAGCTGCTGAGCACTATCGATGTGCCTTTGTACCGAGGACTGCGCGGTTTTGGCTTGTTCAAAGTCTAAACGTAACCGATCTTCCTCTGCATCGACATTTTTATCAGCAAATAGGGTNTGTCTGTCTTGCTGTAATTCGGCGATAGCTTTNNTCTGCTCGGCAATAGACTGGCTTAAATCGTCAAGCTCAGTGCTCTCTTTATCTAACTGTGATTGTTTGGTCTCAATCTGAGTAGTTAAGCGACTTAGCTCAGTCGTTAGGGTTTGCTGCCGCTGCTTTTCTTGATTGTATTTCTGTTTTAACTCCAGCATATGAGTGCGATGCTGACGCAGAACCGTTAACTGCTGCTCGATCTGTACATTATTTAATACGGTTTGCTCATCGATACTCGATCGTAACAGCTGAATCTCAAGGCCTGTTTGCTGAGTTTGCTCAGACGCCCAGTGACTAGCAGTGTATTTATTAATAATACTGATCACATCCGCGATAAGTGTTTGTAGCTCAGTAAAATGAGCTTTAGTATTGTCTTGCAAGCCATCGAGCCTTTGCTGATTGAGCTTATTATCATTATCGAGCAAGCTGATTTCGCTTGCCAGCTGATACTGCTGTTTCTCAAAAAGCGCTAATTCTTTTTCAACCTTCGCTATGGAGTCGTTCAGAATCTCGTAATCGGTTACAGACTTTTTTACTCTCTCTTTATATTCAAGCAATTGCTGTTTGGCTTGATGGCATAGCTCAGTGATCGTATTAATGAGTTCAGCGTTTACCGTTTTAGAATGTAGACTCTGTTTCAGCGTTTCAATAAGCGGACTAATCTCATTAAGCGCTTCGATGTTAGTTAACATGGCATGACTATAGTTTTCATTGTCAGTCGTTATGCTATTGCTCATCTCTTGAATATCGCCGCTAAGCTTAGTGGCTTGAGCAATCAAGGCTACTATATGCCGTTGCTCCTCCTTCGACTGATTGGTCGTAGTCGCGAAGGCAATTTTATACTGTGACAGCTCACTCTCTAAATCTTCTATTACTGAGTTACTGTCGGTGAGCTGCTGCTCAGTGATTGAAATTTGCGAAGACCCATCTGTCGTTGTACGATTCGCATTCGGATGTTCTAAAGCGCCACAAAGCGGGCAGGGCTGACCGTTTTCTAACTCATCAATGTAGTGCTCAAGGCTCGCAACTTTTTGGAGTAGCGTCAACTGCGTCTGCTTTTCTAGGCGCTTATCCTTGGCTACTTTAATCGCTTCTTCAGTATCAGCGATGGATGCTTTGAGAGTCGCTAAGGTGTCACTGATACTAGGCTGCGATGATTGCAGGTTTTTGATTTGAGAGGTGAGCGTGCTTAGCTGCTGATTGCTATATAGCAGTGGCTCAATTTGACTGATGATATGTTCAATCTGCTGCTGTTCAGCTCGCTGATCCGCCAATGATGTGGTCGCAAGCACTTGCTGCTGTTGCTGTTGTAACTCATTAAATTGTTTTTGAGTCGCTGCAATTGAGGTCTCTTGCGCCTCTTGCTGTGATATAAGCTTGGCTTTGTCTAGCTGGTACTGCTGGGTTTGCTCCGCTAGNGCCTTTTTTTGCTCCGCTAGAGTCATATTATCTTGCAGTAACGTNTTAAGCCTGCGACCGCTATTCTCAAAAGTGGCTATGTCAGTATCGATATCATTAAGCTCGCTATGCGTCTCTAGATACTCTACCGTACTCGCCAGCTGCGACTCACTTTGCGCAGCTAGGGTTTGATGCGATGTTATGTCTTGCGTTAAGCGCTGCACATTAGCGGATAGCGACTCTTGACGTTGGCGGCTATCATTTAGACTATAGCTGTGCTGCTTGATACTTGCATCCAGCTCGCGGGTTTTAGCGATTTTAGGCAAGCCCTCTTGTAGTGCTTGTTGGGCCTGCTTATAGTTTTGATCAATGCTTTCAAGCTGAGTTTGCAGTTGCTGTAAGTCAGACTGTTGCGTAGGTAGTTTTGCTGCTACTGTTTGCTGCTCGTCGGACAAGCGCTGCACAGTGTCACGACTGCGACTGAGTTGACCGAACTGACTCTCTAACTCCAGCGCTTTTATCGCAGCCTCTAAGCGCTTCGCATCAGAGGTGAAGTCTTGTTTTGCTTGTTCAGCTTGAGTTAAGTCGCTTTGGTAAGCGGCAAGCCTACCTTGCAGCTCGTCAACCGCCTCTAACCACTGAATCTGCTCACTTATTTGCTGATACTGTTGTTGCTGTTTGGCTTGTGCTGCTTGAGACGTTGTTAACTCCTCATAAATGTGCGCTTCTTCTTCAGTAGTCAATAAAATCAAGCCATCCAAGCCATACTGTAGTTTGCTTAAAACCTCTTCCTCAGAGCGCTTCTTTTCAAAGACATGAGTCGATATCGTCGCGTAAATATCCGTGCCTGTAATCTTTTCTAAAATATCGGCGCGCGCGTCCGCTTTGGCCTTTAAGAAAGCGGAAAAACTGCCTTGCGCGAGCAAAATGGAGCGCGTGAACTGCTCAAAATCCATGCGCGTAAGCGCTACGATCTTCTCTTTAGTACGTGATAGCTTACTCTCTAAAATCTCATCGTCACTATTCTCATTGTCAGTTTGAGTATTAACCAAGGCTATCTCGTGAGTTGCGTCCTGCAAATTACCATCAGGCTTACCATAAGCGCGGCGCTGACCCCAGCGGCAGCGGTATTGGACACCATTAAGATCAATGACTACCTCGGCAAAGCACTCTGCTGTTTGCCGAGTCATCACCTCATTACTGCTTTTACTAATGCTATTAATCCTTGGCGTTTCGCCATAAAGCGCTAAACAAATCGCATCTAAAATCGTGGTTTTGCCCGCACCGGTCTGTCCGGTGATGGCAAAGATGCCTTCGTTAATAAAAGCAGAATCAGCGAAATCGATGTGCCATTCGCCTTTGAGTGAGTTGAGGTTTTTGAGTCGCAGTTCGATGAGGCGCATGAGCAAGTCTTATGATTTGGATGGTTCAAAATTTTAAAATATGGATGATGTTTTTTAGAAATTTAGCTATTTATTCAGCCCGACTATCATCATGATAAATCGTATGCAAGATTTGCTGATAAGCGTCTAATAATGATTCTTTTTGCTCCTCTGGCACGTCATTAACCGTAAGGCAGCGCTCAAACACATCTTGCTCATTTAGGTCTTGCAGCGTCTCAGTGCTTTGTTCTTGATTCAGCACTTTATTATAAGTGCGTGTATTTCTTATCTTTAATACTTCACAAGACAACCCTTCTATCATAGCAGCGACTTCTTCACGCAGCTCAGTGACAATGTCCTCACCATCATAAATAATCTCAAGCCATATCGACTCCGTTGGGTTTAAGTCTTTGATGGTATTAGCAATAGTGGCCAAATCGCCTGATATTTGCGCGAGTTTTTGAAAGCAAGGAATAGCTAGCGAGACGACTTGCATATGACTGTTGTCATCTGAATATAGGACTTTATAATCATTAGGTGTGGATTGGTTTGCATTTATTTCATTATTTTCTGATGAAATAGGGTGATCTTTTTTATTGTCCGTAATGTCTGTATCCTCAAAACCAAAAAGATCATCGGCAAACAAATCATGGTTAAGTGTGGACGCTTTTTTAGTGACTTTTTGAACCGGTTCTACTGTGACCTCTGCTAACAAATGAGTTGGTTCTTGTGTTTGCGGCTCTATAATAGATTTATCCAACCCTGCGCCAAACTGTACGAGTAGCACTTGCTTTTTGTTTCTTGGTCATACTTGCGGCTTTTGAAGCTGGTACACACTTTGCATAACCTTTCTTTTCGCCACTTGTTCCACATTCAGGATGTTTTCCTGATTTATCTTTTTTACCAATGTTCACCCATTTCTGTTTGAACCATTTTCTTAAATCTTCATTTACAGGTTGACCACACTCAATACATAAATTTCCTCTAATCAAATCAATAGCTTCATTTCTACTCATCTTCTTCTTTTTATAACCACTACCATAGGGAACAGAAGAACCTTCTTGCTTCTTCTTTTTCCTTTTAGGATGATTATGTGAAGATTCGTCTGTAGGACTCAATCTTTCTACTGCTACGTTTTTGTACACTTTTTCTCCAAATTGTATGTCAACTCTTTCTACTTTGCCATCTTCAGTTAAAGAGTGCCAAAGTACTTTACCTAATCCTTCATTCTTTCTCTTGGGAGACCCCCAAGTTGCGTGATGGAATCAGTTATGTTGTATTGATTTATTATANTTNTCCATTACTTTATACCTTGTTTTTTCAAGAGCCTCGCTCTCTTCATCCAATTTATTCCAATTCTATTTTTAACAGGTGCTTTTACAAATTTATTTACACCTTGTTTTACTAACGATTCAAATTTTTTCTCTGCTTCATCTTCACCAAGCGTCTTACTATTATCAACAATTANAAAGTTACGACCAAATAANNTTTGAAANCCNCCTAANTTTTGTTGAACATCGTGCCAACTATCACGTACAATCTTTTCAGGAACTACTCTATCTCTTTCCATATTTCTTTTCAGTGCTACTTCTAAGGAAGTATTTACAAAAACCATATAACAATCATAACCTAAATCTTCAAATCTTTGCTTTCTTTTAGCGATAGCGTGATACTTGTGTCCTGTACCATCTATGATTACTCCTAAACGACCACGTACATATCCTTCCATTCTTGCTCTTGTCAAGTCTTTCGCAAATGCTCTCATACCACTTGAAGAACCGATTTGTTTACCTTTGAAATCTACACCTGTTATATCTGCAAATAATTCTTCAGGCATATTATCTAAATCTGTAGTTCCGAAATATTTTTTTAGTAACATTTCTAATTCAGTATCTTGATTGACAAGTTTGAGACCAGCTGTAGAAAAATTAAATTTGTTTGGAATGCCATAAAGACCTCGTGTTACCCAAGTCTTACCTGAACCAGGACCTCCTGCTAAAAAGACAGCTTTTAATATTCCTTTATCGTCAACACCTTCCTTTATAAGCGTGACGCCACTTGATTGAAATACACGTTGTAGATATGCTTTGTATTGTTCAAATCTTTCAGGTGTTACAAAAGGCGCATAGCCTTTAGGTCCAGGACTATTGTCTACAGGAGACTCCTCAAATAATATGTCTTTTAGTCTAATCATACAATTATAAATATTAGAAGTTAAAATTATACCTCAAGACTTCTCTTAAACCATCCAAAAATGAATTTTTCAAGACTTGGTTTTCGTGAGATTAAATCCATATAATATTTTACTCTGTAACATCTTACTCTTTCTAACTCTACGTTTTTAAGAGCCTTGATGGTTATCGGTCCAAGACCGCCATCAACATTTAGGGTACTCCCCTTNGAGTTGGCTGTTTGCTGTAAAACTTTTACAGCTCTGCTTCGCCCCATATTTACAACCATGTCAAAATAGATATGGCGGAGGTCCGGCTTCAGTTCTTCAACTTTAGCCTTATCCCAATAATCTCTCTTATAAATATCAACCGCATCCTCTAAGGTTAAATTTTTTATGTCTAAATCAGGATAAGCACGTTTGGATACTCCATATTTTGTTTCTCCNCCCGGGTCCTTNGGGTCGTTTACNTATCCACCTTCGTGATGTAATACCATTTCTATCACTTCTTTAAATTCTACTAACATTGTTTTCTCCTATTGTGTTATATAATTATCACAGGACACGGTCCTTCTTTTCCATCATTACCTGCGCTACCCGCTGTACCTGCAGCTGCACCTCCACCACCTGC
>FUFK010065122.1_pt1 | contig 17962 bp, 29 predicted proteins | sample 1021851 | NCBI WGS metagenome assembly FUFK01 (sample SAMEA51879418, study PRJEB19060) | metagenome | reverse complement strand
ATGACTGATGAAGGAAAAGTTTTAGCAATCAGAAGAAACTGGAATGCTGATGACATGAAAAAAGAAAAGAAAATGTATTTTACACATTACTATATGATTCCTGGTTTAGGTTTTTATGGTTATGGTTATTTACATTTAATTGGTGGTTTAACTAAAACAGCAACATCATCAATGAGACAATTGATTGATGCTGGTACCTTTGCAAATTTACCTGGTGGTTTTAAAGCACATGGTCTTAGAGTATTAGCTCCCGATGAACCAATTGCTCCTGGTGAATGGAGAGAAGTTAACAGTCCTGCAGGTGATTTAGGTAAGTCATTACAACCTTTACCATTTAAAGAACCTTCAGGAACTTTATTTAATTTAATGCAGTATGTAGTAAATGCTGCTAAAGAGTTTGCTGACTCGACTGACAACATAGTAGATCAAGCATCTAACTATGGACCTGTTGGTACAACTATGGCTTTGCTAGAACAAAGTTCTAAGTTGTTCAGCGCTGTGCACAAGCGTCTGCATAACGCCCAATCCAAAGACCTGCGAATCTTAGCGAGACTAGATTTTGAGTATCTTCCTGATCTGTACCCGTATGAAGTCGCAGGTGGTGCACAGCAAGTTTTTAGAAATGATTTTAATTTAAAATCAATTGATGTCTTACCAGTNTCAGATCCTAATATGCCAACAGAAGCACACAGGATTGCAAAGATAAATGCTATNATGCAAATAGCTCAACAAAATCCAAATGCTTACAATATGGAACAAATAGGTATGGAACTATTTGCAGCTATGGGTATTGACGAACCACAAAGATATTTAAAACAAAATATGCAACCTATAACAGCAGATCCTGTTACTGAAAATATGGCAGCTATGAAGGGGGCACCTTTAGCTCCAAGGCAAGATCAAAACCATGATGCGCATATTGTGGCACATGCTGCTATGATTAATAACGTAGCGTATAAAGAAAATACTGTAATGCTTCAAGCTTTATCTTCACACATACAAGATCACTTAGCTATGAAATATAGAGGTGAAGTAGCACAAATGATTGGTGACCCACAAATTGTACAAGCTATGATGTCTGGGCAACCATTACCACCTGATATGGAAAATCAAATAGCTTTACTTACAGCCAATGCTTCAGACTCTATTATGAAACTAGATGAAGAAAAATTAAAAATTATGTCTGGTGAAAAGAAAGATACAGCCGAACAACAATTAGATTTACAAAGACAAGATTTAGAATTACGTAAAGCTAAGTTAGCATTAGATGCTAAGAAACATCAAGACGAAATATCTTTAGAAGAAGCTAAAGTTATGATTGATGATGAAAATACAGACTTAGAAAGAGATCGTAAGATGGCAGCAGATGCTATGAATATGGCTAAGTCTGGAATACAAGATGCAAAAATAATGATTAAGAAAGATGTGATGTAATGGCAGCAGATCCTAGATTAAAACGTGCAGGTGTTAGTGGTTATAATAAACCTAAACGTACACCTAATCATCCTAAAAAATCTCACGTTGTTGTAGCTAAAGAAGGTAATAAAGTTAAAACAATTAGATACGGACAACAAGGTGTATCAGGTGCAGGTAAAAATCCAAAGACTGCAAAAGACAAAGCCAGAAGAAAATCTTTTAAAGCGCGTCATGCTAAAAACATAGCTAAAGGTAAAATGTCTGCTGCATATTGGGCTGACAAAAGTAAGTGGTAAAGTTTAGATATTTAATACCATTATATGTAGCCGTACTTTGTATGGGCGCATTTTTAAATTTATATGCAGAGACAAATACGGTGTCCTCAACTGTAGTTACAAACTCAACCCCTCCTACAGCAAATGCACCAACTATTATGAATAATAATAGTGATATATGCAAAGTTGGTGTGGGGGCTAGTGTGCAAAATAATATTGTAGGATTAGCTACAGGTGTAGTTATTGATGATGAGTTATGTCAAAAACTTAAACTATCACGATCTTTATATAGTTACGGCATGAAAGTTGCAGCAGTATCAGTATTGTGTCAAGATCCACGAGTCTGGGATGCGATGACCGATGCAGGCACTCCTTGCCCTGCACGAGGTTCCATCGGTTCTGAAGCAGCTCAATATTGGAGCGACAATCCATCTGAGATTCCAGATGGTAGTAAGTATAAAACAGATTACGTTCAAGCAAATAAACCAGAAGTTAAGGAGTTTAGTGATGCAGACCATATTGCGTTGTATAAGGTTTTGTTCCTTATTACTACTGGTCTCCTTTTATTCTAAAGCAGACTGCTTACCAGATGTAACAGGTCTTTGTATACCTGGTGTAACTATTACAGAAGATACACAAGTAGAAGTTACTGAAGAAGATAAAGGTACAGAAGTTGTCACTACAACTACAACTACTGTAACTACTACCACCACTACAGTCACAAACGAAGATTCAGGTGATATTCTTGATGGTGCCAATAACTATGTACCATCTAATAAAGAAGGTGATATGGATGTAGACTGGGGTGGTCAAGGTCCTGCAAGTATGCCTAGTGGTAATTCTTGTTATGCTTTAGGTTCTGATAAATGCGCACAGATTACAGGGGGTGGCAACAGCACATCTACAATGGGTGTCTCTGGAATGGGCACCACATTTATACAAACAGTAGACATTTCTAATTTAGAAATCGATCGTGGGGGAGCAGTTAAATATACAATAGAGGTAGATAAAAGAGATGCTCAAGATAGAATATACATGCACATTACAGGACTTAATGGAACTAGCCAGGTCTTTTCAGGTACTGACATCTTGTCTGAGTCTGGAATATCAACAGGCTACCAGTCTTATAACGGGTCTTTCGATTTCGGTGGTGTACTAAATAAAGTAGTTATAGAGATTGGTGGTAGAGACATCAATCTAGGTATTGGACCACTTTTTGATGATGTAACAGTTAATGTATTTTACAATGTAGTTAATACTATAATTACTCAACAAATAACTACATTAGAAGAAATATATTATTTAGATTTATTTGATCCAACAGAATTAGATTTTGTAGAAGAAGTATTTGAATTTAATGAGATTAGTATAGATGATGCAGGAGATATAGAGTTTACTCCTATAGAACCTCAAACAGAGGATGTATCATACGAAACTGTAGAATTAGAAATACAAGAGTTTGAATTAGATATTCCAGAACCAGAAGTGGCTGCTGTAGAAATAGAAGCTGAAATGGAAATAGAGATGGAAATGGAAATGGAAGTAGCAGAAATAGAAGAGACAGTAGATGAACAACCAACAGAAGAAGAAACAACCGAACCCGATAGCGAAGCTACTGAAGAGCCCACTGTGGAAGTTGAAGATAGTACCGAGCAAGAAGATATACAACAGGAAGAAACAGAAGAGCCTGAAAAACCTGTGAAAGAACCTAGTGCAAAAGAAAAAGCTGCTACTAAGATAGTAAAAAAGATGGATGACAAAGCTAGATATGATGAATCTAATCAAATGAAAACATTAATAGTAATGCAAATCTTAGGCAATACTAAAACATTTTTTGATACTCAAGCAACAATACAAGATACAAATGTTAATGAGTATTTAAATAAAGTAATAGACGATCCATACGGGGGTCTATTTATAGCAGAACAAGGACAAATAATGGAGGATATAGTAAATGCCCAGTATTGAGTATAGCGGGATGAAGATAACTGGAGGAAAGGTGTTTGCCATCTTTACTCTACTAGGTGCTCTTGGTGGTGCAGCTTGGACTGGCTTCACTTTTTACCAGGACTACCTTGATATGAAAGAGAAGATAACTTTATATACCGAGCCAGATCTTTCTGGTTTTGATAAGAAAATCGCATTAGTAGAGTCAGAAACAAATGCACAAATGGAGATTGTTTTACAAAAGGTTGAGGGTTTAAAAAGTGAGCTTGATATAGTTTTAGAGGAAATTAACCTAATATCTCAAGTTAGTAGGGAACTTAAAGACGACCTTAAAACGGATCTTCGTAACGTTGAAAATGACGTGCGTCACGTCACCGAAATTGTGAATGACGTGGAAGATAGACAAAAAGAAGATGCTAGAGAGCTTTTAGATGAAATGAAATTATTAGAAGATAATCTTGATTTAAAAATAAATAAAGCTTTAAATAATCCTTTATCAGGGTTGACATCTAAGAATTAATTACTATATAATACCTATAGCTGCCGAAAGGAGCTAGTAAACTTTGCTTTCAAAGGAGGTATATTATGACAAGCTTAGAACAATACAATCCATTTTGGATAGGATTTGATGATGTATTCAAAAGGATGAACTCATTCGAGTACACAACATTCCCACCATATAACATTAAAAAAGTAGACTCTGAAAACTATGAGATAGAAATGGCTGTCGCTGGTTTTACCAAAGAGGATGTAAAGGTTAAGTATGCAGAAAATACTTTAACTATTACAGGGCAAAAGAAAGACAAGCAAGACTCAAAAGAACTACTACACAAAGGAATATCTGAAAAGAACTTTGCTAAAAAGTTTGAACTAGCAGATGACTTTGTAGTAGAAGAAGCAGGGTTGCAAGATGGTCTACTTTGTGTTAAACTTAAAAAGATAATTCCTGAAGAAAAAAAGGAAAAGATTATCGACATTAAGTAATCTCACTTTCGGGGGTGTCTTTATAGGTGCCCCCTTTTTAGGATACAGGAGAACACATGCTAGATCAAGTTAAGAATTATAAAGAACGTATGCAAAAAGTTTTGGCTGAAGCAATGGAAGCCAATAACCAGCAGCTACTTAGTGGTAGCACTGATGACTATGCAGGCTATAAATTTTTAGTAGGCATAGGGCAGACATTAAATGATATGTCTGATAGACTAGAAACTGAGTATAAGAAATTATACAAAGATATTGCAGGAGGAACAGATGAGTAAACTACCAAAACCACAAGGTTATCGTATGTTACTTAAGCCGTGGGAACCACCAATAGCTACATCAGGCGGTATATTATTATCGGATCAAACAAGAGAACTAGCTAAGTTTGCTTGCGTGGTTTCTGAGGTAATAGATATGGGTCCAGAATGTTATAAAGACATGGAAAAATCTGCGACCACATGGTGTAAAGTGGGTGACTATGTACTCACTGGTAAGTATGTAGGGCTTAAATTCAAATATGAAAATGAAGATTATTCTATCATAAATGATGATGAAGTCGTAGCTATTGTACCAGAACCAGATAAAATAAAACATAGATAAGCCCTTGCAATAATACCACTAAATATGGTATTATATTGCACATAGCGTAAAACGCAGTTCGCAACTGACGGAGGTATAAATGATAGAAGACCCAAAAAAAGAAGAACTTAATCTAGAGGAAGAACTCGAGATTGAGATTGATGAAGAGGGGCACACAGAAAGCCCATCTGAAGAGCAGCCAGCTCCAGAACCAGAAACTCCCGAAACAACAGAGGAAGAAGAAAAAGAAGTAGATGAAGAACCTGAAGAGGCTGAAGCATCTCCTGAATCTGAAGAAGAGGAAGAGTCTGAAGATAAAAAAGTGTATGGCAAACGAGCTGAAAAACGCATAAAGCGTTTAGTTAAACAGCGTAAAGAACTACAAGAAAAGCTTGAAGCACTTGAAGCCGAGAAACAAAAGTTTCAACAAGAGCGTGAAGAACTATCTAGTAGAACTGCTGAGTCTGAGCTAGAAGCTGTAAAGCAATATGGTAATAGACTAAAAGCTCAAGAGAAAGAAATACTAGCTACTTTAAAAGATGCTAAAGCACAAGGTGATGTAGATAAAGAAATAGAAGCGACAGATAAATTAGCTTCTGTAAAAGCTGAAGCCTTAATTGTAAAGCAGTATGAACAAAGAGCTGGTAAAGCTTCCACAACTAAAAAAGTTTCTGCTGAAGAAACTGCTAAAGAATCAGAGACTAAAGCTCCTGTTCCAGATAGGAGAGCTGTTCAATGGCAAAAGAGAAACACGTGGTTTGGTGGTAATGATCAAAGTGAAAAGATTATGACACAAGCTGCAATGGTAATACATAAGGAGTTAATAGAAGAAGGAGTATATCCTGATGCTGATCCCGATGAATACTATAGTGAACTTGATGCTAGAATTAGGGCAGAGTTTCCTGAAAGATTTAAAGCAGATAAGACAGCAAAAAAAGTACAGGTAGTTGCGGGAGGAACGCGTACTTCCCCCAGTGGCAAACAAAAAGTCACATTGACAAAATCGGAAGTAGAGACTGCTAACAAGTTAGGAGTATCTTTACAAGAATACGCGAAACAAAAAATGCGCAGAGATCAAGCTGCGGGATAAGGAGTAGATGAATGACACAGGCTACTAAGACAACTCGAAAGACGCGAGCATCGGGTACTCGCAAGAAAACATGGGCACCACCAAGTCGATTGGAAACTCCAAAAGCTCCTGATGGTGTGCATTATAGATGGGTCAGAAATGAATTGCTAGGTGAAAGCCATGCAGGTAATGTTCACGAAAGACACCGTCAAGGATACGAACCAGTCAGACCAGAAGAGCTTGGCAGTGACTGGCAAGCGGATGTTTTAGACACAGGTAAACATGCGGGAACTGTTAGATCAGGTGATTTAATTTTGATGAAGGTTGACCAAGAAATTGCAGACCAACGAAATGAATACTTCGCTAACAAGACCAAAGCTGCAGAGGGAGCGGTCAACTCTGAGTTGCAGAAAAACAATAGCGCTGTTGCACCTATAAGCCAAGACGAACAAGCTTCCGTCTCAGTAGGCGGAGGAAAACAAGCAAAGTTCGAGGACTAATAGGTACCTCCACTTTGCAGAATAACAAACGGAGGTAAACATGGCAGGTTTTGGATTAAGTCCAGTTAAACATGCGAAAGGTGGAATTGTTAGAACTAACAATTTTGTCGGTCAAAACGGTTACAGAATCGCTGCTACTGCTCCTAGTGCATTCTTCGAAGGTGATCTCGTGACTCTAAGCTCAGGTAATATCGTAACAGATATGGGAGCTGCAAGTCCAGGCGCAGTCGTAGGTGTTTTCTGGGGTGCAGAATACCAAGACAACTCAACTGGTGAAGTTAAGTTTGTCAGAAGTATTCCTAACGGCACTGTAGCCAAAGAGAAGTACAAATGTTATGTCTATGATGATCCCGATATAATCTTTAAGATTCAAGCGGATCAGGCATCATCTGCAATAGCAGTTACTAATGTAGGTAATAATGTACAGATCGTTGCATCACCAACAGGTAGTGCAATCACACATAAATCAGGTCTTGTTGCTGACTCATCAACAGTTGCTACAGGAAACGCAGGTTTCCCACTAACAGTGTTAGGTAGTGCTGAAACTGATGACAGTTACACATCTGCAGGAACCACTATGGACATTTTGGTGAAAATCAATACTCATCAATTTGGACTAGGCGCTACTGGCGTAGCAGGTATATAGGAGGATAAATTATGGCTATATCAAGAGCACAAATCCTTAAAGAACTTGAGCCAGGTCTTAATGCGATTTTNGGTACTGAGTATAACAGATACGAAAATGAGCATGCCGTCTTGTTCGATGAGGAAACATCAAACAGAGCATTTGAAGAAGAAGTACTCTTCCCAGGCTTTGGTAATGCAGGTGAGAAATTCGAAGGTGCACCAGTATCTTACGCTGAAACAGGTGAAGGATATGTATCACGATACACTCACAAAACAGTTGCATTAGCATTCTCATTAACTGAGGAAGCTATGGAAGATAACTTATATGATAAGTTGTCAACCAGATTAACCAAAGCTTTAGCAAGAGCTATGGCTTCTGCAAAGCAGTTAACAGCAGCTAACGTTTATAACAACGCCTTTGACGCAGCATTCACAGGTGGTGATGGTCAACCATTAGTATCTAATGCACACCCATTACAAAACGGTAGTACTGGTTCCAACAGACCAGCAACTTACGCTGACTTGTCTGAGACATCTTTAGAAACAGCATTGATTGACATTGCTGGATTTACAGATGACAAAGGCGTGCCAGCTGCAATTACTGGTAAAACATTGCACATTCCAAGACAGTTAGTATTTGTCGCTGAAAGACTTATGAAGTCTCCAAGCAGACCAGGTACTGCTGACAATGATATTAATGCAATCAACAACATGGGTATGTTACCTGGCGGTTACTTTGTAAACCACAGATTTAATGATACCGATGCTTTCTTTATTAGAACTGACTGTCCTAACGGAACAAAGATGTTCAATAGAGCTGCATTAACAACTAAAATGGAAGGTGACTTTGAAACAGGTAACGTAAGATACAAAGCCAGAGAGAGATATTCATTTGGATTCTCTGACTGGAGAGCTGTCTACGGTAACCAAGGAGCCTAATAAACTTAAAGGTTGGGGGCTTAGTGCCCCCTCCCACTTATTAACATTGACTAGCGAAAGCTAGATTACGGAAGGATAAACAATGGGAAGAACAACATTTTCAGGACCATTAAGAGTTGGAAAAACTCAAAAAACAAGCGATGCAGAGTTTGCTGGTGCAGTATCTCTTGTCGCAACAGCTTATATGGCTGACCCAACAGCAGCAACTACAACAGTACTTCGTAGAGGATCTAGTGCAACTGGAAGCTCTGCTGAAGCAGTTATCTTGCCTGCTAACGCAATCATCACAAAAATTGAAGCAGAAGCAGACGCAACTGGCGGTACAAATCCGACTTTTGATCTTGGTTTTATTGAAGTAAAAAGCGATAGCCCTACTTCAGATACTGATGGTATCATTGATAATGGTGACGCAGATGCAGGTCACACAGTCTTTGATTTTTCAACAGCAACTGTTGGAAATGACTTTGGCTTTGTGATGAGCTCAGACTACCCTGTTAAAATTACAGGTGGTGTAGGTGCTTCCGCTGCAACTGGTGGCAACATTAATCTAAGGATTCACTATCACGTTTACGATACTTCATTCGGAACTGATGGAAGCGCTGCATAATAACTAAATATTAACTCGGTGGTGGGGTGTAATGACCCCACCCTTGATAAGGAGGAAATAAAATGGCAGACGTAGTAACAACAAGAACTCTATTCCAAGGAGAAAGAAAACTTATAACAAGTTATGTAAATGTCTCTGATGGATCAGGGGGCACGACTAAGATAGTAGACGCTAGTGCTTTAACAAAGAATAGTAAGAATGAAGCTGTTGATAATGTATCATTAAACAGAATTTGGTTTAATGTTTCCGCAGCTACAACTGCACCAGTTCAACTACAATGGGATTTATCATCAGGAACTCAAACACCTTTATTGGCTTTAAACGAAACTGATAACTATGATTTTAGTGATATAGGTGGTATTACTAATCCTAAAGAAACTAATTATACTGGTGATATTGATGTGGTCGTACCAGCTGCAGCGAGTTCTGGTGAAACTTATACTTTAATTTGCGAATGGATTAAACATTACTAGGGGGTGACATATGGCTACCTCTGGTACATATACATTTAATCTTGATGTATCTGACATAATTCAAGAAGCTTACGAGCGAGTAGGCATTGAAGTAAAGTCGGGTTATGATCTTGTAACCGCAAGACGTTCATTAAATTTATTATTAACTAAATGGGTTAATGAAGGTGTTAACCTATTTACATTAGACTTAACTACTTTAACTCTAACTAAAGATTCAGCTACTGTAAATCTAGCAGCTAATCAGTATTTAGATATACTAGATGCTACAGTGCGAGATACTAATTCATCACCTGTAACAGACACAGAGTGTGAAAGAATTAGTTTATCAGAATATCTTAACTATCCAAACAAAACAACTAGTGGTAAACCTGTGCAATTTGCTGTTGAAAGAAACAGTCAATATGATAGTTCAGGCGTAGCTAATCATAAGGTTTACTTATTCCCAGTTCCAGATCAAACTTATTATAGATTGCATTGTTGGACAATCAGATATCCACAAGACATATCTGAAACTTACACACAAAATCCAGACATACCTAGAAGATATTTACCTGCATTAATTAGTGGGTTAGCTTTTGAATTAGCTAACAAACATCCAGATAAAGTTGATGCAACAAGACGTGCAGAACTAAAAGGTATTTATCAAGAGGAATGGGATTTCGCAAAAGAAGAGGATAGAGAAAGAGCAAGTTTTTATATACAACCTAAGATTCGCGGGTACTAAGAACGATGGCTAAAAGAGCTTCAGGTAAATATGCATATCTGATAGATGATCGTTCTGGCAGGAAGATACGATACAAAGATGCGCGAACGGAGTGGAATGGGCTTCGAGTTCACAAAAAAGATTGGGAGCCCAAACACCCACAACTAACTCCACCCAAGTTAGGACCAGAAGCAACTTCACTATACAACCCAAGACCAGATGCAGATAATGTTCCTACTACAGTAAAGCTTGGTTCTTTATTTGGTAGAGGCACACCTAACACAGTTGCATCAGTTGGTGCTGTTAATATAAACGTATCTGAAGTTGTAGACTCTACTTTATTAAACACTGGGTTTAGTCTTCCAATAATTGCTACAGGTGTAACAGCAGGTGGTTTAGGATTAAGTTCTGCTAGAGGTNCTGTAGGANTAGATACAACAGAACAAGCAGATTCNCAATTACTACAAACTGCATTTACATTACCNAACATTAGTGTTCTTGAAGAAGCAGGNGGTATNGCATTAACTTCAGCATTTACAAGTCCAACATTTAGTGCAAGTTCTAATTTAACTTTAACAGGNCANTCTNCTGCTACAGCACANGGTGNTNCAGGNCTAAACTTTAANTTAACAGAAGTTCCAGCTGGTCATGCTTTAACNACAGGCATTGGATCATTAACATTCCANGCTAGTTCACAGNTAGCANTCACAAGTCCAGNAACTTCAACTGCNATAGGNANTGTAGGAATTAGTCCTACAGAAGANGNAGGAGGGTTGTCTTTAACCTCTGCACATGGTACAATATCAATTAGCATTGATAGTTCAGGCTGGGGTATCCAGACCTGGGGTCAGAATGNTTGGGGTACATAATTATGGGTTTAACNTTTAATCAATTAAAACANGCTATTCAGGATTTTACAGAAAATTCTGCGGCTTCTTTCACTACTGCTACAGGATCTGGTAAAGCTCCTATAGAAGTATGTATTGAACTAGCAGAACTTAGAATAGCTAAAGAAGTAGATCTTACAGCATTCAGAAAAATAAATACTTTTAGTCTTACACAAGATGTATCTACAAAAGCAGTGCCTGAAGACATGGTAGTTCCCAGATATTTACGTATTCAAAATGGNGCTTTNTTNTTANAGAAAGATGAAACATTTATNAAAGAGTTTAATAGAAATCCTGCAACCACAGGAACAGTCAGATATTATGCTCTTAATCAAACAGGCACTACTTACACCAGTAGTAACAGGCAAACAAATTTCTTATTTGGACCAACTCCATCCCTTGCAACAACGATAGAAATAGGGTATACTATGAGAGTTCCAGGATTATCATCAAGTAATCAAAATACTTATCTTGGTGATAGAGCCCCAGATGCTATCCTGTATGGATCACTAATAGAGGCAGTAGCTTTTATGAAAGAGATACCACAACAGATAGAAATGTGGAACGGTTATTATAGCCGCGCATTACAGACATTAGCAAATGAGGAACAAGTAAGAATGCGAAATGATGAGTTTCGNAACGGTGAACTAAAAACAATGACGAGAGGACAATAAGCATGGCTATTACATCAGCAATTGCTAATAGCTTTAAACAGGAAATCTTAGTAGGCACTCACAACTTCACAGCAAGTTCTGGANACACTTTTAAGATAGCTCTTATTAAAGCNAACGCATCGCAATCTGGTACATACAATGCTAGCACAACAAANTACTCGGATGTTACAGGAAACAGTGATGAACTTCCAAACGGCAGTGGTTATACTACAGGCGGTAACACATTAACAAATGTTACTCCTGTACTAGATAGCTCAACAGCTGTTTGTAGATTTCGCTAACACATCTTGGTCTAGTGCTACATTTACCACAAGAGGTTGCATAATTTACAATACATCAGCATCTAATAAAGCCGTAATGGTATTAGATTTTGGTGCAGATTATTCGGTTTCTAANGGTACATTTACCGTTGANTTTCCAACAGCNNACGCNAGTAACGCAATTATAAGGATTAGTTAATGGCATCTACTTGGAGTAGTGGTGGATTAAACGTTCGTTTAATGACCACAGGTGAAAATGATGGAACCTGGGGTGATCAAACTAATGACAATTTAAAACGTTTAGAAAATAAAATAACAGGTTTTGCAACTGTTAGTTTATCAGGAACTTCACATACTCTAACATTTACAAGTAACCCTACATCTTATGCAGATGAAGACGGAAGAAATTTTGTCCTTAACTTCACTGGTTCACCAGGGGGCACTTGTACCGTAACTATACCAGCGCGTGAAAACGTTTACTTGGTACAAAACAATACTGCTAACAGTTTGATTTTTACTGTAGGCAGTGGCACAACATTTACTGTTCCTGCAGCAAGAGATGCNTTTATNNCTTGTGATGGTTCAGGTGTNTTTAANGCACTAGCTGATTTACAAGTAACAACTGTAAATGGTGTAGATGTTGGCAATGCAGCAACGAAAGGATTCGCTATAGCTTTAGCTGTGGCATTATAAGGAGGAATAGATGGCACAAGATTTTGAAAGAGCTGTAGCATTTGACTCTAGTGGTGATGTTAATATAGGNACAACTGCTAGAAGTATNATCACCTCAAACTCTGACGATGCAATCATAGGAATNAGATTATCTAATATTACAAACGCTACTATNAAAGCTGATGTTTATATAACATCTTCTGCTAGTGGTNGTTCTGCTGATTCTTATATTGTAAAGAACGCTCCTGTACCAGCGGGTGGTTCATTAGAGTTAATTGATGGAGGCGCAAAAGTGGTCCTTCAAAGTGGTGATGTTTTAAAAGCTAAGTCTGATACAGACGCAAGTTTAAATGTTTGGGTATCATATATAGATAGTATAAGCGAGTAATATGGGATATTTAGGTAATCCAGTAACAAAAGATTTTACAAGTAGCACATCTGTGCAAACACTAACAGGGGATGGTTCTTCAGCATATTCACTATCAGTTAGTGTAGCAGTGCCAGAAGATATTGCGGTTCTTCGTAATGGTGTGCGCCAAAAACCTACAACTGACTATACAGTAGCAGGCAGTCAAATAACTTTTACAACAGCTTTAGCGGGCACCGATACTTGTTTTGTTATATTTTTAAATAGTGTTGTTGGTACAAATACACCAGGCAACGATTCAATAACAGCACCTATGATGACATCATTCAATGGTGTCTATGAAAACTTACAAACAATAACATCAACTGTAGCAGTAGCTGCAAGTGATAACGCATTCTTAGCAGGTCCTGTAACATTTACAGGCACCGTCACAGTGGAGGGTAATCTTACAGTCGTATGAGCACACTTGAGGTAAATACCATTGATTCAGTTTCTGGAACTTCTACACTTACACTAGGTAGCACTAACGCAGGAACAATAGCTTTAGGTAGTGGTGATGTGCAGAGTAATTTTTTATATCCTGCTTTCTCTGTTAGATTAAGTAGCAATCAAACATTATCAAATAACACCCTTACAAAAATTACATTAGATACTGAAGATTATGACACTAATAATGCTTTTGCGTCTAACAAGTTTACAGTTCCAAGCGGACTAGGTGGTAAATATAAGATTACATTAAACATATATTGGAGTTTTGGTAATACTGAAAGTGCCTCCGAAATACAATTACATTTGTATAAAAATGGTTCATCAGTACAAAGAGAATGGATTTCATTTAATCCAACAGGCAGATTGTCGGGTGCGGCTCAAACATTAACTATGGATATGAGTTTATCAGCATCTGATTATTTAGAAATGTACGCACTTGGTTATACTGGTGGTGCTTCTATTGCTGCTGTAGATACACAAACAAGAATGCACGGATTTAGGATAGGAGCATAATGGGAACAGTATTCGTAGATAATTTAGAACCACAATCAGGCACTAGTTTAACTTTAGGTGCGAGTGGTGATACTGTACAAGTTGCTTCTGGTGTAACTAATAATTTAGGTATTTCTATGGCAGATCAATTTAGATTAAGTGCAAGTTTAACTGGAGATGGTAGTGATGGTTTTTTAACTTCAAATTTAGAAAGAGTTGACTCTGCTGGTCAAGGAACTTTAGGTACAGGAATGTCTGAGTCGAGTGGTGTTTTTACATTTCCCTCTACAGGTATTTATCTAGTAAGATTATTTTGTAATGCACAAGCCTTAGACGGAAATGAAACTGCTATACACATGGATATAAATGTTACAACTAATAATTCTTCATATACCTCTAGAGCTAGAAATCAACAGGGTGCTAAGAGTGGTAGTCATACAAATGTAGCACTATCTACAGAAACTTTAGTAGATGTGACAGACACATCTCAAGTTAAAGTCAAGATTGGTTATGGTAGTTTAAATAATAACAATACTTTAGTTGGAGATACCGATCAAAATAGAACTTTTATTACTTTTATAAGATTGGGAGATACGTAAAATGAATGACAGAGAATGGTTAAATCTTGCTTTATCTCAAATGCACACAGGTCAATGGTTTGGTTGGAAAAAAGATTGGACAGGTTCTGAAAGAATGACATACGAAAATATAATTGTGCATGACAATAATATTTCAAAACCTACTGAAGCAGAAGTTAATGCAAAGATTGAAGAATTAAAACAAGTTGAAACAAAAAAAACAACAGATGCAACGTCAGCTAAAACCAAACTTAAAAATCTTGGTTTAACTGATGATGAGATAAAGGCTCTAACAGGTAAATAATGTCAAAGATACTCGTAGATACAATAGACACTAGAAGCGGAACTTCTACCTTAACACTTGGTTCAAGTAACGCAGGAACAATAGCTTTAGGTAGTGGAGATGTACAAAGTAATTTTTTACAGCCATCTTTTGCAGCTAAGATGAGTGCTTCCCAGTCTATAGCCAATGACACACAGACAAAAATTGCTTACAACGCAGAGGTGTATGATCCAGATTCCGTGTATGACCACTCAACTAATTATAGATTTACAGTTCCCTCAGGAAAAGCTGGGAAATATTTTGTAGGCGCATCAATTAGAAGTGGTAGTATAACTGACGGTAAAAAAATTACTATGAATCTTTTTGTAAATGGCTCTGAAGTTCAAGAACATTATGCACAAGTCGCAAGCTCATCTAGTGGTGAACAATATACTATTGGTGTATTTAAAACTTTTGATTTATCTGCGGGAGATTACATAGAAGTTTTTGTTTTACATCAAAGTGGTGGTGCAGTAACTTTTAGTAGCGCTTCTAGTCTTGGAGCTTATTTTTATGGATATAGGATAGGAACATAATGAGCACATTAAAAGTATCAACAATCTCGCCTCTTGGCACAGANNCNACNAAGACNATTACTATTGGTGANTTAACTAANGGNGATGTNGCNNCAGGTGTATTTACAAATGTTCCTGCATTTGAAGCCTTTTTAGGTTCAGACCAAACTATTTCTGATAACTCTGCTACTAAGGTTCAGTGTGGTACGGAAGTTTATGATACTGATTCAGCATATGATAATGCAACTAATTATAGATTTACAGTTCCTAGTGGTAAGGCGGGTAAATATTATTTTTATGGAGGGGTTAAAGGACAAAGTTCTTCTACAGATACCATAGAAGCTATGTCTATATATTTGTATAAAAATGGTGCGCAAGCTAGAAGAAATGAATATTTTCAAACAAGTTCAAATGATGCAACAATTATTGGAGCTTCGATAAATCAAGTTTTAGACTTAGTGGCAGGAGATTATGTAGAGCTTTATGGTATTGTTAATGTATCTTCTGGCACTCCAAGATTTGACGCAGGAGGCACAGGCGGTGCAACATATTTTGGAGCATATAGGATTATAGGAGCATAACATGTCAGTAACAACAATACCCACAGCGGGAATAGCGGATGATGCGGTCACTGTAGCTAAAGCATCTGGTTTTGGTAAAGTTTTACAAGTGGTAAGTAACACAGTAACATCAGAAGCATCTACAAGTGGAACTACATACACAGACACAGGATTGTCAGCAACTATTACACCAACCAGTGCAAGTTCAAAAATATTAGTGTTACCTTTTAATCCCTTGGGTGGTGATATTGATAATGATAGTGGTGGAACAATAGAAGTAAAACAAAAGTTATTAAGAGATTCCACAACTGTTTATGAAGATGATAGATTTTTAGTAGCTAGAGGTGGACAGCATCATTCAAATGCTTTTAGTCATTATTTAGACTCACCTAGCACCACTTCAGCAATAACTTATAAATGTCAATTTGCTCGTTCTGATAGTGGAAGTACAGATGCTATTTCAAATCAAGGGGGTAGGGAAATGACTATGACACTTATAGAAATAGGAACATAATGACAGATTTAAAAGCAGAAATGGATCAACTCTAATGGCATACATCGGAAACCCCATAGTTCAAGGTAACTTTTCAGTTATTGATGATATTAGCGGAAGCTTTAATGGCAGCACTACACAGTTTACGATCGCGGTGGGGGGCACCACACAAACAATAGGTTCCCTAGCATCGCTAATGATTCACATAAATGGTGTGTATCAAGTACCAGGAACAGCCTTTACAGCGGGCTCAACATCTGGTACAATAGCATTTACATCTGCACCAGCAAGTGATGCAACATTTTCTGGACAGATATTCGGAGATACTTTAGACATAGGTACTCCAAGTGACGCAACAGTTACTGCCGCGAAACTAACAAGTATTCAAGGTGCGTATAGAAATGTACAAACTTTGACAGGCGGCTTATCTATAGCAGCATCAGAGAATGCGAGTATAGTAGGTCCTATAACAGTGTCCTCAGGACAAACAATAAACGTAGCCAGTGGTGGAACACTGGTGATACTATAAGGAGTAAACAATGGCATCATTAGCAACAAAGGTAAGACTTTACTGTGAAGCTAACTCAAAGACTGTAGACTTTACAAAAGATGTTTTACTTCAGGATGATTCTGACNGTAAGGGTCCATACATTAAAGAATGGAATGTTTCTGGTTTGGACAAACCTACAGACTCACAACTTGCTGCACAAGATTCAGCAGGCGATACTGAAGAGAAAAACAATCAAGTCAGAGCTACACGTAGAGCAGCGTACGGAGATATCGGAGATCAACTAGACGAGATCTATAAAGATATTGACGCATGGAAAACTAGAATTAAAGCTATTAAAGACGCAAACCCTAAATCATAAGGAGTAAGTAGTGGTATCACAGTTAAAGGTAAATGAGATTATAAAGCAGTCAGGCTCATCAATTACGATTGGTGTTGATGGGGATACTGTGTCTGGACCTTTTACGAATACTCCTGCTTTTTATGCAGAATGCACCTCTGACTTTTCTTTAGGTGATAACACCTCTACATTAGTTAAATGGCAAACTACCATATTTGATACAGATACAGGATATAGTTCTTCCACTGGAAGGTATACAATTCCTACAGGCAAAGGTGGTAAATATGTTTTCTTTGTAGGAGCATTGATAAATTCTCAAGCAGATCAAAACATGGCTAATGCTGTTATTTATTTAAAAAAGAACGGTACTACTGTGAATAGTAACCTTAACTACTACAACTCTACAAGAATACACTACAAAACATTTAACACTATTCATTACGAAGATTGTAGTGCGGGCGATTACATAGAAGCTTATTGTTTATGTGATGCTCAAAATGGAGGAGGCACAAGTGTTCTTGGAAACGCAAGTGCTGGATACTCACACTTTGGAGGCTATAAATTAATAGGAGTATAGATGACTAGTAAACTAAAAGTAAACATAATAGCAGACAGCGGGGATAATGCTTTAATCACTTCTGACGGTTCTGGTAATATAACATCTCAAAGTGTTGCTACTAACACACCTA
>FUFK010040158.1_pt1 | contig 17965 bp, 19 predicted proteins | sample 1021851 | NCBI WGS metagenome assembly FUFK01 (sample SAMEA51879418, study PRJEB19060) | metagenome | reverse complement strand
CTAAATGCCCTGATGTTGAACTGTGGGGGTTGCTTGAACTAAAAGCATTACCTGCGTTTGTAGCACTATTGTTTCCTGCATGACCTGTTGTTACCCAATTTGCCCCACTTGCAAATCCATTAGTCACTGCTGCTTGATAATTTCCAACTCCTAAATCAGTAGTGCCACTCATATTGAAAGAGTCCCTACTTGTTAATCCACTTGCTGTTCCATCAAAATTAATAAAAGCTTTACACAAACCTTGCTGTAAGTTGGTAGTTGTAGAGTTACCCTCTCCTGTGACGGCAATAGACCCTGCTGTTGATGTGCCTGTGAGTGTGTTTGTTTTAAGTGTTGCCATTATGCTAAGTCTCCTGCTATAAGACCACCACCTATCTCTCTATCTATGAGGGTGTCTGCGTTTGAGAAAGTTTTAAAGTCATCAATTTTTCCTGTTTCTTGGTCGGCTTCAGTTGCTATTCCTGATGTACGAGAGTTACTTCTATGAAAAGGGTTAAAATGATAATCATTATTCCCCATATTGTTTGTAATATTTAATTCATAAATGCCAGTATTTTCATCTGTTACACTAGAAAAGTTTAAGCTATCTCTAATTAATACTGTACCATCTCCTTTATAATTTAACCAACCTTTTACCAAACCTTGTTGTAAGTTGGTAGTTGTAGAACTACCTTCACCTCGAACACTTATCTGACCAGAGGTATCAATAGACATACTCGTAGTATTATTTGTATGCTTTATATTTTGTACTAGAAGATTGCTCATAGTATTGCTACGTTCCCTCCTGATTCTATTGTCAGTGTAGACCCACTTGCTATTGTCAGAGGTCCTGTAACATTNGCGTTCTCTGTAGCTGCGATTGTNACNTNNCTNTCNANTGACTGTGCATTAGTTCTGAACATACCACCATGCTTGAAGTTACCNTTGTTGGCTTCAGGTGCTGTNACACTACCGTCTGTTAGANCAAGGTAGTTGACAAAGATGTTACCTGTNCCNNNNGANGGNGCTGCNNTAAAGGTCAGTGTTGTACCGTCAGGCACTGTATAAGCGTTACTGTCCTGCACTACACCATCNACTGATACAAGTATNTCCTGAACGCTAGNGACNGTCTGTGACAGCGTAAATGTCGTGTCAGAGCCATCTCCGTTAAACCTTTGCACAGATGGTATTGTGCTNAATGTGGTAGCTATTGCATTACCTACATAAGGCATTATGTTATCTCCATGATTGATAGTGCTACGTCTGTTGCACCAGATGCTGTGACTGATAATGTGTCTGTAGTTTCTAACACAACTTTGTTACCTGCAAGAAGTTCTAGTGATGAACCTGCAGGTATGGGAGCATTTGTTACTAACTCTACGTCTTGATTAGATTCATCATTGTTCCCTGCTCTGCTACCTGTGTTTGTTCCTAGTGTGACTGTGGCTGTAACTTGACTTGTTGTTGTATTACCTAGTATCAGACCTAGTATAACGGTTGTTGTACTACCTGCTACAGTGTAGATAACATCTGCTGACGTTACTCCTGCCTTTGTCACCACTTTAAATGTATTTGCCATATCTCTTTCTCCTTATCCTAATGCAATGGCTAGTGCTGTGGCTTCGTTAGCTATTACTGTATTTAAGGCTGTGCCGTTTACAGTTATTGCGTCTGCTTCAAGTGTACCGTCAATGTCGGCATCGCCACTAATGTCTAAACTTGTTGCATCGACTTCACCTGCTACGGTGAGTACTCCACTAGCGACTGTCATCAAGTCTGTATCACCAGTGTGTCCAATGGTTGACCCATTGATTNTTANNTNATCNACTGTNANNGTNGTTANTGTTCCAAGTGATGTAATGTTACCTTGTGCTGCAGTTTGTAGTGTACCAGATAATTGTGTCGCTGTCAATCTTCCTGTGCTTGGATTGTAGGTTAAATCACCATCGGATTCTAATCCAATATTACCGCCGTCTACATCACCACCTGATGTAAATACAATAGCATTGTCTTCGTTTGTACTTTCGTTGTCACTGATGGTTACAGTTGTTGCTACGGCTGCTGTAGTTGCGTTTGCTACTGTTACACCTGCAATCACAGTGTTAAGTGCTGTGCCATCCACTGTTATAGCATCAGCTTCTAGCGTTCCATCTACATCTACATTACCTGAGATATCAAGTGATGCTGCTATAAGTTGGTCTACCTGTAAATCTTCATGACTAGACCCTAGCTTCAACTCAAACTTAGGACCAGTGGTGTTGTAGCTAAATGTAGCATCATCGCCACTACCGCCCTCTATTGTTATACCTGCACCATTTATGACAGCAGATGTACTGTTGCCACTGTCTAATACGATGTTGTGGTCATTCAGATTTACAGTGGTTGAGTTTACTGTGGTTGTAGTTCCTGATACAGTTAAGTCACCAGTAACAGTCAGGTTATCTGCTACAGTTACTTCAGATGTACTATGACCTAATGTTATAGCAGTTCCTGATACACCTGTACCTATCGCTATGGACTCACTGCTGTTGCCTGTATCTACAACAAAGTAATTGTCAGAACCTTGTTTAATTGTAAAAGCTGTAGCTGAGTTATCAGAAACAGCTATGTTTATATCTGTTGCATCAGCACTTATAGAGTCAACAGCAATGTCACCTACGTTGGTTATGTTGTTGTCATTGAAGGAAGTAGCACCAAGAGATATTGTGCCTGTGGCTGTTAGATTGCTAGAGCCTACATCTATATTACCAAAACCTGATGATATAGCACCACTGTTTAGTGTGCCTACAGTTGCTAGGGATGAGGCAGATGTTACACTATTGAGTGTGTCTAGGGCTGATTCAAAGTATGTTTCAAAGTCAGTCAGGGCAACTTGCACCATTGTGCCATTATCATTTACAACAACTCTGTCAGCATCTGCTAATGTTGTTGATGTGGCAGATGTACCACCATCCATAATGTTGAGCTCAGCTGCTGTTGCATCAACTGCNGCNANNTTTGTAAAGTCAGCTTGTACTAACCCTGATACACCATCAAGTAAGTTCAGTTCTGTAGCTGTAGATGTTACGTTCGTACCACCTATATCTAGTGTGGTCACAGATATTTCACCTGCAACCGTGACAATGCCGTTTGCTACTGTGATTAAGTCAGTATCATCTGTATGCCCTATGGTAGAACCATTAATGACAACATCGTCTATATCAAGTGAGCCGCCAGTAATAAGCCCTGTTGTTGTTATCGTAGAAGAGCCTGTATCTATTGTGCCAAAACCAGAAGTGATACTACCTGAGTTTAACGCACCAACAGTTGTAGCTGCGGTTGTAACAAGGTTAGGCATGGCTGTTATTTCATCATCAAAGTATGCAGCCAAGTCTGTTACAGCAACTTGCACCATAGTGCCGTTATCGTTCAGCACCACTCTGTCTGCGTCTGCGACTGTGGTAGACGTAGCAGAGGTGTTCCCATCTAATATATTTACCTCCGCTGTTGTAACAGTAAGCCCATCTAGTATTTCTAATTCTGTTTCACTTATATCGGCACTACCTATTACAATGTTACCACCTACAGTAAGGTTGCCAGACACATCTACTGCACCGTTAATATCAACAGTAGTTGCTGCTATTTGTATTTCTGTGTCCGCTACAAGGTCAAGTTGTCCATCTGTGCTAGAGTTGATGTATATAGCTGTGTCACGGAACTGTAATTTTTCTGTGGATGCTATTAATATATCATCAGAGAACTCAAAGTAGTCTTCATCTTCCATCCACTTAAGTACACCATCTGATGTTTCACCATCGAATGTTATAGTAATATCTGTGCCCGCTGTCCCTGCACCAAAGGTAAGAGTGTTACCTAGTAGCTTCGTAATAGGACCACCTTCAGCAGCTGTTCCATCATGTGTGTGTCCTGTGGATGCCGCAAAAGCCGCTAATAATTGATTAAATTCGTCATTAGTGTGGGCGNCTGTGATTGTGTCACCATCAGAATATGAAGACTGTCTTGTATATGTAGCTCCCATTTACCTTCTTGCTCCTGTTTGGTATTCTAATTGAAATCCTTTTAATGAGTACGGTGCTGTTTCTCCACCATCGTTTACTCTTAGTGCTACAGCAAACCCTGAACCCTCTACTGCTTGTCTAACTAGAGGTTGTGATGCACCTCCATAAGTACCCACAGTTGCGGATGAAACACCATAAGTTGTAGTTCCGTACACAGCAGCGATATCACTTGAGTCTAGTGTATACGCTGCAGGTCTTGCTGAGTCTGCAGATTCATAATCGTATCTTAAAAATAAATCTGCGTCTATTGTTGACTCAGGTGCAAAGTTTACAATAACTCTGTGCATGTGTTTTCTTATACCTGCATCACCGAATGTCATGTCAGGACTTCTGTACTTTGCTAAAATAGCTGTGCCATCAAAAGTATTACCCTGTTCTTGTCTATAAACATAACCATTTGAGTAGTCGCCATGTAAAATTATTACGTTTCCTGCTGTAACAAAACTGTCTGTTGATGCAGGCTTTATTCCTCGTAACTCTGAAAATTCAAATGTTCTACCCTTAAGAACTGTTGCCACACCTTTAGTGCTATTTTGTGCTGTATTTGCTTTCGTAAAAAATATTCTGTACTGTGTTCTATCTGGTATGACAACACTTTCAAACTCAGAGGCACTCGATAAATTATCGTCAAATATGGACTGCACATTAGAACTAATCGTGCCAAGTTCAACGTCACCAATTCTTGCTGTACCTGCAACTGTTCTTAAACCATCAGGTCCTAAGAATATTAAGTCACCTGCGAATTCTTGTATCGTGTCGCCGTTGATGCACCCGATGTCTCTCGTGACCGCAGAGATAGCAAAATCACTAGAACTGCTACCACTGAGTTTGAATATTCTGTTTTCGCAAAAGATGAATAAGTTGTCACGGAAAACCTTTAGCCCTGTTATTGTGTCGTCTACTCTTATACTTCCTGCACCGCTACCACTTGTAAAATCATCTTCATCAAATGGTACACTAAATACCAACGTTTGTGGAGAACTAGATTTACCTGCGTAAAACATGTGACTTCTAAATGCTGTCACAAATTTAGAGCCTGATACAGAACTCTCACTTACATCTGTTGCAGACATTGCTGTATTAAAAAAAGTTGGAGCATTTGCCCCATCTACAACTATTAGTTTATCATTACCATCAAAGTTGTAACGCTCGAAGTTATATTTTCCTGCACTTGTTCTGCCCGTGTCTCGCTCTGTCCAACTAGAGCCTCCGGGGGTAGCACTAAATATTTTTTCTCCTCTAGCAGCTACAACTAAATCACCGAACGTGGCTACCATCAAAACTTTTTCACTAGAAGAGCTAGTTTGAGGCACGACTGCGTCTACGTATTTACTGAAACCATTTATTCTTCTATAGCCACCTTCTATATCAGGCTCGAAGTTTTGTAACTCTAACGCTTCTCCGGGTTGCATCATAAATGTAGAACGGTTTAAAACTAACCCACCTTCGCAGTTAAACGCTGCAGGAGATGTTTGTGATAAATCAGGCATTACCTAACGGATTCCATAGTAAAATAGTTAGAGGTTACAGAAGGATTTAACACCACAGTTGACCTAACGTACTCATACTTATTAATTAGTAAGCTCTGCATATTTTTAATACCTTGTTCAAATCTAGCAAAATTAAGCTGATACTGTTGTGTTTCTCCTCTGTACTGATAAGCGAAAGCTGTTGCTCCGTCTGTTATAACAGGAGAAAATCTATCTGGTATTGTTGGTGTGTCTGTAGCTGCTGATAAGTCTGATGCAAAAGTAAAATAATCAAACTTCAGTGAATATGTTTTATTGGGATATGGATACAACAAATAGTTATTGTCTAGTGTTCTTACTACATGTGTAGGTATGCCACCTGCAGTAAACTGAGCAACTTGTACGCCACTAGCGTGAGATGCCGCTGTTGTATTGTTTGCACCTCTAGTAGCTCCTGTAAATTCAGTGCTAGAAGTGCCTGTATAAGTTATCTGCTCATTCTCCACAAATATAGTACCAGCAGAATCAAAGCCAGATGTACTAGCTACTGTAATTGTTGTTGCAGATGATGACAATGTGCCATCTAGTGTTGTTGTGTCTATCTCATCTTCTTGGTCTACATACTTATCTATGTATTCGTTATACTGCATAATACTTAAGTTGTTACCAGAGGATGCTAATGTAGAATCCTTTACAATCCTAAATGTATTGTAGTCTGCATGCTTGGCGTCATTAGGTAAAGAATACCTAACTGTGCCAGGAACTAATGTCTCTGTGTGTGTAGAGTGATTGAAAGGATAATTAAATTCTCTTTGATTTATAAAACGTATAGATTCATTTACAGCATTTTGTGCTTGCACTTGTATGCCACGAGCTGCTGTAAAATTGGATGACGTAAGTTGAACTTCATTCATTCTAGCTAAAACACTATTTGTTAAACTTAAAAAAGTTGCCATACTACATCCATTAAGTTGGGGGCAGTTTCCCGCCCCCGGTTAATTTACGCTAATTGGTCTCTATCGACTTCATCAGCTAATTGCTTATGCTCGCCATTGGTGTCAATGACGCAAGCATATACTCTTAGCTTACCTGTAGTAACGTCAGCAGAACCAGCAATTAGTTTCACGTCAATAGTGTCAGTTGTTGTGACATGTTGTGTGAAAGTTGATGCGGCGCCTGTTACAACATCGTTAGCTTGTCCGTTNGNNCCCTCNGCNAGGAAACCTGCTGAAGATACNTCACCACCATCAATGATGTCATCNCCTGCAGCAAAGTCAATNTCTACAGTTGGTGATGTGCCATCAAANGCTGTGAGCACTTCTGCTCCTGCGAACAANACGAATGTGCCTGCAGGTATTTCAAGAAGTTGAAAAATGTCACCGTCTGTGCATGAGTAGTCAGTTATTTTAGAAATATCTAAAATAGCTTCNACCATNCNCATNCCAGTGCCNNNTCGNTTNGCNTGNNNTNCAGCGATAGAGTTTGAATTTACACCTGCGGTTGCAGATGAGGTCATGTCAAAAGTTGCCATTTATCAATCCCCCCTTACGCTACGTTGTATTTAGCGGTTACAATCGCTTCAGGTCGAAGAATTTTTCTACCATAAAGGTGCATACCTCTGACAATATCAGCGAAAGAGTCTGGGTCTCTGTAAGACTCAGTCTTTGTGATTTGTGCAGCTGTAGCAACAGCAGAAGAGTGTCCTGCTACGATTACGCCAAAGTTTGAGTTTTGGTTTGATGACCCTGATGTCCCCGGTCCAGTTCCTACAGCAGGTAGGTTGTTGGACATGTAGATATCAAAACCATGAAGCCTACCGATAGCTAAGCCAGCTCTCAGTCCACCTGACTCGCCGAAGTCTGCATTGAGAAGACGTGAATCTTCATCCTTTAGAATTTCGACAAATGTTGGATGTAGAACTAACCATCTACCATCTGTATCGACGAACTGTGTGTCAAGCAGTCTGCCCATTCTTGCAATAACTTGCAATGGTGTAGCAGTAGCTGTAGCTTGAGCAGTTGCGCCCGGCATACGTGGTGCTAGTGGGATTGAGTGGTCGCCAGCACTTGAAGTAGTGATGTTACCAAAGTCACCCTTTTTTAGCTTCATAGATGTAAGCAGTTCATCAGACCCTGCAGTTGATACAGCTTTTGACCCACTTACGGTGTCGTTAGCTGTGCCTGCTACAGCGTTGATTGTGCCTTGCTTGAAACCACTTAGATAACCAAGAACTTCTTGGTCGTGTTGGTCTCTGAGCCTATAGCCTGCTCGGTCAGATGCTAAGGATTCGAAATTGACATGGCTGTGAGCCTCTTCGATGTCGTCTACCTTGAAAGCAAAATAGTTTGCTTTGTCAACGACAAGACTGAAGTCCTCGTCATCCAAGTCTTGTGGAGTAATCTGAGTGCCTCGTGCATACTCCTTAACGGTGATTTCTGGTTCCTTGATTATTTTAACCGTGTCACCGTAGTTCGCAATCTCGCCGAAGTAGTCAGAATTAGTTATTGACTCTACAACCGAGGTCTTGCGAAAAGCTTGCTGAACTTTTTGAGAGTAGATTACCGGGCTAAAATTGCCGTTTGGTAAACTACTGTGTCCAGCGGCGGTTTTAAATGCCATTGGTTTACCTCGTTAATATGATTTAAAGATTGTAGATTTTCGTACTATACAAGACCAGTTGATAAGGTGTCCTGACGGGGCTTACGCTCTGGGTAGTTTGAATCGGTGGAAAATCTATAACTTCGCTGTACTCAAAGTTTAGGGTGTATGGTGTATCGTCTGCACAGCACCATTGGAGCGAGTAACCTTACGGGGTCGCTATTAATTACTATATTTTACCATAAAATAAAATAAAAGTAAATAAATTTTTATCTTTGCAAGTCATAAATGAAATTTCCAGATTTTATAGCTTCCATCTATAGCCTTTTCGTTTTTCTCATATTCATGAGCTTTCATCTTGGCTACCTGTGATTCTCTCCATTGATTAGATTGAGANCTNTTGGTTTTGGCTANNTTAGATGTGTTTTTAGCTGTTACTAANGAAGCAGCACCTTTATCAGATTTTTCTTTCTTCGTATCAGCTATTTTCATATCCACTTTGTACAAGTCTATAGCTCTTGCTGCAGACCGTGCATCAGTTTCATTCTCATATAAAGCTTTCTGCACCCATGAAGGCTGTCTTTCAACCCAACCATGAAACTCTTCATCATTCCTGATGTCTTCAAAGTCAGGGTGTAGTTGCAATAGTTGTGACTCTGCAGTCATTCNCTTTGCTTCTGCCTCTTTCTCTGCGATAGCTTTTAGTCTATCTTCCATACCCTTATCTAGCTCAAGTGCTTTTTTAGTAGCAATAGTTTCTATAACCTTNGCTACATCAGGNTATTCTTTTGTCCACGCTGCAAGCTCATCATCACTCTTAGGTAACTTTATAGCCTCTTTAGTAGCTGTNGATATCTGCCCCTCTAGTTCCCTAATTTTATCTTTGAGCTCTTGCTCTTTTTGTTGAGCATGTCGCCGTAAGTCACCATAGCGTTTCTTAAACGTNTTCTCTTCAGGTGCAAGAGATTCAGTTTCNGCTTTNTCAGCCTCTGCATCTTTCTGCTCCTGTACTACGTTNGCACGTTCCTCTTCTAAACGCTTTAACTCTTCCTGTTCGTCAGTTCTGTCCTTTTTGTACTTCATAGGCACAGCCTTAACGTCCTGCTTTACTGCGGCAATCGCTTCACTCATTATAATCTCCTATACTAAATTTTTGTGAGAAAAGTTTTTATCTTTCCTGCAATATACACGGTTGGGTGTATTAGTTTACAAAACACATTTCCAAACAAATCATCTTTTGCTTTGCCTTTTGTAAGAATGTGTTTTAAGTGTTGTGTTCGTTTTCTAGCCATAAAAGCACCAAGTCTAGTTAGTATATTACTACTTTGCATCCCTGTTACGTAAGGTCTGAATAGCCAGTGATAGCCTATCTGGTGTTCTGGTGTTAGATGACGTCTCTGATAAATATCCCAAACTTTCATAGCTTTCTGCCAGTCTACAAGTTGAGTCTGTCGATACATCTCTGTGCAAACTATTTTATCATCAGAGCCTCCGCCCCCTCCTCCGCCACCAAAGGAACCTCCGCCTGAACCTGAGTCCCCTCCAGAGTCACTGCTACTTTCTGCTCTTTGTCTAGTTGACAACGCTATCCTTTCGTCCATTTGTGCCGCTCGTCTAGCAGCATCTTCTTGCCGTCTTTGTTCTTGTTCACGTTCTGCGCCACTCATTTGACTTGTATCACCACCACCCAGCTGCATTCTCATACGCTCCGCTGCCACTACGGGATTCATAAGTCTATCCATTTCTGCGTCTCGTTGTTGACGTAAGCTATCATTATATGCGTCTGATGCTCTCTGCTTATCTAACTCTCTCACTTGCTCGGTTGTCATACCAGATGTATCTTTAAGAGCTTCTCTAGTAGCTTTCTTCTGTTCTTCTGTTCTCTGTGTTCCTTTTAAAAATTTATCAACGGGAGTATCTTCTTTAAATATAACAGGAGCACTCATTTCTTCTTTAGCTACTACTTTTGCTTTACTAAATCTATCGGCTGCGCCCTCATCAAAAGTTTCTTTTTTAGCCTTGGCTATGGTATCTGCTAAAGCTCCATCATCCTTTTCATCTCCATAAGGAGATAAATTTACAGTTTTAATAAGACTATCGTATTCAGGCTGAGAAGTGTACTGTTTATTAAGTAATCTATTAGCAGCAGTTTCTCGTATTTTTCTATCTTGAATCCCTGTCATAGGACTTAAAACAAATCCTGCAAAATTATCTACAGCATCAGCTGCTTTACCCATTATGCCTGTGCCTTGGTCGCCGGGTGTTCTACGCTTAATGTAATCATCAAAGTCTGTTTTTTCAAAACTAGCTGCTGGGGTTGGTAACTTACTTGCTTCAGCAGCAACCATATCATCAAATCTTTGCGTCTGTTGCTGTGGTGTTAAGTTTGGTGTAGCTGGAGCAAATCCTCCACCACCACCTGTGTCACCCCCTACTCCTGCTGATGTAGTAGTACCGCCTGTGCCTTCTGGTGGTTTTGTATAGTCTTCTTCTATAGACTCTTGGTAATCACCTACGTTAGGAGCAACAACACTTGTTGGGTCTCCTGTAAATATAGCACCTATTCCTGTTGTTCTTGTTGGAGTAGGTTGTGTATTTTGTTGATATCCTGTAATGTTACCTTCAGCATCGTATATAGGTATACCTGTATTTAATCGTAGAGGTGTGTAGCCAAACTGAGATGTGTTAGGTGCACCCAAGCCTGCAAATTGTGCAGATGCTGCAGTTGGAGCTGTGCCTAAAGGTGTAACACCTGTTTGTGCTTTTAGTAACCCACCATCATTAGTCTTAGATGTCTTCTCGTCGCCTACATACTCTATCTGACCTGCCTCTTCCATCATCTCCAGACCTGCAAGTGCCTCCTGTCTCATATTCTCATATGTGCCAAGACCATGATATCTAACCACGTTAGCAGGCACAACTAGCTCGCCCTCGCTCATCATAACGTGTTGGTCATCAGCTACTTCTTTCTTTGTAGCACCCATAGGTGGCTCACCCTTTTCTGCTTTCATAAGGTTTGGCTTAGAACCGATACCTACAGTTATAGCTGTAACACCTTTTGCTGCTTGAGCCATAGGCATCTGTGTGCCTTTCTGTTGTGATGCTTGCTGTACTTCTTGCATAGCTATATCTCTAGGGTCAGTCATGGGTCTAGCTAACCCTCTTTGCACCTTAGCAACTTTTTTAGTTTGCTTCTTACCTTGTGCAGCTTTTGGACCGCCTCCTGTTGGGTCATCCTGTGCCTTTGACATTGGCATAACACCTGTTTGTGCCATAAGAGCTCCTCCTTTATACATTCCAGACTGTAATTGTTCTCTAGTGGGCGGTTGCATTTCTCTTCGTTCTTCATCTGATATTGCAGGCTCATCTATAATTCTAGCTACATCTCTTGCGTCTACTCCCATACTCATCAGTTGTGTGTATTTAGAGTTGTAGGGTAATTCGTTAAATTCATCGGACATAACATAATCTTGGTATTGACGTTGTATGCTATTAATAGGCTGAATAGCAGATACTTTACCATCTTTACCTACGTAGTCTTGTCCCTCTGCTGTGCTTATTACAGCTTTTATAGCTTGGTCTATAAACTCTTTTTCATTTGGATACTCTTCTCTTAAGTATCTACCAAACTGATTATTTATTTTATCTATATTAGACTCTGGGTCATTGCCCTCTCTAAAGTCATCCATGCCATATTTTGCTAGAGGTGCGAATAAACTCTTTCTTAATGGGTCTCCTTTACGACGTTTAGCAGTTAATCCACCCAATAATATGTGTCTTAACTTGTCTTCTGTGACATCATTATCTAGTCTACCTTGTCCAAACTGTAAAGATATATCCGAAGCATCTTTTATATCTCTTGTTATACCTAGTGTTCCAGTAGCAATTTTATTTGCTAAGGTCTTGTATTTATCTTCTACCTCTTGACCTTCATCATCTATAAAGGTATACTTTAAAGCAGGGTGAGTTTGCCCCTTCATTGGTGTTCCCTCTGTAGGTGTATAGTCATCCGTGGAGCGAGGTTTTAAGTCGGGCGGTCTTATATTTGGATTTGGAACTAGGGGCTCAGTCATACTTATCCTTTGCTTTCTCTATAACTTCATCTCGTATTGTTGTTAATCTTTTTATCTCTCTGATGGCACCTTGTATCTGACGAATCTCGTCAACACTAGCAAGTTGTTCCATCTGCCTATAAAGAATCTGTACACGTTCTTTCGCATAAAATTCTAGTAAGTCTGTGTTACTCTTTACGTTTACAAGTTTAAGTAACTTCTTCGCTACTTCTTTCTTCATTGAGCTCCTCTAAGCAGGGCAGCTAATTGTTGTGCTTCATCTCCGCTAGGTTGCTCTGCAGGTTCTCTTGCTGCACTAAATCCTTGTTCACCCGGTTGTGGTGCTGTGCCAACGCCTATATTACCTCCGCCTCCACCGGATGGGTCCATAGCTCCAAGAGGACCTGCCTGCTGTTGTTGCTGTGCTCCTCCTCCTGATGCCTTTATTATCTCGGCTTGTATCATAGCCTCACGTTCATCATTGATAAACTTCTCTGCATCCAAGTCCATAGCTTGAGCTAGTTCACGTAACACAACAGGCAGTTTTACGAAAGCTGCTAAATTAGGATTAGAGCTAATCTGTAGTAACTGTAACAATCGCTGTGACCTGACTTCGTTCTTCATCAAGGACTCTGTGCCACGAGCTTTTACCTCTAAGTCTCCTTTAGCATCTGGGTCAAAATTAAATTGCATGTTGAAAGCATAGAATGCTTCGCCTAGTGGTTGTAATAAGTAATCATCAATATTCTTTACAACACTTTTTATACTTAGTTGGGCTGCCCCCATGAGCATAGAGATACCTGCTGCTGTTCGTCCTGTGCCCTGTACCCCTGTCTGTCCATGCGAGTATGAGGGAATGCCTGTTGCATCGTCGGCTATCTGACGTGCCTTATCAAACATCATCATGTTCTCTGAACTTACGTTAGGATATTTTGTACCAAACAATGCCTGTCCCGGAGCACCTCCTTGTCTTCTAAATACCTTGCCCGGATAGACAGACAAGTCCTGACCCGGCACTAGGTTGGTTTCATCAATCTCAAAAACTAAGTTACCCGACAACACAGCATTGTCCACTGCCATTCTCATAAAGCCGTTCATCAAGCTTTGTGTATCTGACATGTTCTCTGCCAAACCTACCCCGAAGAAACTGTAAGGATTGAGCTCATATGGAGCTGCAAAGTATGGTATCCTCTTCGGTGTAAAAGGATTTATAACCAAACGTATAATTTTATCGTGACACACCCAACAGTTTACCTGTAGTGTGTCTGCTTCTGAAAGTTCTTCTGGTATGTCTAACCCAGCTTGTTCTGCAAGATGGCTATCTATATTACCCCANAACTCTAATACTTCGTATCTGTCTATGTCATAAGAGTTTCTGTAGTCCTCTAGGTCTGTCTCCCACCATTTACGTGTGTAGTTTGTGCCTGCATCTATACACTCTTCTATTTTATCTTCTTTNAANTATGGNCGCTTCTTGAGTCCTCGTAAGTCAGATGCNCTCATTCTNTGACGCTGNATGATNTACTCGCANTCATCCATGTTNTTACCATCAGAGTCTGGATAAAAGTTCCATATAGATACGTTNTCTACTCTAGGNACAGTCTTCATAACAGGGTCATAGTNNCCATCTTCATTCCAGTTTGCATATTCTTTTTCTAGTGCAAACGGACCTTTTAGTATTCCCGTGCCAAATAATGCCATCTCAAAAGCTGTGCTACGCAAATGACGAGAAGCACTTGACTCTTCTAGTTGGTCAAGTATCTTCTTCTCCATTCGCTTTGCAGCTTCTTTTGCAGGATGAAATGTTTGTGATGTTGGTGTCTTACCATAGCCTGACTTAAGCATACTCTCTACAGGCTCTAGCTTTTCTTGTAGTGCTCCTAGCTCTAAGCTATCCTGTGTTGCACCCGGCGGTAACTCTTTGCCGTCACCGGGGAAACCAAACACGTTAGGTGCTTTCTTGAGCATTTGTTCTGGTGCTTTAGGGTCAAAGTTTACTGCTTCTTCTACGCCCTCTGGTATTCTTGTAGAATCAACACCAAGAGGAAACCGCTGTCCGGCAAATAAGACATCTGTTATTTGTCCGTATGCAGCGAGCACTTTTGTTTTTGTAACTTTTATAAATACTTGTGATTTTTCTGTGTCAGTAAACTGTGTTTCAGGACCATACAACCCTCTGTATTGTCTATATGAGTTGAGCCATCGTTCTTCTTCATCACGTCTGCTGTCCTCTACATCAGTAAATTTCTGCACAACGTAGTCAGCTAATTGGTCAGAACCTGATTTAGGCTCAAACATAAGTTCTTCTAAGGGTGTCTCTTCTGCCATATTAATATCCAAACCTTGAATCTGCAGGTTGCCACTGTGGTTCTAGCATTTTGGAGGGATAGTCAAATATTGACCTACTTACTGGTCTTGACATTATACCATACCTTAACGCATCATACAAGTGGTCTTCTGCTTTTGTGTTTACATCCTCTGGATTATTTCTGTCCAAAGGCAGTGTTGGTAGTTGTGCTATGAGGTTTGTGCAGTTATCGAATATCTCTAATCCTGCTCTATCTTTCTCCTCATCTACCTTTAGTCGTCTATGCACTTCGTTCTTACCTGCTACTCTGCTACCTCTACTTCTGTCTGAAGGGCGCCATCTACAACCCTCCACAATCATTTGTTCTGCTAGGCTNGGNCCNGTNTCNCCNCGTTTGTGCCANANTGATGANTCNANTACNCCGTANCTAATNGTTTCTTCTTCTTCNAANTNTAANANTATATGTGCAAGTTCNTTTGCTGTTTTCTTACTTACATATAANTCTCTATACACTATTAGTGTTTCATCNACTGGGTCTACAGCNAACCATAANACACCAGTATGGGAGGAATAACCATAGTCGCATGCTCTAAACTTACGCCAAGAGTTAGGAATCTTGTAGCTTTTAACTGTATGNTACTTACGGTCAAACTCGCTAAACGCTGCACCTTCTGCAATATCCCATGAACCTTCAAGTANTTGTCTCCTTTGTACNTCTGGTANCGATAANAGCATCGCTTCATANTCGCCTGCNTTGTACAGATATGGATTATCTATTAGCTTTGCAGGGATGAATCGTCTTTGGAAGAGNGGTTCGCCTGCCCTAGAGTGTGCTGCAGGGTATCTAAGCGTTTCACCACTGTTAATATCTGTTGCCCAAAAAGCTGAGTTATGTACAGCAGGGTCAATAAACATTTTCTTAACCCATTGATGCCCCGGTCCACCGGGGTTGGTAGTAGCTCGCATATGAACAGGAAGATTTGGGTCAACCGTCCTAAGACGAGAACGTAGATAATCCCAAGCATAAGGAGTAGAATATTGAGTAAGTTCATCAACCCCGATGTAAGTAAATGCTTGACCTTGATAACGTAGTACATCTTTATCCTGTTCTAGGTAAGTCATCCATATTCTAGCCCCTGATGGGAATGTCCACTGNCTNTTNTTCTCTANCCATTTGACGCCCGGAAANGCTTTGGGATATAACTCGTGACTCTTGTGTATAATCTCTCTTAGTTCGTCGTTTGTGCGTCTTAGTATCAGAGCGTTAAAGTTCTGATTATTACAATATCGCAGTGGGTCAACAATTAGGCTAAAAGTTTTACCGCCTCCTGCTGCTCCTCCATATAGCACCTCTCGTTCCGGTGCAGCTAAGAAATCTGTTTGAGGACCGGGGTTAGGCTGAAACAATACTTCAGGTGCTTCTTCCGTGTGCTGTCCGGCTCCTGTGCCTATCTCCTCAAAATACGTCTCTTCTTCTGAACTCTGTAGAGACGCTATCTTCTTCTGTGCATGTCTTAATTTTAACTTTGCTGCTCTCTGACTCTTCTTGGCTTTTAGGAGCTGTCTCTCTTCAGCCGACTGCGGCTTCCGTTTTGATGTTCCCTTCTGCTTCGGTCTTGGCGGCACGGCGTTTTTGTTCAACATGTCTTCGTCTGTCCGTTCTGTCTTGTTTTATTCTNTTCCANAAACCCATACCAGATATTTTTCTACCTGTGTAATCTGTGAGCCATCTAGCCACCTCATTGTAAGATGACTGTTTCAGATACTCTACAGCCTGTGCTAGTGCCTCTAGCTGTTCTTCAATAGGATGTAGAAGTTGCGGGTCTTGTTTGTCTCTTTCATATCCCCAAGGAACATGAGCTCCATTTAATTTAGAGTACCGGCTCGTTGGATTCAATTTGTTTGATATCGTCATTCTTCTTCTCTGGTAAAATAAATAATCCCATCGGTTTATCAGAGGATACGTTTATCTTTTCAACTCGTGATAAGCCAACACGGTCTAATAATTGTTGAGCAGCAACAAGCTTTTCTCTATTACCTAAGGCTGTAGGGTCGTCTAATATTCCTACCATTGACATAACTGCTTTAGGTGCGTTGACTGCTAGCTGTAGTTCTGCACGTTCTATAATCTCTGAACGCANAGACTGTATAAGTGCATGTGACTTTGTTGATGGGGCGTATCCTGCAATACGCATTGCTTTTGCNTANTTGCCTCCTGCCTCGCCAAACAAAGCATTTAAAAATTTTTCTTGCATTTCTGTTAGGTGTTTATGCACGTGGATTCTTCTTTCTAGCTGTTTTTGTTCTTGCAAAAGAACGGTTCTTAGATTTAGATTTTACTGCTAANTTCTTGTTGTTCATTGGNTTNCCAGNNGTGTGATGNACATCTTTGCCATCACCTTTNTTAACNNNNCCNTTNTTAGCCATTATACGTCTAGCTTTATTTCTACTGTTACGACGTTTTATTTGTTCTGGAGAGCCTTGGTAATTATCATACTCTTTCCTGTAATTTCTTTTGTATTTAGTCACAGGCTACGCCTTCTTCTTAGTTCTTTTCTTAATAATAGTTTTGACGTTTGTCGGCTTACCTCCAACTCCTTGAGGTTTGGCTCTCTTTCTTGCTACAGCACTTCTTATCTGAGCTTTTGTCATGGAAGCTGCTTTGCTTCTGGGAACACATTTAGGATATGCCCTCTTGGATTTTTTAGCAGACTTTCGACCACAGGGTTGGTACTTGCCTTTCTTTTTAGGCGCGCCAATATCAACCCAGTCACCTTTTGGTCCTTTACCAAACCAAGCTGTTAATCCACCAGTGGGCTTTGCCATTATGAGTACCTTCCGCCTCTCTTCTTATAGGTTCTAACTAACCACGCATTTGCGTAAGCTGAAGGATAGACCTTGAACTTACGCTTGGCTTCAGCTTTTACTCTTGCATACAAAGCAGGGTTTGATGGTTTTGCTCCTGATTTTTTTGCTGTAGTTTTCTTAGCCATAACTACTTCTTCTTAACTAGCTTGTAATTCATTTCTCCAGCTATCTTTCGTAGTTTAGCAAGAGTCATCTTACCGCCCTTTGCAGCCATTTTGGTTTTACCCATTCTAGCTTTAGTTCCGCCTCTGGCATAACCTTTACTCATGTTAGTCTTACCACGACGTGCAGCACCCTTTGATTTCATCATCCCTCTTCGGGCGGCGCCTTTTGATTTTTTACCGTGCATTGCCATATTTATTTCTCCTCAGCATATAGATTGTTAAATACTCGCTCTGGGTCTCCTACATAATTAGGGTCTTGCTTCGAGTGGTGCGTCCACTGGCTAGGAGCAAAATCAGGAGCGCCTTCACCAGTTACAAACCATGCAGGGTTAGTTACCCTTACACGATTATTTGGTAGTGCAACAATGTTGCCTGTCCATTTGCCTGCATCCATCAGTTCCAACACGTGACTTTGTTTGTGTTGTGCAGGGTCGTCTGCTACTTCAGTGTCCGTGTAGTCTATCGTGAA
>FUFK010042276.1_pt1 | contig 17974 bp, 8 predicted proteins | sample 1021851 | NCBI WGS metagenome assembly FUFK01 (sample SAMEA51879418, study PRJEB19060) | metagenome | reverse complement strand
TAGATTTCACTCATAATAATTTAGATCAGCAATTCCAACGTCTAAGTGCTTTATTTATTCTTGAATCTGGATCTCTTGCAGTCTTAGCAGATGTAAGTCTCTTCTTCATTCCTTTCATTCTTCTGCAGAATGATAGTCTTCTTTTTGCAGACTTAGATCCTTTTTTAAGTTTTGATGGTTTAGTTGTAACTGCTGTTTTCAACTTAGAACCAGGATTTTCTCTTCTATATGCATCAACTGCTTTCTGACTTAATCCATCTGTTTTATCTTTTCTATTTACAGATTGCCAATCTTCTTTCATATCATCTGTTCCAACATGAATATAAGAATCACTTGAATCAAATGATGTTACTTGAAATCTTTTTAAAACTGAACCAGGATATATCTTAGTCAAAGCATTTTGAACTTCTGCTTTTTGTGGTTTAGATACTTTAGGAAAGAACATTTTTATAGCATACATCTTTCCTCTCCAATTGAAGATTAGATCATATACATTTCCATGTTGAGTTGGTATTCTTGCTGCTTCATCTATTTCAAAACTTTCTTTAGTATCAGTTTTTGTTGTATCAGTATCTTGTGCATCTGTTTTTTCTAAAGTTTGTTTTCTCTTTTTTGCTAATTGTACATTCAATCTAGCCATCTTTTTGGATATCATCAATTCTTGAGGGGACATCATGACACCTGCTTCACTTATATTATCCCAAGTTCCTCCTTTCTGTTTATACCACTTACATGACCAATCATGTGCTTCATGTGAATAGAAACTAAACTTTTCCTCTGCTAATTTCTTTGCTCTATCCCATAGTTTAGGATTATTAAAAGTATTATCTTCTTCAAAAGTTTTTAATTCTTTTGCTACTTCTGCTCTTTCTATGACTCTTTGAACTATTGGACTCTGATATGATTCAGATTTAGTTCCTGACTGATCTCCACTAGGATGAGANTTATAATCTTTCTTCTTAGCAAATGTTTTTACCATTGTAGGTTTTGCTGCTCCAGACTTTTGCTGTTGACCTGGATCTTGNTCTCTCTTTCTTCTAACTGCTGCTGCTATTTTTGCTTTACCCTTTTTACCTTGTCTTTTTAGACTTGCTAATCTTTGAGATGAGAAACATTTAGGAGTTTTAGTTTCTCCCTTTTCATTGGCACAGGGAGATCCATCAGCTTGAACCCAACCTGGTTTACCACTTTTTGATTTAGATTTTCCAAACCAATCTCTTAAAGATTCGTTCACTTGATTACTAGTATCCATGTTCTTATTTATAGTGTTATTAGCTTAAAGCAAGTGAAAGACCAGTAGTAACTTCAGGTAGAGTCTTCCAATTATCACCATCATAATATTCAAGTTTTTTAACTGTTGTATTGAAGATCACTGCACCTTGAGTGAAAGATCCAGCATCTCTTGTAGTTGTAGTATATAAAGGAAGATATAATGCATTTGATGCTTTTACAGTATGAGAAGTAACAATACCTGAAAAAACACCACCACCCTGATCAAAGGTTACACCAATACCACCAACAGCACCAACATTTACTGATCTGGCAGTCATTATACCAGTGACTGTTGTATCAGTTGAGGTTTCAGAGTTAGTAGTTCCTTGAACTGTAAGATCACCTGTAACAGTTACATTACCAACTTGAATATTGGGTGATCCAGTTAGACCTTGAGCATTGACTGAAACTGTAGCAGTATCTGCATTACCTGTTAAATCTCCAGTAAATGATGTTGCAACGGCTGTTCCAGTGACGGTGATACCAGTATTTGTTGTAACCAGTTTTTCTGAATTATTATAAAATAATTTTACCCATTGATTAACTTTTGTAGTAACAAAAGATTCGTTAGTAGAATATGATCTTAATTGAACTTCATCTGCCTTAAGAAATAGATTTCGTGTTTGTGATCCTGTATCACGATTTTCAAGTAAAATATTACCATTGGTGCTTACCAGTTCATTATAAACACCACCAAACAATGTTGGGTTGTGACCTATGAAAAAATCACCACCAGACTTTTCACCTAATTGAATTCTACTATAATCTTTAAGTGTGACATGAGTTTCAAATCCAACTGTTCCTGTAAATGTAGAAATACCAGATACATTAATACCTTTCTGAGATCCTAAGAATGTAGATACACCAGATACTACCATTCCACTTCTGGCAGTAATTAAACCAACAGAATCAATACTGGTTACATCTTCATATGTTAATGTCCCTCCTATAGAGAGATTACCAGATATAGTTGCATTGGTTACTTGTAAAGTTCCAATTGTACCAACACCACTAACATTTAAACCTGTGGTTACACCAGTTAGAGATACTCCTTTGTTAATTAATATTGGTGAGTTAAAGTTAACAGTGTTGTTAAATGTAGCAGCAGTTCCTGTAATAATATTATCTGTGGAAGCAACACCAGTTAATCCAGAACCATCACCCACAAAACTAGTTGCAGTAACTACACCAGTAGAATTAATATGTCTAGATGATATATCAACAACAGATATACTAGGAGTTCCAGTTAATCCTTGAGCATTTGTAGCAACAGTGGCAGTTGCAGCATTTCCTGAAGTATCTTGATTACCTGAAGAGTTAACACCTGGTAAATTGATACTAGCACTGCCATCAAATGAAACACCACCTATTGTACGTGCAGTTTCAAGTGCAGTAGCAGTTGCAGCATTTCCTGAAGTGTCTTGATTACCTGAAGTATTAACGCCTGGCAAATTAATAGCAGCAGATCCATCAAAAGAGACACCACCAATTGTTCTTGCAGTTGCTAGTTTTGTTGCTGTTGCTGCATTTCCTGTGGTTGATCCAGATGTGCCAGATACATTTCCAGTTACATTTCCAATAACATTACCTGTCAATCCACCAACAAGACTAGTAGCAGTTAGAACTTCAAAACTTGCATTAGATTTTACATCAACATAATTTGAATTTATTTGTACTGCATTACCCATTAAGGCATGGGAACTACATTGATAATGAAGAACAGTTGGTGTTGTATCTGTTACTTCTAAATCAACATATCCAGATCCTACAGTAACTCCTGTGGTATATGCATAATTTTTATCAGCATCATAATAAAATCTGAATGGATGAACACCTCCTACAGATCCAGAAAATCTATATGTTTTACCAGGAGTTAAAGTTAAAAATGGTGCTTGAACATTATCTAAAACATACCCTTGACTGCTTCCCTGACCATAATATCTGTGCTCTCCATCTATCTTATTTGCAACTGTAACTGTTATTGTGGTTGTTGATGAATATGGTGCAGATAAATGAGTAAAACCTGAGAATTGTGCAGCTGTAATTATTCCAACTGTGTTAACACTTCCATTTGTTCCAATACCAGAACCACCACTGGCATCTCCACCAATAAACTTACCAGTTGATGATTGATATTTTAAAAACTTACCATCTACTTTTACACTATCTCTATCTACATCATCTAAAAATTCAAGACGAACCTCTCCTCCACCACCTTGTTCATAAACTACTTGTTTTAATACTTCAATTTCTTTTTTAAGTTTTGCTAGATCTGGTTCAGTTTCTACAGTTTCTACTTCTTCATTAATTTTATCTAATATTTTAACAGCATGTTCTACTACTGTTTCTTCTTTATTATTTTCACTCTGTCTTATTGCATCTGCTATTTCTTCCTCAGGTCTTGGAGGTTCTATATACTCATCAACAGAGGGTTTTTCTTCTTTCTTTTCTTCTTTAAATAATAAATTTTTAAATGCTTCTACATCTTTCTTTAATTGTTTCTTCTCTTCCTTAATTTTGCGTGACTCTTCCTCCATAGAAGAAAAAAGATTATCCAGTGATAAATCACCAATAATTTTACTTTTTTCTTCTTTNAGTTTCTTCTTCTCTCCTCCTATAGAATTGAAGAAGTCTGCTAAAGATTCAGATTTATGCTTTGTCATTCTGCTTCAGAAACTTTTGCAATTCTGCAGTGGAACCTACAAATAATGAATTATTCACAGTTGTTGGACCTTTAGTTTCCTTCTCTTCATTTACATCCTTTAGTTTTTTCTGAAGATCCATNAATTTATCAGTAGCATCTGCCACATTTTTAATCAATTGACCTGCAACNTCATATGCTCTAGGCATTTCACTTTCTTGTGCNANNTCAAGAATNCCATTAATNGCTTCTTGACCTTTTTCAATAATTGAGTACAGTTGTCCTCTAGTATATTTGTAATCCTTTTCAATGTCTACAGTTGTAGGATTGACNTGATTGGATACTGTTATATCTACTGTTTCATTATCCATNATTTAACCTCAATCNNCTATAGATCCATCAAATCCAAAATCATCACCAAACTCAATGAGTGCATTGTCCTCTTTAGCATCAGTGTAATTAATACCAAAAATTTGTGAACCCTTGACATGATTTTGAACAGTGGTATTATCTTGTGCTCTCTTGACAGTAAGTTTATTTCCTGTTACAGAATCAACAAGCATCTCCTCTTGTCCCACATAGATGTACTTACCTGCTTCTACCTTTGTTCCATCATCTACTTCTATGATTGTTTCTAGTAGATCTACATCCTCTGCTAAGAGAGTTCTAACATCACCAGTATAGTCTTTTGTTGCTCTTGCTACTGTACTATATGTAACACTTCTTTCTGGAACTGTGCCAGTTCTTGAACCAGCAACATAACCAACTGCAACCTTCTTGATGATATCTCCAGTAACATCTGTAATAGGACCAAATAGAGTTGTTTTAGCAGTAAAACTTAATGTGTATATTAATGCTCTTCTAGTATCAAAATTTCCTTCATAATCATCCTCCATTGTGATATTATCTAAGTTTATAGCAACATCTCTTTTTTCTTTTAAATTACCTAAAAAGTTAATTGGAAGTTGATATGCAGGTTGAAAGTAAGGAAGTATCTGTTCTATGATTTGAAGCATATCATCATTTAACTTAGTCATGATTGATAATTCAAATCTCATATTATATGGAACAGGAAGATAATTTTTCTTTACTTCAGCACCATCAGGAGTTTGATTTATTATTGTTTGTGTTTGAGTTGACTTTCTAGTTGGATCATACTGTAGTCCTAAGAACTCAAAAGACATCCTTGGAAGTGTAATAGAAACAGGTTTGTTTAGGTCTGCCTCTTGTTGCATTCTCGCCAAAAACTTCTGTGTTGGACCATATGCCAGTGGAACTTTAATTATGGAATTTGACTTTTTGATTTCAATTCCATTAAATAATGATCCAAATCCAATAATTACAGATCTGAAAACTTCGTTGTAAAAATACTCAAACATTATCTTATACCAATACAGTACTATTTAACGATTTTATTTTAGGGCATTCCAAAAGGATTTGTTTCTGTNAAGTCTAAAACAGCATCAGCTTCTGATTGNATGACATCATTTTCAGCAAATCCAGANACTTCATCATCAGTATTAACACTGAAGATAGCAAATTTAGCACCNGAATTTTGTCCTATAATTTGCTCCCCATTATGGAAGTTAGATGATATNCCAGATATTTCTAACTTNTTAGTTGTGGCATTCCATTCTTTAACTCTTGCTGTTGCACCAGATGTTTGACCTTCAACNATTTCATTAAAGACATATGATCCAGTTCCAATACCAGAACCAGCAGNNGTAGGTNCATCAAATGTTATNGTNGGAATTGCTGTGTAACCTGAACCTGCATTAGTAATATAAGCAGCAGTTACTATACCAGAAGCATTGATTATACCAATACCTCTTGCACTTGTTCCAACACCAACACTTCCAGTAACTGTAAATGATGGACTGGTTGTATATCCTGAACCACCACTTACTATTGANACTACACCAATAGATCCAATNGTTGTNATACCAGCTGTAGCAGCAGCACCTACACCTGTTCCTTCAGGATCCTGAATTGTAACCATAGGTGCTTCAGTATAACCTGCACCTGCATTTGATAGATTAATNGCAACAATCTTTCCATCAGTCAGTCCAGTATCACAGTCAANAAATGTATTAGATATAGATGCAATACCAACAGCAGATATTCCTCCACTAGGTGCTGATGATATACCAATCAAAGGTTGTGGAGAGGTCTTATATCCTGTTCCTACATTCCTTATTGTAATTCTATCTACTGCTCCACTAGCAACATATGTTGCAGTAGCAGTTGCAGTGACTGCTGCTCCTATCAGAGTCAGTGTTTGAATATATCCTAGTTGTTCTACTTCATCATCAATTGTATCAACACCAGTGTCAATAACCTCATCCTCATATCTGAATAATTCACATCTCAACTGATAAACATATGTTTTCTTGAGTTGATAGAATGGTTGCTCATGCTCAACATATTTNATTTCAAATAATCTATCACCTAGTGGNAAATAAATTAANTCACCCTCTTTAGGTCTAGTTGATAANTCAATATTNGGAANATCTTTAATTAAAGGTGTAATNTAATTTTCATATCTTTCTCTTGAAATGANTANNGTTAAATCATCTANATTNTGTATTCCAAACTTTGATANNAAAGTTCCTTGACCACCATATCCTTCATAACTNTCAANATATGCTTCAATAGGATAAGCNCTATCAAATTGAGANTCTACAACCTCTCTGATTACAGTNTTCTTAGCAATATATCTTCTNGGAATATAATATACATCAACNCCATATATCTTTAATTGTTCATTAATAAGATCTTGAACTAAATTTTGTTCACTAGGAGATCCTTGTANAAANTAGGGGTTAAGTGCCATATCATTATCCTATGAAATCTAAAGGTGGCATCTCATAGGTGCTCAACATTTGTCCTCTTATCTCATCTATTTCTCTTTGACCATCATCATATATTTGTCTACCATTTAATTCAGTTCCACCAGGTAATTTTACACCTTGAAANTTAATTAGATTNGAACCCCATTGTCTTTTAACTAATGCTGATAGATATCTTTTTAAAAATGGATCATTNTAGACATTGGTNAAATCATCAGGATTGATTGCAGATGAACAATCTATGATTAAATAATCATTAGCACTTATTTCATTCCAATCTATATCTAAATATAGTCTGTTTTGTCTTATATTGAATCTAACTTGTTTTTGAGTATTTAAAAGAAAATTAATAGTTTCTAAACGAGTCAANGCCATNGCATATCCCAATANTTCAAAATTACCAAAATTATACATGTCATTGAGAGCTAATTGATATTTAAAACTAAACATATTAGTCATGCTTAATCCCTGAGAACTATCAAATCTGAATATCTTTTCAATACCAATTATATTAGGTGGAAGTTGTATATAATTACTGTTTTCATAGTAATCAAAACTTGTTGATACACTATTAATAGAAGTAGTAGCAGTTGTAGTAGTAATACCAGTTTGTCCACCTTGAGCTGGATCTTTTACTTTACCTCTGTCTATATCCTCTTGAGTTACTTTATANTTTAAAAATACTTTAGTTATACCATCATAATGTCTTTCTTGATAATATTGAATTGCATCATCCATTAAATCTTGTAACTGTTCCTCTGCGACATTAATTTCTAAGACAGGAGCTCCATTCTGTCTTAATGCATAGTCAATTAAATCTTGTCTTGAAGCAGGTTGAGCCATTTATACAATACTACCTTTAAGTTATTTATGGAGCAGAGGATATGCCTCCCAACACTAATACATTTCCCTCTACTAATCTGTAAATTGTTGATCCTGAACTAACTAACATATCCCANACATATCTACCTGGTTTNATTGCTCTTGTTGTTGTNGAACCCATTGATAAATTTAATTCACCACCAGCAGCACTAGTAAATCCNACTGTAAATGATGCTGTAGCTGGATTAGTAGCACCAACTGCAACAGACTTAACCATCTGAGATGATCCACTATATCCAGTAAAGTTAAAAGCAGATTTATCTGGTTTTACAACCTTAAATGTTGACTTGAAGTTTGCTCCAGTATTAATTGTTAAATTAGTACTATATGAAACTCCAGAAGCTGGATCAAAAGTAATTGTATTATTGGCCATTATTACTTAGGAATGATTGAAGCATTGATTTAATATCACCAATATCACTTGATAAATTATCTACCTTTTGTTCCAGATGATTAATTCTTTCTTCTTTAGAAAGCATTTTATTTCTGGTGTTATTGTATCTTTCAAAGTCAGATGTACTTTTGTTTACAATAGCACCAGTTCTACTATCTCTGAATAATTCAGAATGATTTTCTACAGGTATTAAAGACATAATTAAGCAAGTGCAGTTGCACGAAGGTTTCTAAGTTGAGGAACTACAGCAGCATTTGTTGATGTTCCCACAATCTTAATTCTAAATGATGCAAATGGTGATAAATCATCAGCAGTAAATGAATATTCTCTGAATAAATCTAGAGTTGGTGTTTGAACATACTGATCTACTTTTGGAACTTTTAAGTTAGCTTGACCATCACTCTTAGTTTGACTGATAATCTGCCCATTGATGTTTAGATTCTTAAATCCAGGGAATGGAGTGAAGATTACATCATCTAACTTTTTATCTTGATTAACAGCATAGAAAACTCTGAGATCACATAAATCAGGAACATATCCATCTATAATAACTTCTAGAGAAGTTGCTGGATTTTCTAAAACTACATTTTTTGTAACATAGAAGAATCTATCAGGATCTTCTCTTACACTATTGACTCTGAGATCATCTTCATAATTTGATACTGGTTTGTTAATTCTATTATTGACAAATGTAATACCAGAATGCTCTAAATTGATCATTGGTGTTAATCTTCTATCACTTGATTCCATATTCATCAACATGGATAGAGATTTATTTCCTGGTAAACTAGTTAAATAATTATTTTCATTTACCTGAGATGCCACTTGTCTTACTGAATCAAAGTAATTTGGTTCAAATAAATTTACATCAGTGAATCCTTGATCTATGAATGCTGGTTCAGTGCCATTTACTGATCCTCCAGTTACAGTTCTAGCTCTTGCCATCAGACTTGTGCCTCCTGGTATTAGAGTCTCAAATTTAGGTATCATTATAGAGAAAGGAATATTATATGTTGATCTTGCTAGAGGACCTCCACCAAATCCTTCAGTTCTAAACTTGAGTGGTAACTTAGTAGATGCATCAGTTGGATCCCATTGAGCAGAACTTCTGTTAAGACCATCAGATGTAGGATCAATTTTAACATGATAATAATCTATACCTATTGGGTCAGTTGCAACAGTAACATCACCTAAATCATGAGTCTTATTGATTCTTCTCAATGATACTCCACCAAATTCATATTTAAATACCACATCTCCATTATCATGTTCTTCTTGATCAGTTCCATCTACTCCTCTACTAATACCAGTCAAAGTATTACCACTTACACCAGTGTATCCAAGTATTTCATCATCAATACGAATATAACCAGTTTGTGCAGCACCAACAGTCAATCCCTCAAATGTAGTATATGCTGATCCAACTTGAACACTTAGATTAGCAGTGCTTGTTGAACTGTAATCCTGAGTCAAATTAGATGGATCTATATCACTTTCAACATCAGTTAGTGTAACTTGGTTGATAGAATTATACATTCCATGGTTCTTCATTCTAATTTTTAGATGAAGTCCATCATCACCATCTGAAACTGTAGTAGATGTTGGTTTTACTTCTATTGGTGTAGATCCAGCATAGTTAATAACTGTTCCTATTCCAAGAGCATTATCAACATATCTTAGGGAATATGCATTTGCACTTGTATCAAAATCACCTTGAACATCTGTCAATATTAATTCATTGAATGAATCTATATTATCATCTTCAACAGTTATTCTAATTCCCTCACCATTACCTTCACCAAGATCCATTGTTAAAACATCACCAGCAGTATAACCTGATCCACCATTTGTACATGTGGCAGCAACAGCAACACCATCTTGTATATGAATGTCAAATTTTGCATTTTGACCCAATCCAGTTACAGATGTGGCAGCAACATCACTAAATGTGAAGTGAGCTGTTCCTCCACCAGGAGTTTGAGTTCCTAGAGGTGTATATCCAATACCTGCATTAGTTATTGGTAAACTACTACCAGTACTTACTAGAGCTTTTGCTGGTGTTTCATAACCTAATCCTTTTGTAGATCTAATTGATCCAGCAAATCCAACCAAAGATCCATTTGGAACACTCTCAAAACTAATTGAATTACTATTTGCTTGGAATACAGTATTACCAACTTTTAGTGCTTCAAGAGTTACACCACCATCATTAGGTAAAGTTCCAGTCTGAGCATAAGTAACACCTAATCCAATTCTTACTTTATTAGGTTTAAATGTTACACCAGTATCAGGTAGATCTTCTAAAGTTTCTGGCAATGTGGGATTATAGAATGTTGCAGAACCCTCATCTTTAAAGTCTGCTCTATACAAAGTATATTTTAAATCTTCATACTGACTTGGGGTCCATGTACTAGCATTCTGTGATCTGAATAAAGATCCAGCTATTGGTTGTTTAGATACTATAATTCTACCAGATTCNCTTTGTAATGAACTAACATCAGCTTCACCTAATTGTGATACCCATACCTTATAATTTGTTACACTACTTCTAAGAACTAATGCATACTCCATGTCAGGTTCCAAATAAACTGGAGATTTAAATTCAAAAGTAGTTGGTACAGTAGCATCCTCAGACACATTGACTTGAGATGGTTCTTTAAACACTTCACTAAATGGAAGAACAGTATCACTTGGTTCTCCCTCTGTTATAGTGTTAATTTGGAACTTAACAGGCATCTGATCATCTTTTGCTTGGAAAAATAGATCAATCTTAGTTACAAATACACCTGTTTCATCAGTCACCATAAATGTTTGTGCTAATGGATCTCTTCCACCACGTTTATTATGTGCAACATAATCATTAGCAATATATGTGTGATCACCATCTAATGTAAAGTTATGCAAGTCAGTGTTAGCATCAACTTCTTTCAATTTTATTGAGGTAATTTTCTCAACTTCATTACCTTTAGATTTTATCTCATCACCAATTTCTAACTGATTAACTTGTAGGTCAGGATAGTTTTTATTAGACATTTCCTTATTACAGGATTTCCAACCATCAGTTGTCATAAATGGATGATCTTCTGTTACAAAGTAACCCTTATTGTTTATGTTTGCTAATTTTCTTCCATTTGTTTTAGGATTTAAAATTACTTTTACTTCATTAATTGTATTAGATAAACCTAATAACTTATCACCAATTTTAATTTGTTCTATTTTCTTTTGAGAACCATCTGCAAGTGTCATTAAGGTGCCAGGCATAAAGCAACCACCACCTCTTCCACCTCTGCGACCCCCTCTGCGACCTCTTCCACCTCTTCTTCCACCTTTTCTTCTTCCTCTACGTCTTCTTCTTCCACCTCTACCTCTTCTTTGTGGTGTCTGTTGAGTTACATTGGTTATGTTAGTTACATTTGTTATGTTAGTAACATTGGTTATTTCATTTGTAATATTTGTTATCTCTGTAACTTCTTGAGTAACATTGGTTATAACATCAAAACCACTAACTGTTTGAATTGTATTTGAGTTTGATGTGTCACCTGTTGTTTGTTTTTCTTCAAAAGCATCTGTCTCAACTTTAGCATTTCTTATGGAAAGAGTTGATTCTTGAGTGACATCCACAGTTCCTTGAGAGAAGAATTGACCTTCAGCCTGAGTGTCAAATGTACCTGCTATTGTAGAATCTATTGGACTACCTGTTAATTTTAATGTTGATGTTCCTGTTTCAAATATTGGGTTAGCAGATGATCTAGAATCTGGAACATGGAAAGTTCCTATTAATGTTCCACCTTGATCTGGAAGTAATTTAACTTCAGTAACTCTTGCTAATGCTCTTGAACTTCTACCTCTGATGATCATTCCTGGTGCAATGTATCCATCAAATTGGGGTGTATCATCAGATGCTAAAGAAGCACAATCTATATTTAATAGATTAGATGATCCACTATAATTTTTAGGAATAGGACTCTTATCATATGGACTAAGTGTGAAAGATTCAAATGTGTTATCAAGACCACCTCCACCACCACGAAATGGTCCAAATTTATGTGTTGGTGCAGCAAGTCTAGCTCTAAATCTAGCAGAAGCAATTCTATTTCTTCTTCTAATTCTTCTAGACATGAAACCCCTTATAGTTTCACCAGTTCTAAATGTTCCTCTTATCATTTCAATTTGAATCAACTTAGGAACACAGAATTTAGTGACATCAACACCATCAAAGAATGCATATATTCTATTATATGGTTTCATTCCTCTAGCAGTAAATTGAATATCTCTAGATCTCATAAAATTGACTATATCTCTCCTTACAACTCTACTTCCTAAAGACTCTGTATCTATCTTTTCAATGACAGTTTTTTGTGATCCTGTTCTTTGTTGATTAAGAGAAATTGCACCACTCGCTGTAATGTTATTAACAACTGAATCACTAGGATCAAGTATTTGTTGATTACCTACATTAATACCATCTAACAAACCTTGAACTGCAGCATTATTATTATTTCCAGAAGCATTTTGGAATGTTTGTTGTTTATTGGACAATCCAAGATCCATATTAACACCAACTGTTTCCCAAGAATTCCATTGAACAGGTGAAATTCCCATTCTAGAACCATCAGCTGCAGTAGTAATCTCTGCATTTAATGCTTCAGCAACTCCTTCAAATGAACCCTCCATCATAACATCATTTGGTTTCATCTTAGTAACATCAATCCAAATATCAGTATCAGGTTCTAATTCAATAGTTCCTCTATAAAATACAACAGAAAATGAGGTTACATTTTCTACTCTAGTAGCATATGGTTGTGTTTGAAATGCAACATCATCATAATCTAAAGTTAGTAAAGAACCTGATCTTTTAACACCAGTTCCTGATATTGTTGCAAATTTTGTATCAGTAGCAAGTCCATCACCTATTCCTGCAATAGCATTTGAACCAATTTGCATATTAAGAGCAGTAGTGTAATGAGATGGTCTCATTATACCCTCTGTTTTGTCTATACTATTTCTAACACCAGCTGAGGTGTCTTGAGGTTTTAAATCTGTAAAATTATCTACAAAAATTCCAGATTTGAATCTGTTAAGTCCATTTGCATCAGGAATGAACTTATTCATTATATCAGATTCAGTTTGACTTAAAGAAGTATAATACTCTAAATTTTTAACTCTTTGCTCAAGTTTAGCAATATCAGACATCTGATATCTCTTATGCTGTATGAATTTTACTTTAGCATCACTGACTTTATAAAGATATGCAGGTAAGAAAACATTAGCAATATTCATTGCTCCATTTACTTCAGGAGGCAATCTAGGATCATCTGCAGGTGTTCCATATACATGAGTTAAAAGTCCAGTGCTATCAATGTATAATCTATCTGCTCTTGGTAGATAATAATTAAATGCAACAGTCATAGACTCATCAGATGCTATGATGTTTTTAGAACTATGTCTTGCACCACTATTAGAACTATCATCAAAATCTCTTCCAAAAAATTCAAAGGGTGATCTTGCTCCTTCAGTAACAGTATATGTTCCTGTTACAGGTCTAGCATCAACTAAATCTGATAATCTATTTCCATTAATACTTGTTATCTCTTTACCATAATCAAATCCACCATAAGAGTTGACTAATGTTATATCACCTGTATCATTAGCATCATATGTTCCTCTAGAATAATATACTCTTAATTTGTGAGTAGGTATGGGAACTTCTGGTTTTCTACTAATATTAGATACTCCATAAAATGCTCCAACTTGTCCTGTCTGAAAAGTAAAGTTTTGAGTTATATTTTTAGATCCAAAATTTACAATAGTAACAGTCGCAGTTATGTTTGAATCTTTAAATTTAACTATTTCACCAGGTTCAAATACAGAATCATTTAAATAAACAAAACCTATTCCAATATCACTATTTCTAACTAGATAAATGCCAATCGCACCACTAGTTTGTCCTACAAATCTCTCTCCTATGACTAAATCATTTGTATTTGAACTAGGACCATCTATAGATCCCATATTAATGCCAGGACACTCAGGATCATCTGTATTAGATGATTCAAAAATACCAAATATTTTAACAACATCAGGAACATTTAAAGATATTATTTGATCTTGGACTCTTGTACCAAAAGCAAAATTTCCATGAGTTAATCCATCATTTAAAGTTGTTCCTCCTATTCCTGAAGCAGAGTTAGATGATCTTATAATATTAAGATTTTCAGATACTTTTTTGATTTTAGTTTTTGCTACTAAACTAGACTTACGTAAAGTTGCAATTAACTTTGCATTACCACTAGCGAGACTTAATCCTACAAATTGAGCTGTTGTGCTAGAATTTGTTAATTTTAATTTACTAGAATCAATTGCCAGTGTATTTCCATTTGTATCTATTAAGGTATATCTTTCCTCATCAAAGGGTAAAAATACTTCTCTAGAATCTGCAGTAACTGAGCTAGTTTTGTTGTTTGCTATAGTTACATCAAATTGTCTTCTAATTACAAGACTAGAATTAATTAAATCAACATATTGAAGATTTTTCTTAGGAAAGACACTATATAAACTTTCATTATCAGCTCTATTTCCTGATCCTACAGTTTGTTGTATTTCAGAACCAACTATCTCTAAATCAGATACATCCTCTTGAGATGTAGGAATTCCACCATCAACAATTCCTGTAACAGTATTAAGTCCAACAACAGTTAATGAAGTAGGGTTTACACCAATAACTTTATTGATTGTAGATAGTGTTTTTCCAGATCTCTTATATCTAATTAAATTACCTGTGGTTACTATTCCAGCAAAAGTATCACCTGCACTAGTTATTTGTGAAAAACCACTAGGAAAAGTAGCATTTGATGATGCTGCACCTACAGTTCCACTACCAAAACTTAGAACTTTTTTAGGAATTACATCTGCTGTAAAAGTATTAGCTGTTCCAACACTAGAATATAATGATGCTATATCAGACAACTCATAATTATGAACATCAACTGTAAATCTATCATTATCAGGAACTCCATCAAATGAAAGTCTCTCACCAGGAAAGAATGTTCCTTTTACATCATAAGCAGTAAATCCAGTTCCAACAGATGAATATCTGAGAAATCCAGTAGCACCACTTGATTGTCCCTTAATATGTGTAGGAACTGTCAATGTTACTGATGTGTTGACTTGAAATGTGGTATACATTTGCAAATCCCATAATGATATATCCCACTGATTGATAGCAGCATTCTGAGTGTCATATGAACCAGTTTCTAAAGCAAAATCATATAATCTTGCAACACCTATTTCAGAACCTGCTGCACCAACTGCGCCTGCATCAACAACTCTATTTGTACCAGTAGCTGGACTTGCTACATGAGTGCTAGATGGTCTTTTTTCTGATCCAACTCTTTCACTTCTTAAACTTATTGTATTACTATTATTAAATCCTAAAGTAGGTGATCCAGTAACATTATTAAGTTGAAATGAAGGACCAAATCCAAAATTTATAGATTGATTTTGTACTGTTTTTACTTGTCTAGGTTTCAAAACGTCCATATTAGTAGCACGCTGATACTCAACTTCATATCCTCTTACATATGCTCTACCAGGTGAAACTTTATATACAAGTAAATCATCACTTGGCTCATCTCCTCCTTCTGTTACTTGTCCTTCCTCATAAATTCCCCTATTACCTACTCCATCATTTAAACATTCTTTAACTGTTGTAGTAAAATCTCTAACATAATAGTGTCCAGATTCATCATATGTTCTTCTTGCTAATTCATCTCCTATGTAATTGTAATCTGTATTAATATTATCACCTACAAATCCACCATTAATGACTTGAGTTAATTCAACAAAATTCTCATCATTAAGTTCATCAATATCTTTTCTTGCTAGAGTGGCAGTAATTTTAAATCTATCAGCACCTGGTGCTGTAAAGTTGTTAAATCCTTGAGCATTATCTGTTAAAGATGGATCAATATCTGCAGATATGATTTCTTCTTTTATCTTAAATCCAATTCTATGACTTGAATCATTAGCATACTGATCTAATATTAAAACCTCATCATCAACATCTACAAAATGTCCTCTTAAAAAATAAACTCCTTTAGAAAGTATGAATGCCATACCCACAGTAGCTGAATCTGCTGCTATAGTGCTTGCAAATCCTTCACCTGCAGATATAAAAGTAGTAGCAAAACTTATATCTTCAACTGTTTGTAAAATTTCATTATCAAAAAATTGATTTGATTCATCATCAGAAAAACCAGATTCTCTATACGCAACATATAAAGTAAAATTACCTCTATCTGATTCCTCATCTGTGATGTATGTTATTACTTCAGCAGTTATACCTGATGATGCACCTTTAATTCTTTTTCCTACTAACTGATCCAAGTATAAACTTACAGGAATTCCTAAAAATTCAGCATCTATTTGTATACCCTGCAAAGTATCTTCAAAAGTAGTTCCACCAGGTATTACTTTAGCACCTTCTTTAAAGAAGTGATTACCCAAATTTTCAATCTGATCCTGAAGGATAGATTGTGTAGTTGTAAGTTCCCTTGCCTGAACAGGAAAACCAGGTTTATATAACACCTTATAGTAATTACTATCAGGCGTAAAATCATCAAAGTAGGGAGCTACATTTAAATTGGTTTCCTTAGGCATGATTTTTTAGAATTGCAAGATTATTTTTAAATCCTCTTTTTGAGAACTAGATCTGGTAATAGAAGGTCTATTGTCCACATATACCACCTCACCAGAATATTTTTTAATTTCTGGTTGAGCAACACCACTAACAAAGTTTTGACCCAAATAATATGTCCTATTATTTATTACTGTTGAAACACCTTGAAATCCAGTGTCAATTCCAACAGCTACACTACCACCATTGATGGTATAACTTCCACCTGTAGCAGTGCCAGGTGCCTCTATAAGGTGTGAAAATCTGTTCACCCTAAAACCATATATTGGGTTAGGTTCAGCAAGTCCTGTGGATGTAAAACCAGCAGTTGTTCTATCTTGCCAATATTTTAATACACCTGTAGTTTGATCATATGATATCACTCTACCAACAGCAGTAGATCCAATACCTACTGTTTGAGTAATAAAGGAATCAGGAGTAAATACTGCTGAACTATATCCAGCACCTGTTAATCTTAAAGCATATACAGCACTTGCTTTTTCAGATATTANTAANTCATCAGATCCTTGAGCTTGAGGATTCTTTAAAATACCAATTCTAGCAAATTGGTTTCCTGTAATAAAATCTGGGTTTTCTGAATCATTTTCAAAACGAGCATATGCTANTGCATTCAATGCACCTAACTCTAGATATATATCTTTTCCATGTCCACCTGGTGGAGGTATGATCACATTAAATGTAGGTGTTGTAGTTCCTGTGGGAACTCCACCTGCNNCTAAATCAACATTACCAAAAGTATATCCAGANCCACCATCTGAAACTGTCACTGTTTCTACTTTTGAATCATTATTAACCACAATAGTTGCTTTAGCACCCTCACCATCTCCCATAATAGGNACATTTGTATATGTGATATTAGCAGTTCCAAGACCAACTCCTCTATTTGTTATNGTACAAATTTTAAGTTGACCACTAGCATCTGCATTTTCNCTTATAGGAGTATATGTTGCATTAGTAAACCAATCATCAGGAACAGGAATATAATCAGTNGAATCAAATTTTATAGCATCNCTTGGTCTNACTGTATAAAGATATTTCCAAATATACCCATCACCACTACTACCAGCAGCTCTTGGTTCTAGATCTGTNAATGTTGGTTCATCTAATGAAGGACCACCTTGATTATTATTTTCAGGATTAGCATTATTAAANAAACAAATATAAACTCTATAATCTGAGTTGATTATATAATAGTTTGCAGAATAGATATCAAAAGCACCAGATGGTTGAGATGCATTATC
>FUFK010056850.1_pt1 | contig 17990 bp, 17 predicted proteins | sample 1021851 | NCBI WGS metagenome assembly FUFK01 (sample SAMEA51879418, study PRJEB19060) | metagenome | reverse complement strand
ACGGGGGGTAGCCCCGGTCGTTCTGGTGCTCGACGATGCAGTCGAGGATTTCTCTCTGTCGAGTGGTGAGTGTGTCGGACATGGGGACCTCCGTTGGGCCGTTTTCCCGCCTCTGGCGAGCGGCCTGTGGACAAGATGGGGATTTCTTGTGGTCAATGGTTGACAAACGAACAGGTGTTCGGGTTAAATGAACGAACGGTTGTTCGCCGCACACATGTTCGCCAAACATTCGTTCGGTGTCAAGTACCCGGGAACTCCGCTCCGAAATCCCTCTCGGAAGGGTCCTGGGCGGCGACAACCTTCCATCGCCTCCGGGTGTGTCACACCCCCTGAAGAGACTGAATCCCATGACCGCTGCTTTCGCTCCCGCCCCGCAGACCACCTTCCGTCCCCGCACCGTCGACGATCCCTCGCTTGCCCCGGCCCGGCGTCCGGTGTTGCAGATCGTGCCGGCACTCGATGAGGCACCCGCAGAGGTTGCACCCCTGGCCGTCGTGTATCGCCTGCCGGTCACTGATCAGGCGAACGTGTATCGGCGTCGCCGGCTTGCGGCGCTGGCCATCGTGGCCGGTCTCGTACTCGGCGTGATGTCGTTTATGCAGCAGGCCGACGCCACGCCGACTCCTGAAGGTCAGCTCACCGAGTCGGTCAGCGTCGTCGTGCAGCCCGGCGACACCCTGTGGGGTATCGCAAGCACTCTGGCACCGGAGGGCGACCCCCGGGCACTCGTCGACCAGCTCAGCGATCTTGCCGGTGGAGCCCAGATTCAGCCTGGCCAGCAGCTCCTGGTGCCGGTCCACTGGCTCGACTGAGCCTTCCGGTCACGCCCGGATGTATCGGGCGAACAGCGCGTTGTCGTGTTCGAGCAGGCGATCCAGCTGCAGGTCGTCAGGGATCGCGGCTTCGCTTCCGTTGACGATGCGGCTTGAGCCTCCGCCCACCAGGTGTGGCGAGATCGAAAGGCAGAGTTCGTCGATGAGGCCGCTGTCGACCAGCTGACCATTGAACGTCGGGCCGCCTTCGGCAAGCACGACGTCTGCACCTCGTTCACCGAGCGCAGCAAGCACACCCTCAGCGGTCGGGCGTTCGGTGTCGGTGTGATGCCACTCGGCTAGTCCCTTGAGGGCGTGCACGCGATCCGCCGGCGGGTTGGCGCCGGTGATCACGAGCGGCCGGGCCTCACCGTCGCGCTGGTCGGCGAAGAGTGGGAGTTCGGGGTCGAGATCGACCGAAGCNCTCACCACCGCAAGTCGNGGTGCNTCNCTNCGGCCGGCGGCGANNCGNNCGGCTGCGGTTTCCTCNGTGGCTCNGGGNATCCGATAGCGCTCGGCCCGAANGGTGCCCGCCGCCGCCACGATCCAGTCGCAGCTCGCTCGGATCGCCCGGAAGGCCATCGAGTCACCATCACCGCCGAGCCCACCGCTCACACCGTCGATCGCGATCGCGCCATCGACACTCGCCACCATGTTCACCATGAGCCACGGTCGACCGGCCGGGCGAGGGCGATGATCGAAGGGATAGAGGGTGAGCGGGTCGACCGCGTCGAGTGGGGTGGGAAGCAGCTGGCGCACGAGACTCGACCGTACCGCGACCGGGTTGTGAACGCTTGTGGACAAGCGGCGCGAAATCCCCGCGCAATCCACATGAAGTTCCCTTTTCGTTCACATGCGACCTTCCCTAGGGTGAGGGTCGCTGTGGCGGTCGGGTCCATCAGGATGGTGGTGGCGAGACGTCTCGGTGTGAGTCGAACTCTGCTCCTTGGGGGCCCTACGCCGAGGGGGGTGTGGGGAAGCTGCATGTCAATGCTGCCCTCTGACCCAGGTTGACCCGCCCGTCACGGCCGTCCAAGCGGCACAACGCCAAACTCGCCCTCTGTCAGGCGTCGCCGATCTCGGTGCGGAGTCGTGCCAGGGCACGACGAAGCAGGCGCGACACCTGCATTTGGCTGACGCCGATCTGCTCTGCGATCTGACTCTGGGAGAGCTCGCCGTAGAACCGGAGGGAGACGACCGCTCGTTCCTGCTCGGGCAGCCCGTCGAGCAGTTCGGGCACAACGAGGCCGGTGTCGACGACATCCCATGTCTCGTCGCTGGATGGATCGCTATCGAGTTCGTCGGCCCGGTGGGCGTTGGCTGCGTCGAGCGCAAGGGCAATCTGGTCGACCGTGACTCCGAGACGGTCGGCGAGCTCTGCCGGTGACGGCACTCTGCCCAGTTCGTTGGTCAGCTCGCTGGTCGTCGAGCGGACGGCGACCGCCAGCTGTTTGATCGATCGGGGAACCCGGACGTCCCAACCGTCGTCGCGGAAGTGCTGCTTGAGCCGACCNTCGATGACTCGAGCGGCGTAGGTCGAAAAGCGAACTTCTCGTTCGGGGTCGAAGCGGTTAATGGCGTGGATCAGCGCCTCGAGGGCGATTTGCTCGAGATCGTTGTCGCGCCCGGTGCGGGCGTATCTGCGAGCGAACGCGATCGCAAGCCCCTGATGCTCAAGCACCAGTTCGTTACGCAACGCCTCGTCGCCGCTGGCGGCAAAGCGGGCGAAACGGTCGTCAAGCGGCGCGTCGCTCACGCCGATTTGTCGAACTCGATCGTCGTTGCGCCGGCGTCGTGGTCGATCGCTACGCCGTCGACGACGGCCGAGAGGATCGTGCGGCGAAAGTCGTCAGCTGCGTCAGCAACAGGTCCGGTCTCGCTGCAAAGCCGGACGCTGAGCCGCTCGTTCGAACACCAGAAGGCGGCCTCGATCCGACCGGTCGGCCCTGCGTTGAGCAAGATCGACGCCGCTTCCTCGACGCCAATCTGGGCGTCCTCGACCGCTTCCACATCGAGGAGGTCGCCGGCGACCACCGCAGCGGTGAGACGCAGCACACGAAAGTAGGCGGGGTCGGCGGGCACCGAGACGACGACCGCCTCGTCGGGAGCGGTTGGGGCGGGGGGCGGNGACATCACGNACCTCCAAAGGGCATTGGCCACAGCGTACCNGTCGTGACGGGGCCGACTCTCGGCTCTTGGTTTCATCGACGTCCAGAACGTCAAGACTCTTCATGTGATGGTTGCCGCCTCGTTCCACGCGTCGATTCCTCCGTCACACCTCGATCTGTCGTCGCTTCGACACGAGGTGCGGGCGTGGCTCGATGCGCGACCCGACAGCGATCTGCTGCCGTCGGTCGATGTCGACATCGTGGTCACCGAACTCGTCGCCAATGCGATCGATCACACCGACGCTCCGGTGATCGATCTGACGGTGGTGGCCGAGGGACCGACCCTGCGAGTAGAGGTCGCCAACGACCGTGGGCCCGAGGAGCCCGTGCTCGCAAGCGCGTGGGCCGAGTCGGGTGCTCGGGGCCGTGGTCTGCGGATCGTGGCGGCGCTCAGCGCCGATCTGCGCCTGCAGACCGAGAACGGTCGGTCAGTGGTTGTCGCCGAGCTCGTCGGCGAGCGGCAGCCGGCCCGCAAGGCCTGACAGCTCAAGTAGCCGGACCACCGTCTCACTCGCACCGAGGAGGCGGAGCGATCCGCCACCGGCTTCGAGCCGTTCTGCAGCAGCGAGTAGCACGGCGAGACCCGCGGACGAGATGAAGCTCGTACCGGTGAGGTCGAGGCCGAGTGCCGTGTGTGCCGGAATATCGGCAAGCCGCTCCGCAAGTGTCGGAGCGGTGTGGGTGTCGATCTCTCCGACGANGCGGAGAAGATCNGGGNCCAGTTCGTCGACGAGCAGNTCAGCAGCCATGAGCGGAGGCTAGCGAGGTGACGGCGGTTCTTCCTCGTTGGCTGACAGGTGCCGCCGAACGGCCACCACCGCCGTATCGTCCTCCGCGCTGCGGGACGCGATGACCGAATCGACGATGTCGTCGATCGGGCCAGCGGCGCCACCGAGCGCGGCGCAGAGGCGATCGAGCCCCTCGGGGAGTGGCTCCCCCCGTCGCTCGACGAGTCCGTCGGTGAAGAAGAGCAGGCTCTCGCCATCAGAAAGCGGTGTGGTCGCGGCGTTTGGTTGTTCGCCCCGAAGATGTCCGAGCGGTGGGATCGGGGAAACCGCGACCAGCGTTGCGCCATCGGGCCCAAAGCGAACCGGTGGAAGGTGCCCGGCCGACCAGATCAGGGCGTCCTTGCTGTCGGTCGAGATCATGGCGAGTGTCATCGTGGCCATCGTGGCGTCGTCGCGGCACGCACGGTCGAGAACGTCGAAGATCTGATCGATTGGCCGCCCCGCTCGGATCTCAGCCGCAGTGAGGGTCTGGAGCCGCGCCATGGTGGTGGCGGCGTCGATGCCGTGGCCGCTCACATCGCCCACGACAAGGACGATGGCGGTTGCCGTCTCGATCACGTCGAACCAATCGCCGCCGACGTAGGCGCCGACGTCGCCGGGAAGATAGCGACTGGCGATCTCGAAGCCATCGGGCGCTGCGTCGACCCGGGGGAGCATCGCCTCCTGCAGGCGAAGGGCGGTACGTCGCTGACGCTGGTACTCGGCAAGACCGGTGATCACCGCTGCCGCCCGCTCGGCAACCCGGTTGAGGCTCGGCCGATCGATCATGTCGCGCTCGTCAGCGCGGAGGTTGCCGATGGTGATACTTCCAATCGTCACGCCATCGACCCGCGTCATCGGGATTCGAACCTCGACGGTGTCGTCGGGATTCGCCGGCGATTCGGCGCTGGTGCCGATGCTCGCTTGGAGCGGCCCGAGCGCCGGATCTCGCAAGGTGACCTCGGCGGTCCCGTAGCCGGCGACTCGTCCTGCGCCGACGGCGACTGCGTCGAGCAGGAGCGTAAGCGCAGCCTCCGTGTCCGAGGGCGAGCCGAGTGCATCGACGAGTGCCGTGTCGAGTCCCTCCTCGGCGAGACGCACCCGCTCCGCAACAACCTCGGCGGTGACATCTCGCTGGGTTGCCACATAGTGGGTGGCGACACCGTCATCGTCGAGCACCGGGTCGATACTCCATGCGATGTAGAACGGCTCGCCATCGGCGCGATAGTTGATCGTCTCGCCGCTGAAGGGCCGTCCAGCGGAGAGATCGTCTCGGAGACGATCGAGGACGGCGCGGTCGGTAAGCGGCCCTTGCATGATCCTCGGGGATCGTCCGATCACATCGGCACGGTCGCGGCGGGTCATCTGGCTGTAGGCCGGGTTGACGTACACGATCGTGGGGCCGGGTGCATCAAGGTCGGCGGTGGTGATGCAGACGGGTGAACTGGTCTCCTCGAGTGCCGCAATGAGCACGCGGGGGAGTGCATGGCCGTCGGCGATGGTGTCGATCTCGAACAGCGGTCCACGGTCGGAGTTCACAGTCCCCCCAGTCTGATCAGACGCGCCCGAACATGTTCGACCAGAAAAATGTGTCGGTCGTGTTTGACCTTGTTGCGCCTGGTCAAGGATACGGCTGACGGTGCTTCCCCCGGCACCGTCCAACCATCCCTCATTCAGGAGAAAATAGCCATCGAGACGAAGGCCATGACCTGAAGACAACGGTCGAGATCGCCGAATCCACGCCCGCAGCCGTCCCCATACCCCCTTGGCGGTGGGCGTTGTCCGATCTCGAACGGGTTGCCCTGACAGTCGGTGCGGTGTTGATCCCCCCCCCAACACCGCACCGAAGGGCTCCCTGCACCCACGCCGGCCCTCCCCCCTGGGCCGGCGTGCGGTCGTTTTGGTGCCTGCCGAAGGTTCGGTTTGGCACCACCGCAGTCGGTCAACAACCACAGGGTGCAGCAGGACATCGCCACGCTCGATCCGGTCCTTCTGCTCGAACAGTGGGTTTCCGGAGCGGAAGAAGCATCCCTGCCGGCGGCAGTGGCCGTCGATCGCCTGCTCGATCTCCGAAAGCTGGTCGGCACGCGGCGAGAAGCGCTCGTGGATGCTGTGCTCGCCGACCTGACGGCCATGCACAACGTGCCGGCTGGATGGTGGCAAGCTCAGCTCGAGCGGCTCCGCTCAGAGCTGTCCGCTGCAGTCGTCAACACACCCAAACCACCCTGTGAGGATCTCGCCCATGTCTCTTCCTTCCCGTCGGACGCTCGTGTTTCTGGCCGCACTCGTGCTGGTCGTTGGCGTCGTCGGAGTACGCGCCCTGCGGACGACGACAACCGAGATCAGCCGCGCTGAGGTCGTCGATCGGTATGAGCGGGCCGTCGAGGACGGCGAGGCCGACGATGTCGATGAAGCCGAGTCGACGCTCGGCGCTGACGATGCCTCCGGGTCCGACGCCTCCAGCGAGCCGGCGACCACCTCGACGACCAGCACCCTGCCGGCCGAACCCGCGACGACAGGCGTTCCCCTGCCGGAACCCGGTGTCTACCCGGTGGCGTTGCAAGGTGGCGAGCAACTGGATCTCGCCACCGGCGCCGAGCGGACGTACCCCGACGAAGGATTCGTCACGGTCACACCGGTCGAGTGTGGCGTCGACATCCGAACTGACTTTGTCGTCGAGCGCTGGCAAAGCCTCGAGTTCTGTGAGACCGAAAACGGCATCGAACTCGGAACCGAACGCATCTTCCACAGCTTCTTCGGACTCGACGATCTCGCCGTTCGTGCCTGCACCGCGAGTCCCGTGTCGGTTGATGCCACGTCATGGCGTTGTGAGAGCGAGACCTCCGTCGCCGTTCGTGCCGTCACCGCCGAACGCGTCGTGCGCGTGGTGGCCGGCGAGGAGCGTGAGGTGATCGTTTTCACCGCCGAACTCGTGGAAGGTGATCACCCCGACAATGTGGAACTCATCGAACTGTGGCTGGATGTGGCGACGGGAATGACGGTGCAGGAACGGCGTACCTACGACTTTGTGCTTGATACCCCCCTCGGCGATGCCGGCTACACCGAAGAATACGAGTGGTGGGTGACCTCGCTCGAGCCGATCGGCTGAGTGACAGCTTCGAACGAGGGGCGGTCTCGTATGCCTCGGCTCGGCGCGTACTGAGCCATACTCGCCGCCATGAGTGACTTCGATCCCCGCGCTACCAAGCCCGCTACTCCGCATACGGCGTCGGTCAACGCCGCCTTCGCTGCGTCGCTTCGTCTGGAGGACGACTGGGAACGTGCAACGCAGGGGCTGATCGCTCAGCACGAGTCCGGTGAGATCGAAGGGCCACTTGGTCTGTCGTGGAACACCAACGACTGGAACTTCTTGCGCGAGCAGGAGGACTCGCCCGAGTCGGTCAACCCGAGCTTGTGGCGTCACGGTCGCCACAATGCGATCCACGGCCTATTTGAGGTCGCCGAGAACGTCTGGCAGGCGCGCGGCTACGACATCTCCAATATCACCTTCATCAAGGGGGATGAGGGGTGGGTGATCGTCGATCCGCTCACCACGTCGTTCACGGCCAAGGCGTGTCTTGATCTCGCCAACGCCACGCTCGGGGAGCGTCCCGTCACGACCGTGCTGTACACCCACAGCCACACCGATCATTACGGCGGCATTCTCGGCGTGACCAGCACCGATGAGGTCGACAAGGGGAATGTGCGCATCTTGGCGCCCGAGGGGTTCATGCGGGAGGCCGTCGCCGAAAACCTGATCGCTGGCCCCGCCATGGGCCGCCGGGCCTTCTATCAGTTCGGCATGCTGCTGCCGCCCGGTCCGCAGGGCCATATCGATTGCGGTCTCGGCAAGTGGATTCCGCGTGCGCAGCCCGACCTGGTCGCACCGACCGAGGAGATCGCGCTCACCGGAACCGAACTCGTGCTCGATGGCGTTCGGGTCGTATTTCAGAACACGCCGGGCACCGAAGCGCCGGCAGAGATGAACTTCATGTTCCCGGACCTCGGCGCGCTCTGCATCGCCGAGAACTGCACCCACACGATGCACAACACGCTGCCATTCCGTGGGGCGCAGGCCCGCGACACGCTGAGTTGGAGCAAGTACATCCAGGAGGCACTCGATCTCTTCGGTGGCGACATGGATGTGCTCTTTTCCACCCACAACTGGCCGCGATTCGGTCGCGATGACGCGGTGCGCTATCTCGAGCTTCAACGCGACATGTACCGCTGGTTGCACGATCAGACAATGCGTCGAGCAAACCACGGCATGACGATGCGTGAGATCGCCGAGGATCTCCAGCAGCCCGAGTGCTTCGCCACCCAGAGCCACACGCGTGGCTACTACGGGACGGTCAGCCACAACGCGAAGGCGGTGTATCAGCGCTACATCGGCTGGTACGACGGCAACCCGGCCAACCTCAACCCGCACACGCCTGAGGAGAGTGGGAAGCGTTACGTCGCCGCGATGGGCGGCCCCGACCAGGTGCACGCCGAAGCACAGCGGGCCTTCAACGAGGGTGATTACCGATGGGCGGCGGAACTGCTCAACCATCTCGTGTTCGCCGATCCGACCGATGAGCCGGGTCGGTTGTTGCAGGCCGATACCTTCGAGCAGCTCGGCTACCAGTCGGAGTCGGGTCCGTGGCGCGATTCGTACCTGATGGGTGCGATGGAGCTGCGTACCGGCACCAAGGGCTTCCCGAGGTTCGTGGGTCGTTCGATCACCGATCAGCTCGACGTCGACATGTTGGTGGAGCTGATCGGGATCCGTTTGCAGGCGGAGAACGTGGAGGGCGAGTCGTTCGAGTCGAACTGGTACTTCTCCGACGTCGATGAGCACCATGCGATTGGGCTCGACAACTGTGCGATCCATCATCGCCCGGGGGTGGCGATCGAGGGAGCGCCGTCGATCACCTGCACGAAGGCGGCGTTGGCCGAGGCGGTGAAGGGGGCGGTCGACGTCGATGGCTTCCTTGCGATCGAGGGCGTGTCGGCGAGTGACGATGGTCCGGTGCGGATGCTGTTCGAGAACCTCGACCAGTTCAGCAGCGAGTTCGGGATCGTCGAACCGTAGGTTCGCCAGGGATTGTCGAACCGTAGGTTCGCCAGGGATCGGGTGACCTCAGCGCTCAGGCGCGTTGTCGGAGGGCCTGGTCGATGAGTTGCATCGGGTGCACGACCTCAACGCCGCCGGCGGCGAGGTGCAGTGAACAACCAGGGTTCGCGCTCGCCACGATGTCGGGCGACACCCGTTCGATCGCGTCGATCTTGCGGCCGCGGATGTCGGTGGCGAGTTGCGGGTGGAGCACCGAGAAGGCGCCGCCGGCACCGCAGCACAGCCCGTCATCATCGAGTTCGATGATTTTGTGAACATAGGGGGCGAGCACGGCGCGCGTCGCGTCGTGGACTCGTTGCACATGGCGTTGATGGCAGGGATCCTGGACCGCAACACACAGGTCGAGTTTGGCGGTGGCCGGCAGATCATCGAGGCGGGTGGCGAGCCATTCGTGAATGTCGTACACCCGGGCGCTGAAGGCTTCGGCTTCCGGTGTGTCGAGCAGGTGGCCGTACTCCTTCATCGCGGCGCCGCAGCCGGCCGAGTCGACGAGGATNGGCCGGTCGTCGGTCGAGAGCGCCGTGATCGTCGCTTCCGCTCGTTCCCGGGCAGGACCGCCGAGTCCGGCGTGGGTGTGGAGGGCTCCGCAGCACGGCGCGAGATCGCCCGTGGGGGTCACACCGACGCCGGCGGCTTCGAGCACCCGTTGGCCGGCATCGTGGACACTGCGCTGCCAGGCGTCCATGACACAACCGGTGAAGAGGTAGACGTCGTCGCCGGAGATGCGGCGGTGGCCTCGGGTGAGGGGCAGGTCGGTGGGCACGCCGAGCCGTTTGGGAACGAGTCGCAGGCGTGCGGCGATGGCCAGCAGGCTGCTGCCGAGCCGCAGAGTGCGAGGCCTGCTCAGCGCCCAGAAGGCGAGCCGCTGACGACGGGTGGAGACGGCGCCCGTGTCGGCGAGTACGGCTCGGGTCGATTCGATGAGACGGCCGTAGGGAACGCCGCTCGGACACGCAGGCTCGCATCCCCGGCACTGCACGCAGGTGTCGAACGCGTCGACGACCTCAGGAGTGACGGGAGCAGCGTTGTCCTGAACCTCGCGCATGAGGTGGATACGGCCCCGTGGCGAGAGGGCCTCGTCGCCCGTGACGCGGTAGGTGGGGCAGTGGGGGAGGCAGAGCCCGCACTGCACGCATGCGTTGAGGTCGTCGGCGTCGATCCTGAGATCCATGTCAGGCTCCTGCCCGGCGCCCAGGGTTCAGTCGCCCGGAGGGGTCGAACAGTCGCTTCGTCCGTTCGGCGATCTGGCCGGCAACGGGGTCGGGCTTGGTGGGTTCGGGTGGTTCTTCGGCCCAGACCGTTCCGACGCCGATGCTCGCGATGAATGCCCCGTCGGTCATCGTGTCGACGTGCGCTGCCCCCTGAGGGGAGAGAAGCCAACGGTGCGGTGGCAACTCGGGCGGGCCGTCGACAACGGCGATGTCGACGAGCGTCGCAAGCTTGTCGACCTCAGCGTCGACATCCACCTCGTGCCCCTCGACGAGCGCCCAGCTGCTGGTGCCATCCCACAGCACGGCTCCAGGTCGCAGAAGTGCATCCCGGATGTCGCGAGGGTCGACCCGCTCGGCCCGGATCCAGCGTTGGACGGGCGGAATCGGGTTGGTGCGCAATACGACCTCGCCGATGAGCCCGAGCGTGCCGAGCGAGCCGACGATGAGCTTGGGGAGGTTGAAGCCGCTGACGTTCTTGACGACCGGGCCACCGCCGGTGATGATCTCGCCTTCGGCCGACACGTACCGGACCTGCAAAACCGCGTCGCGTACCGACCCGCGGCCGAGTCGGTCGAGCCGGTTCTCTCCGACAGCGACTGCCCCGCCGACGGTGCCGCCCCGGTCGGGCAGTGCCGAGGTCTGGCCGGCAGCGGCGAGCGTTTCGTGGAGTTCGGCGACGGTCGTGCCGGCGCGGACGGTGACCACCATCTCTGAGGGCTGGTAGTCGACGATGCCAGTGGGGGCCTTGACGAGTCGGGCGGACTCGTCAAGTGGGCCGCCGAGATGCCAACGAGTGCGGTTGCCCTCCACGGCGATGGGGTCGTCGGCGCCGACCAGCGCCCCGAACTCGTGCAGAGCCCGGTCGGCGGAGGTGAGCGTGCTCATCCCCACACCCCGGTGGGCATTTCGCGGAGTGCCTGGATGTCGGCGCAACTGTGACCCATCGGCAAGACCTTGCCGGGGTTCGCCCGACAGGCGGGGTCGAAGGCCTGGCGAAGACGGTTCTGGTGGTCGAGGTCGGCCGGGGAGAAGAGTTCGTCCATATAGGCCTGCTTCTCGACTCCGATGCCGTGTTCGCCGGACAGCACGCCGCCCGCCGCAAGCGAGGCTCGAAGGATCTCGGCACCGGCGGCGTGGACCCGTTCGAGGGTGCCTTCCTCGCGGGCGTCGAAGACGAGGAGTGGATGCAGGTTCCCGTCGCCTGCGTGAAAGACATTCATCACCGTGACCTCATGGCGGTCGGTGATCTCGTAGATCTGCTCGAGGATGTCGGCAAGCTGGGCCCGGGGAACGACGGTGTCGTGCAGGTAGTAGTCGGGTGCGATCTGGGCGACGGCACCGAATGCGGTCTTGCGGCCCTTCCAGAGCGCAGCTCGCTCCTCCTCGGAGCCGGCGAGACGCACGTCGGTGGCGGAATTGGCCCGCCCAAGTTCCTCGATGCGGGCGGCATCGATCTCGACCCCACCTTCGAGTCCTTCGACCTCGGCGAGCAGCACGGCGGCGGCATCGGTGGGGTAACCGGCGGCGACATAGTTCTCGACCGCAACGGTCATGCGTTGATCCATCACCTCGAGCGCGGCGGGTACGACGCCGGCGGCGATGATGTCGCTGACGGTCTGAGCGGCGTCGCGGACCGTTGCGAACGACAGCAGCAGGGTGCGCACGGCCGGGGCGTTGGGTGTGATCCGGACCCCGATCTTGGTGGCGATGCCGAGCGTGCCCTCGCTGCCAACGAACGCGCCGCGAAGGTCAAGGCCGGGGGTCTCGTCCTCGGCGCCGCCGAGCACGGCGACCTGCCCGTCGGGCAGTACGACTTCCAGCGACACGACGTGGGCATCGGTGACGCCGTAGGCGAGGCAGTGGGGGCCTCCGGAATTGTTGGCGACATTGCCGCCGAGCGTGCAGACCTGTTGGCTTGACGGATCGGGGGCGAAGTGGAACCCCTTGGGTCGCAGCTTCTTCGAGAGGTCGAGATTGATGACGCCGGGTTGCACCCAGGCGATGCGGTTGTTGGTATCGACCGACAGCACCTTGTTCATCCGGCCGGTCGACACGACGACGGGCCGCCCCAGCGGGATTGCGCCACCGGCGAGGCCGGTGCCTGCGCCACGGGGGACCACGGCCGAACCGTGCTGTTCGGCGATGCGCATGATCGCCTGGACCTCTTCGGTGGTCTCCGGGAAGCACACCGGGCCGGCGATGCCGCCGTCGAACACGGAGGCGTCATGCGCTGCAAGTGACCGCTGAGCGCCGTCGGCACGAACTCGATCGGCATCAAGCACCGCGGTGAGGTCAGCGACGAGCGGATCGGTTGTTTCGCGCGTCGAGCGGAACAGCGGCATCGGGGTCAGTCTGTCCGATTTCGNGGTGGCGACACCACGTCTGGGGTGATCTCGCTCACCGAGCGCAGCCCGTTGAGCGCCATCGCGCGACGGAACTCGTCGCTCAGGAATCCGAAGGCGAGTTCGACACCTCGTTCGCCTGCGGCTCCAAGGCCGAAGAAGTGCGCCCGTCCGCCCATGGTGGCGTCGGCGCCGAGTGCAAGTGCCTTCACGATGTCGGCGCCNCGTCGGATGCCGCCNTCGCAGATGAGNTCGCAGGCGTCACCGATCGCATCGCGAACGGGNGCGATGAGTTCGATNGGCGGTGGNGAACCCTCGAGTTGGCGGCCACCGTGGTTCGAGATGGCGATCGCTTCGATGCCGAGATCGGCGGCGATGCGGGCGTCGGCGACGGACTGCACGCCCTTGACCACGATCGGGCCGTTCCAGATCGATCGGAACCATTGGATGTCGTCCCAACTGAGTGATGGGTCGAGCTGCTCGTTGGCATAGGCGGCGAGGTTGATCGCGTCGGTGCCGTCGCGTTTGCCGGAGCCGTCGGAGGCGGCGACGTTGGCGAAGCGAATGGGACCACCCGTCAGGAAGTCCCAGGTCCAGCTCGGGTGGCGGATCCCGTCGATGATCGTGTCGAGCCCGATCTTTGGTGGCAACTCGAACCCGCGCCGTACGTCGCGCTCGCGGCGCCCAAATGTGGCGAGGTCGACGGTCGGCACGATCGTGTCGAAGCCGGCGGCTCCTGCCCGCCGCACCATCTCCTCGACGAGTCCGCGGTCCTTCCAGACATAGACCTGGAACCAGTTGCGGCCTGGGTTCACCGCCGCGATCTCTTCGATCGAGCGGGTCGAGAGGGTCGAGAGGGTGAAGGGAATGCCGGCGCGCCCGGCGGCTCGAGCGACGGCGAGTTCACCCTCGCTGTGAGCGATNCGGGTGAAGCCGGTGGGGGCGGCGATGAANGGGAANGCCATCGGCTCACCNAGCAGCGTGGTGGTCGTGTCGATCTCGGAGACGTCGCGCAGCACCCGGGGCTTGAACTCGATGTCGGCGAACGCGGTCATCGAACGAACGAGGCTGCGCTCGTCCTCGGCCGCGCCGTCGATGTAGTCGAACACCCCACCCGGCAGGCGACGCTTCGCGATCGCCCGCAGGTCCATGACGTTCGCTGCTCGATCGAGTTGTCGAGTCGCGCGACCGAACCGGAAGCGGCGGAACCGAACCGTGGCGCGCAGGGTCTCGAACATGAGAGGCGAGTGTAGGTCNCGCCCGCTGGCCACTCGACGGTCAGCGGTCGCGATAGCCCGGTATCTCGATCAGCGGGGGCCGTTCGTCGACCCGCACCTCGACCGTCGCCGCGTCGGGGCGCATCAGCACTCGGCTGAGCGTGGCCCTGTCGGCCCCGGTTCGAAGGAGGGCGGCGTGGAGAACTTCCATCGCCTGCGAGGACAGCGCGCTCAATGACTGATGGCGGTGCTCGCGAACGCCGAGGTCAACCTGGGCGATGCGATCGACACCCCAGCGGTGAGCGATGTCGATCAAGAGTCCGGTCTCGACGCCATAGCCCTGCGGGAAGGGGAGTTGTTCGAGGATCGAGCGGCGACTTGCGTACTCGCCGCCCAGCGGCTGCTCGATCACGCCGAGTTCGGGGAAGAAGGTGGCGAGCACGGGGCGAGCCATCAGTTCGGTCGTGCGCCCGCCGCCACCGCCGACCGTGGGGCGGTCGTAGAAGCCTTTGACGAGGGTGATCTCGGGGTTGGTGAGCAGTGGGCCGAGTAGGCCGATCACGTAGTCGGGCGTGAAGCTGCGCAGGTCGGCGTCGATCCAGACGATCACATCGCCAGCGCTGGCGGCGACGCTCGCCCACAACGCGTTGCCTTTGCCGGTGGCGGTGCCGGCCTCGGGGAGCACGTCGGGGACCGAGACAACTCGTGCTCCGGCGGCGGCTGCGACCTCGGTTGTCGCGTCCGTGCCGCGATCGTCCATCACCACGGTCTCGTCGATGAGTCCGCAGTGCTGAAGCGCGGAGATCGTCTGCACGATCGGCCCTACGGTCTCGGCCTCGTTACGGGCCGGCAGGCACACCGAGACGGTCGTGGTGCCCTTGAGGTCGCACAGACGCGTCAGGTCGAAGTCGCTGGCTTCGAAGCGCTGGGGCTGGTCGAGGGCGACAAGATCGACTGCGCCGATGGCGAGAGGGTNTGATCGGTCACGACTGGCTTACGGCTCGGACTGGTCCAATCGATGCGGAGTCCGAGATGTTCCCGCCGCCCGATACCAGTCGCTTGCTGCCTGTCGGCCACTTTTGGGGTTCAGAGGTCGAAGGTGAGGTGGTCGGAGAGATTTCCGATCAGGTCGGCGAAATAGCGACGCTCGACGAGGCGCCACGTACCGTCGATTCGACGAAGGGTGTCGTGGTAGCGGCCTGCGATGATCGCCTGCATCGGGAGCGTCTCGGTCTGCTGAAAGACGGTGTACATCGAGCGAATTGTCGCCTCGTCGTCGTTCACGGCGACGATCGGGTTGGTGGTGACGTGTTTTGTTCGCCAGGTGCCATCGGGGTGGACCTTGACGATCGAACGGAAATGGGCGACCGCTGCTGGGCCGCCCTCGGCGAGCACCGAGCCGCTCGACCCGTCGACGAGCGCTGCGTGTTCGAGCAGCGACTCGAGGGTGTCGTAGGCCGCNGCGTCCATCGCTTCAGCGATCTCAAAAAGCACGTTGGTGCATGCCGCGACGGTGTCCATCGGCGAGCACCGTACCCTTTGGGCCGTGGNCCGAGCGAGTGCGCAGCGTCGGGTCGGCGACGTCGCCGGGCGGTTAGGGCGATGGTCGTACCGGTTCGTGCGCGACATCATTGACGAATGGTCCAAGGACCGCGTCGGTGGCCTCGCCGCCGAGATCGCGTTCTTCGCNCTGCTCGGTTTCTTNCCGGCGNTGATCGTGCTGGCCGCNGCACTGGGCTCGGCTGANGGNATTCTCGGCACNGCNGCAGCCACCGACATCGAGACCTGGCTGGTCGATCAGGTCACGACCGTGCTCGGCGGCGACAACAANGTCGAGGGTGTCGTGCGCGACCTGTTCGCCTCCGACAACGGCAGCGCCTTCACGGTCGGTGCAGTGCTTGCGGCGTATGCGGCGTCACGGGGCTTCACGGCCGTCGTCCGGGCACTCGATGTCGCCTACGACCACGAACAGCGCCGGAACTGGCTATCGACTCGGATCGTCGGGATCGGACTGACCGCGATGACGATCGTGGTCGCCGCCATCGTGCTCATGCTGATCGTCGTGGGTCCGCTCTTCGGCGAGGGTGCCGAGCTCGCCGAGCGGCTCGGTGTCGATGGGTGGTTCACCGTGCTGTGGACATGGTTCCGCTGGCCGGTTGTCTTCCTCGCCCTGATCGGCTGGGCCGCCACGCTGTACAACATCGCGCCAAACCATCGGTCGCCGTGGAAGTACGAGCTTCCGGGTGCCCTGCTGGCATCGGTGTGGTGGACTGTCGTGTCGCTCGGCTTCGGCACCTACCTCGGGCTTGCGTCACGTGGTGCAAACGCCATCTTCGGTTTTCTCGGCGGCGCGCTGAGTCTGCTCTTTTGGCTCTACCTGATGGCCATGGGCTTGCTGCTCGGTGCAGAGGTCAACTCCATCATCGCGACCCGCCGCGGCGTGATCTTCGAAGCGGTGCCGCGGGAACGGCTCGATCGTTGGGTGAAACGGGCACTGCGCCGATAGCCCGGCGGGCCAGGTGAGCCACTACCCTTTGCCACCATGAGCGACTTCCGGAGCCCCATCGAGGACATCACGTTCACCCTTCGGCACGTGGCCGATCTCGATGCCCTCGCCAAGCTCGAGGGGTACGAGCACGCCGACCCTGATCTCATCGACGGTCTCGTTGCTGAGGCGGGCCGTTTCTTCGACGAGGTGGTCGCCCCGACCAACCGCGACGGCGACACGGTCGGCACCAAGCTCAACGAGGACGGCAGCATCACCACCGCCCCCGGTTTCGCTGAGGCCTACGGCAAGCTCGTCGAGTCCGGCTGGAACGGCATCGGGTTCCCTGAGGTCTACGGCGGCGGCGGGTTTCCGCAGCTGCTCTCCACAGCCGTGGAGGAGATGACCACGACCGCCAACATGGCGTTTGCGCTGGGCCCGCTGCTCAGCCGGGGTGCCATCGAGGCGATCATGCATCACGGCGACGAGAGCCAGAAGGAGATCTACCTCCAGAAGCTCGTCAGCGGTGAATGGACCGGCACGATGAACCTCACCGAGCCCCACGCCGGCTCCGACGTGGGCGCGCTCATCTCCAAGGCCGAGCCGGCCGACGATGGCACCTGGCGTATCTTCGGCCAGAAGATTTTCATCACCTGGGGTGAGCATGATGTTGCCGACAACATCGTGCACCTGGTGCTCGCCCGGACCCCGGGTTCGCCTCCCGGCACGAAGGGCATCAGCCTCTTCATCGTCCCGAAGTTCCTCGTCAACGACGACGGCTCGCTCGGCGAGCGTAACGACCTCACGTGTGTGAGCATCGAACACAAGCTCGGCATTCATGGCAGCCCGACGTGCGTCATGCAGTACGGCGACAACGGCGGCGCGGTCGGTTACCTCCTCGGTGAGGAGCATCAAGGCATGCGCTGCATGTTCACGATGATGAACAACGCCCGTCTCGGCGTGGGCGTCGAGGGCGTCGGCATCGCCGAGCGCGCCTACCAGCAGGCGCTCGGCTACGCCCATGAGCGCACCCAGGGCCGCGCCATCGGTGCGGCGCCCGGCACCGAGTCGCCGATCATCGACCATCCCGACGTCCAGCGCATGCTGCTCGACATGAAGTCGACGATCGCGGCGATGCGAGGCCTGACCTACCGCAACGCCGAGGCGCTCGACCATGCCCACCACGGTGCCGACGACGACGCGCGCACCAAGGGCGAGGAGCGAGCCGCATTGCTCACCCCGCTGTCGAAGAGCTGGTGCACCGACATGGGTGTCGAGCTCGCCTCCATCGGCGTGCAGATCCACGGCGGCATGGGCTTCGTCGAGGAGACCGGCGCTGCGCAGCATTTCCGCGACGCCCGGATCGCCCCGATCTACGAGGGCACCAACGGCATCCAGGCGATCGATCTCGCTGGTCGCAAGCTCGGNATGCGNCAGGGCGGGGTCGTNCGTGACCACCTCGNCGAGATTGGCGCCACCATCGCCTCCCTCGAGGGTGTCGAGGGGCTCGAGTCGGTGCGGGAGCAGTTGTCGCTCGCGCTCGATGCGNTCCGTGCGGCGACCGAGTATCTCCTCGAGGTGTCGNGCTCGAACCCGTCCGACATGCTCGCCGGTGCGATGGCGTACCTGAACATGATGGCCATCACCACGGGCGGCCAGATCCTGGCCGACGCGGCACTTTCGGCTCGTTCGCTCGGGGCCGAGGAAGCCGAGGACCGCGCCGTGATGGCCCGCTTCTTTGCCGCCAACCGGCTCGCCGGTGTTCCCGGTCTGTTGCCGGCCGTCACTGCCGGCGCCGGCGATCTCAGCGCCGCTCGCGGTCGTTTGTTGTCGACCTGAACCGATGACCCCGCCTGGGGTCGGGCGCGCCGT
>FUFK010041302.1_pt1 | contig 17992 bp, 6 predicted proteins | sample 1021851 | NCBI WGS metagenome assembly FUFK01 (sample SAMEA51879418, study PRJEB19060) | metagenome | reverse complement strand
TTTTCTTTAAACCGATACAAGACGGTATGGACAGACCTAAAAGTGAACTTGCTTATAGGGTTCCTGCAAGTAAGTTTACGCGTAGAAAAATTACGGCGAACGAAAAGCAGGAAGAGCTGGTTGGACTTGACACTACTATTGATTGGAAAAATACAGGTGATAACAGCTATGACGGTGAAAAGCTTAGCTTGTTAGTTCACGATGAAAGTGGTAAGTGGGAAAGACCTGATAATATTCTAAACAACTGGCGAGTAACTAAAACTTGTTTAAGGCTAGGTGCTCGTATAGTTGGTAAATGCATGATGGGTTCAACGAGTAACTCGCTGGACAAAGGTGGTGATAATTTTAAAAAGCTGTACAATGATTCAGACGTTACAAGCAGAAACCGCAATGGACAAACAAAGTCTGGTTTATATTCTTTGTTTATCCCAATGGAATGGAACTATGAAGGATTTATTGACGAATACGGACAGCCTGTATTTAATAACCCAGATCATGATGTATACGGACCAGACGGTGAATTAATTGACATAGGCATAATTGACCATTGGAACAACGAGGCTGAAGGATTAAAATCAGATCAAGACGCGTTAAACGAGTTTTACAGACAGTTTCCAAGAACTGAAGAGCATGCGTTTAGAGATGAAGCAAAAAATAGTATATTTAATTTAGTTAAAATATACGAACAAATAGATTATAATGAAGGTATAGGTAATGATTCAGTTGTTACTACTGGAAACTTTCAATGGATAAACGGTGTTAAAGACACTCAAGTTATTTTTTATCCAGACACAAACGGTAGATTTAAAATAAGCTGGGTACCACCTGCAAACCTTCAAAACAAAACAATAATTAAAAATGGAGTTAAATATCCTGGGAACGAGCACATGGGCGCTTTTGGCTGCGATAGTTATGATATTAGCGGTACTGTTGATGGTCGAGGATCCAACGGATCTCTTCATGGATTAACAAAGTTTTCTATGGAAGACGCTCCGCCAAACCATTTCTTTTTAGAATATATAGCTAGACCACAAACTGCAGAAATATTTTTTGAAGACGTGCTAATGGCTTGTATATTTTACAGCATGCCAATACTCGCGGAAAACAATAAACCAAGACTTTTATATTATTTTAAACGTAGAGGATATAGAGGCTTTAGCATGAATAGACCTGACAGAGTTTGGAACAAGTTATCTACAGCTGAAAAAGAAATAGGTGGTATACCAAACTCTAGTGAAGATATAAAACAGGCTCATGCAGCTGCTATTGAAATGTATATTAATGATCACGTTGGCAGCAAGGGCGACGGCGTTTATGGTAATATATATTTTAATAGAACTTTAAACGACTGGGCTAAGTTTGATATAAACAAAAGAACTAAGTTTGATGCTTCTATAAGTTCTGGCTTAGCNATAATGGCTTGNAATAGACATTTNTANACACCANGAGCACAAGTAANAAAACAACCACTTAATATAAATATAGCTAAATATAGCAATACCGGTAACACATCAAGAATAATAAAATAAAAATATGGCAGAGTCTGTTATAAAAAGTTATTTTCCAAGTCAAGTAGTTAGCGACGCTGAAAAGCTTAGTTACGACTATGGTTTAAAAGTTGCTAAAGCAATAGAGACAGAGTGGTTTTACGATGATAGATCACAAACTAGATACGATACTAATTTTAACAATTTTCATAAATTAAGACTTTATGCAAGAGGTGAGCAGCCTGTGCAAAAGTACAAAGACGAATTATCTATAAACGGTGATTTAAGTTATTTAAATTTAGACTGGACACCAGTTCCAATTATACCTAAGTTTGTAGATATAGTTGTTAATGGTATTGCAGACAGAGCTTTTGAGATAAAAGCGTATTCTCAAGATGAATATGGTGTTGCTAAAAGAACTGAGTATATGGATAGTATACTAGGTGATATGGCATCTAGAGAAATGCTCGACTTTGTTGACCAAGAGTTTGGTATAAATTTATACGAAAACAATCCAGATACTTTACCAGAAACTCAAGAAGAGTTAGAGCTTCACATGCAATTGAGCTACAAGCAAGCTGTAGAAATAGCAGAAGAACAAGCTATAAACGTACTACTACAAGGCAATAACTACGACTTAATAAAAAGAAGACTTTATTACGATTTAACAGTTTTAGGTATTGCAGCTGTAAAAACAAACTTTACAACATCAGACGGTGTTACTGTTGATTATGTTGATCCTGCTGACTTAGTTTATTCTTACACTGAATCACCATATTTTGACGATATATATTATGTTGGTGAAGTAAAAATGATACCGATCAACGAACTTGCTAAACAGTTTCCGCATTTAACACAAGAAGATTTAGAAGAAATACAAAACTCAGGCTATACACAAAAAAATAACTATCACTACGGTGGGCCTAGGTATGAAGACGTAGACAGAAATAAAGTTCAAGTTTTATATTTTAATTATAAAACATACATGAACGAAGTTTACAAAGTAAAAGAAACAGGTAGTGGCGCTATGAAGCTAATTGAAAAAGATGATAGCTTTAACCCGCCAGAAGACTCTCAAGGTAATTTTTCAAAGCTTGAAAGAGCTATTGAAACATTATACGAAGGCGCTTTAGTTTTAGGCACTAGCAAATTACTTAAATGGGAGATGTCTGAAAACATGATGAGATCAAAAAGTAACTTTACTAAAGTAAAAATGAACTATAGCATTGTTGCTCCTCGTATGTACAAAGGTAAAATTGAATCACTAGTTAGAAGAATAACTGGCTTTGCTGATATGATACAGTTAACCCATTTAAAACTACAACAAGTAATGTCGCGCATGGTGCCAGACGGTGTTTATTTAGATGCTGATGGTTTAGCAGAAGTTGATCTAGGTAATGGCACAAACTATAATCCTCAAGAAGCTTTAAACATGTTCTTTCAAACNGGTAGCGTTATTGGTAGATCATTTACACAAGAAGGTGATATGAATCCAGGCAAAGTGCCAATACAAGAAATAACTAGTGGTAGTGGTGGTAACAAAATACAAGCTTTAATAGGAAACTATAACTATTACATGCAAATGATTAGAGATGCCACTGGTTTAAACGAAGCTCGTGATGGCAGCTTGCCAGACGAAAGGGCTTTACTTGGCGTTCAAAAACTAGCTGCAGCTAATAGTAATACTGCTACAAGACACATATTAAACTCTNGTTTATTTTTAACAGCTGAAGTTGCTGAACAATTATCACTTAGAATATCAGATATTATAGAGTATTCTCCAACTAAAGAAGCTTTTATACAAAGCATAGGAGTGCATAATGTTGCTACGCTTGAAGAAATGTCAGAGCTTCATCTGTATGACTTTGGTATATTTTTAGAGTTAGCTCCAGACGAAGAAGAAAAAGCTATACTTGAAAACAACATACAACAAGCCTTAGCACAAAAAACTATAGATCTTGAAGATGTTATTGATCTTAGAGATATAAGCAATGTTAAAGTTGCTAATCAAATGCTTAAAATACGAAGAAATAAAAAGCAACAAAAAGATCAGCAAATACAGCAGCAAAACATAGCCGCACAAGCTCAAGCTAATGTGCAGCAGCAACAGGCCTCTGCTCAATTAGAAATACAAAAGCAACAAGCGTTAAAACAGGCTGAAGCTCAAATAATGCAATTGCAGGCGCAACTTGATGCTGGTAAAATACAAGCCGAGTCTCAAGTAAAAGCACAGCTTGCAGCGCAAAAATTTCAGTTTGATATGCAGCTTAGGGCTTTAGAAACTCAAGGTATAAAAGATAGAGAAAAAACTAAAGAAGATCGTAAAGACGAAAGAACAAAAATACAAGCCTCGCAACAATCAGAGCTTATAGATCAAAGAAAAACAGGTGGTTCACCTAAAAACTTTGAAGACGCAGGTAATGATATACTTGGAGGTGGATTTAATTTAGGCGCGTTTGAACCTAAATAATTTACTAATTTATATATTATTTTATTATGGAAGAAAAAGAAAACGTAGTTGAAGAAACTACACAAGAACAAACTATCGATGAAAGCAAATTTGAGAGCGCTGGAGATGATAGTGTAATTAAAATAGATTTAGATAAACCTGTAGAAAATGCCACTAGAGAGCAAAGCACAGATGAGATACCTGTTCGCGACGAATCCGAAACTAGCGAAGAAGTACGTGAAGAAAACGTCGAAGAAAAAGTTGAAGAACCTGCCGGAGAAGAAAAGCCCGAGCAAGTTCAAGATGAAGAGCCCGTCGTTCAAGAAGTAACTGATGAAGAAGTCGCTAAAGAAGTTGCTGAAGAAGTAGAAGAAGTAGCTGAACAAGTTCAAGAGGCAGTTGCTGAAGCTGAGGCTACAGGTAAACCACTACCTGAAAACATTCAAAAGTTAGTTGACTTTATGAATGACACAGGTGGAGACATAGAAGATTATGTTAAGTTAAATAAAGATTATTCTAACTTAGACAATGTAAGTCTTCTTAGAGAATATTATAAACAGACTAAACCTCATTTAACTTTAGAAGAAGTTGACTTTTTAATGGAAGATCAATTTTCTTTTGACGAAGAAGTTGATGAGGAAAGAGATATAAAAAGAAAAAAATTAGCTTTGAAAGAGCAAGTTGCTCAAGCAAAGAACCACTTGGAAAGTGTAAAATCCAAATATTACGATAGTATAAAGCAAGGCTCTAAGCTAACAACTGAACAGCAAAAAGCTATTGACTTTTTCAANNGNTANAACAAAGAGTCGGAAGACAANAAAAAANTAGCTGANNNACAGCAACGNACGTTTTTAAANAAAACTAATCANCTNTTCAACAANAACTTCAAAGGTTTTGAATANAATGTTGGAGANAAAAAGTTTAGATANAATGTTAAAAACNCAGATNNTGTTAAAGATACTCAAAGCGATATTAATAACTTTATAGGAAAGTTTCTTAATGAAAGTAATGAAATGTCAGATGCTAAGGGTTATCACAAGAGTTTATTCACGGCTATGAACGCTGACGCTATAGCACAGCACTTTTATGAACAAGGTAAAGCNGATGCTTTAAANGAAAGTATTGCTAAGTCTAAAAATGTTAGTATGAATCCTCGCCAAGAATTTGGTGGTGTTGAAAATAACAGTGGCATGAAAGTTAAAGTGTTAGGTGACAACTCTTCTGATTTTAAATTTAGAATTAAAAAGAATAGATAACATTTAAAACATTTTATTATGGCAATTACAGCTGGTGATAATTTGAACAGTGTACCTGCTCCAAGAAAGCAGACGCTAGCTACAAATTATCTAGATTTCACGGGAACTGCAAACTCGTGGGGACAACAATATCTGCCTGACTTAATGGAGAAAGAAGCTGAGGTTTTTGGACCTCGTACAATTTCTGGTTTCCTTTCACAAGTTGGTGCGGAAGAAGCAATGCAGTCTGATCAAGTAGTCTGGTCAGAACAAGGTAGACTACATTTATCGTACAAAGCAAATATTAGTACTGCTTCTGGTGGTACTCAAGTAAACAGTACGAACGTTTCTATTATTACAATNAGTAANGATATAGACGGTAAAGCTTTACACNCTAACGGACACGGTGTTAGAGTTAACGATACTATTATTGTATCTGATGCTACTAACGGTATTGTTAAGTGTTTAGTAACAAAAGTTCCTTCAACAACAACTATTGAAGTTTCACCTTATGATGCAGGCGCTGCTCAATTAAGTGCTACTTCTTCAGAAGCTACTACTATATTAGTTTATGGTTCTGAGTTTGGTAAAGCTATGGCTTATACTGCTGGTGCTGGTACTGACGCTGATCTTCAATCAAGAGGAGCTAACGAACCAAGATTCCAAACTTTCACTAACAAGCCTATCATTATGAAAGACTACTACGAAGTATCTGGATCAGATACATCTCGTATTGGTTGGGTAGAAGTTTCAACTGAAGGTGGACAAGGCGGTTACTTATGGTACTTAAAAGCTGAGTCTGACACAAGAGCTCGTTTCAATGACTATATTGAAATGGCAATGTTAGAAGCTGAGCTTAANGATAGNTCTTCTGTTCTTGACGGTGCTACAGCTCTTTTAAGAGGATCTGAANCTGGNGACGGAACTGTAGGTACTGAAGGTTTATTTGCTGCTATTGAATCAAGAGGTAATNTTACTTCTGGTATCACTGGTGTTAACGCTGCTACTGACTTAGCTGAGTTCGATGCTATTTTAGCTGAATTTGACAAGCAAGGTGCTATTGAAGAAAACATGTTCTTCTTGAACAGAAACACTTCTTTAGCTATTGATGACATGTTAGCTTCTATGAACTCTTACGGTGCTGGTGGTACGTCTTACGGTGTATTCAACAACTCTGAAGACATGGCGCTTAACTTAGGCTTCTCTGGTTTCCGTAGAGGATCTTATGACTTCTATAAGTCTGACTTCCGTTACTTAAACGACAAAGCTACTCGTGGTGGTATTAATGAAGCTAGCCCAGCTAACGCTCTTCGTGGTGTTGTAATTCCAGCTGGTTCTTCATCTGTATATGATCAAACTGTTGGAGCTTCTATTAAGCGTCCGTTCTTACACGTACGTTATAGAGCTTCTCAAACTGATGATCGTAGAATGAAGACTTGGACTACTGGTTCAGTTGGAGCTGCTACAACAGCATTAGATGTGATGCAACTACACTTCTTAACTGAAAGATGTTTGATTACTCAAGCAGCTAATAACTTCATGTTATTGAAGTAAATTGATTATGGTCGGGGCTTCGGCCCCGATCTTTTTTAACTTTTATTATATTATATTATGGCAAAAAAGCAAACAAAAAAGGCTGAGGTAGCGCCTGAAGTAAAAGCTACTAACGATATGGTTGAGGTTGTTATTGAAAAGCCAAAGCCAAAAAAACCAACTTGGGAAATAAAAGATAGAGTTTATTATTTAAAAGGTAGTAAAAAACCTATATCTAGATCAATAAAATCTGCAGGAGTATATTGGTTTGATCAAGAAAAAGGTTATGAAAGAGAGTTAAAGTATTGTGAAAATCAAAGAACACCTTTTGTTGATGAAATGACTGGTGATCAAAGATTATCTCATATTGTATTTAGAGATGGCTCTTTATTTGTTCCAAAAGAAAAAACTACTTTACAAAAACTTTTATCTTTGTATCACCCGCATAAAGATCAAATATACTACGAGTTTGAAGCTGATGAAGTAGCTGCCGATGAAATAGAATTATTAGAAATGGAAGCAGATGCAATATTAATGGCTAGACAAATAGATATTGATATGGCTGAGGCTATTATGCGTGTAGAAAAAGGCTCTGAGGTATCTAAGCTTAGTTCTAAAGAACTTAAAAGAGATTTGTTAGTGTTTGCACGAAATAATCCTAGTTTGTTCTTAGAGTTAGCGGCTGATGATAACGTACAGCTTAGAAACTTTGGTATTAAAGCTGTAGAGCTTGGAATTATTAAATTATCAAACGATCAAAGAAACTTTTTATGGGGATCTAATGATAGAAAAATAATGACTGTACCATTTGATGAGCATCCATATACCGCTCTTGCACATTGGTTTAAAACTGATGAAGGCATGGAGATTTATGCGAATATAGAAAAGCGATTAAACGCGTAATCATTTATAGAAGAGTAACCGCTCTTCGGAGTGGTTACTTAACTATAAAATATATATAATGGCGGTAAACATAAATACAGTATATCAAACAGTTTTAGCGCTAGCTAACAAAGAACAAAGAGGTTATATAACACCTCAAGAATTTAACTTATTTGCAAGGCAAGCTCAGATGCAAATATTTGAGCAATACTTTTATGATTTAAATCAATTTAAAAGAGTAAAAGGTAATCANTCAGACTTTGCAGANATGAAAGGAGTTATAGAAGATAAGCTTTCTATTTTNTTAGANGATACTAANGTAGGAACTGCAANTACNCTTCCTANTAATTTTTATAGAATACACTCTTTAGTTTCTNTNAATAATTCTACTAANGCTAGATATTTANNAGAAATTGTTGAAAAAAGAAAAGCNATGGAGNTGCAGTCTAGCGGNCCTTTAACTAGACCAACNGCNAATAGACCTATAGCTTATTTAGANGACAATAGGATATTTACTTTTCCTAGNGTNTCNGGNTATACNAGAGCTATGAGTTATTATAGAGNNCCANNAAANCCTAGATGGAGNTATATAGTTGTAAATANNAAACCTTTNTANAATGGAAGNTCANCTNTTNANTTTGAGNTNCANGAGTCNGAAGANTATGAGTTANTATTAAAAATACTNCAAATGGCAGGTATAGCTATAAAAGAGTTTTCTTTAACTCAAGCCGCTGGTCAAGCTGAAGTAAATATAGTNTCACAACAAAAACAATAATAAATGGCTTACTTAGANGGTTTTANNGAAAAACAATATTANGAAGGAGANGTTTTTGGTCAATATCAATTCGTTTCTTTNCANCATNTNATAGAGCAGTTTGTTGTNGCTTATGTTGGTGATGAAAAAAATATTAAAAAAGTAAGTAAAACAGAAGTAGCTTTCTTTGCTCAAAGAGGNTTAGCTGANCTTTCTTTTGATACATTTAAATCTATAAAGTCNCAAAGNATAGAGNTACCTCCAACGNTAGTTATGCCTTTACCGCACGACTATGTAAATTACACAAANTTAAGTTGGTGTGATGCTTCNGGNGTAGAGCATCCTTTNTATAAAACAGACTCTACNTCAAATCCTTANCAAATANTACAAAANNNNGATGGNTCTTATANTTTTCCAAGTAATCTTGAGTTATTATCTAACTCTGATTACACAAANGGTTTAGANNNTTGGACTNTTAGCTCTCAGTTTACNGCGAATATAGCTCTTGGNGGTGAAGTAACAAGNGTTACTGTTGATCAGACTGCAGAAAATCCTAGAGTTAGATTTAAAGTAGGATCATCACAAACTACTGGTGATATTGCTCATGGCTACGCGCCATATATATATCAAACAGTTAACGTAACTGGTTTAGATACTATAAGCTTTTCAGCTAACGCTACTTCAACTGCCGCGGGAACTCAAACTATATCAGCCGCGGAAGTTGCAGCTGCTACATCTAATTACGAAGTAGCTGGAACGTATGATACTCCAGGAAGTATTATTCGTGTTGGTTTTAGCACAAATCCTCCTAGTGACAATATAAGTATGGCTGACTATAGCTTTGGTGGTGTAACTTACTTTTCACCTACAACAAACTCTTTGCCTAGTTATTTTAACTTAGGTTACATAGAGTGGTCTGCAGGTGAGTCTGGAGTTAAAGACTATGGCGAAGAACAGGGCAATTTCATAGATGTTTCTGGAATTAATGGAAATATATATCTTGTTGTTTTATGTATTATAGATCATACAGAAAAAGCCGCTACCAGCTATAGTAGTTCTTTGCATTTTGATGAAGGCTTTGTAGACGACGTTATAATACAAACTTTAAATCCTGTTACTTCTTTGCAAGAAAAAACATATCAACTTTCTGACACTTGGACTAAATATAAGTCTATGACTCCTGCAGAAAACAACAATGATGATTATAAAAATGATGATTATCAAAGAGTGCCAGATGAAAGATATGGTATAGATCCACAAAGAGCTCAAACAAACGGATCTTTTTATATAGACGAACTGCGAGGTAGAATACATTTTAGCTCTAACGTTTCTGGAAAAACTGTAATATTAGATTATATAAGTGATAGCTTAGGAACTGAAGAAGAGATGCAAGTGCATAAGCTAGCTGAAGAAGCTATGTATAGATACATAAACTATGCTATAATATCTAACAAGTCTAATATTCCTGAAGTTATAGTTAGAAGAGCTAAGAAAGAAAAAATAGCAGCTATAAGACAAGCTAAGTTAAGACTTTCTAATATAAAAATAGAAGAGATTACACAAATACTTAGAGGCAAATCTAAGCAAATAAAACACTAGTACATGGCAGAAATAAAAACTACATTTACTAAAGGTCGTATGAACAAAGACCTTGACGAGCGTTTAGTACCTAAAGGAGAATATAGACATGCTGTTAATGTTGAAGTTTCTACATCTGAAGGTTCAAATGTTGGTACTGTACAAAACATAGTAGGTAATTCTAGAATTGAAAGTGTAGTTCCTAGTGGGCATATTTGTNTAGGATCTGTTGCTGACGAAGCAAATAATAAATTATACTGGCTAACATCTTCTGATGACAAAGATATAATATACGAACATGATGTTGATAGAGATCAAACTTCTTTAGTATTTGTTGACCTTAATAAAACAAGTGCTGAAGCTTGTTTAAAGTTTGGAAATAAAATAATAACAGGATTAAATGTTTTAGATAATTTTTTGCTTTTTACAGACGGCGAAAATGAGCCTAAAAAAATAAATATAAAAAGAAGTAAAATAGGTACTGTTGATGTAAACACTCATACTGTACTTATAAGAAACGAGAACGATGTTATATCAAATAATCTTGGCCCTGTAAGAGAAGAAGATATAACAGTAATAAAAAAAAGACCTACTACGCCTTTAATTTTTAAAATTAACAAAAGTAGTTCAAACAAAGAAAAAGGTATATTTGAAAAAACTTTTCCAAGATTTTCGTATAGATATAAATATTCAGACAATGAGTACTCTGCATTTGGTCCGTTTACAACTCCTGTTTTTAGTGCAGATTATACAGACGATTTTAACTCAATTAACTTTTATAATAAAAAAGAAGGTTTTAATACAGCGATGCTCAATACTATTGAGTCTATAGAGCTAACTGGCCTTGTAAAACCTTCAACGCCTAGAGGTGTAGTTAGCGTTGATATACTGTTTAAAAGAGAAGACTCTAATGTTGTTTATAGCGTTGAGACTTTAAGTATTGAAGAAATAAACGAAACAGAAAATATTGATCAAAGTAGAGGATCATATACGGTTACTACAGAAAATATATTTGCTGCTATTAACGAAAATCAAATATTAAGGCCTTTTGATAATGTACCTAAAACAGCTTTAGCTCAAGAGGTTGTAGGTAATAGAATTGTTTACGGTAACTATACTCAAGGTTACGACGTTGGTAGAGTAAAAGTTGATTCTAATTATGAAGTTAGAAACTTGCAAAATAAAACATTTTCAAGTGGAGGATTAGAATCTTTAAAAGCACAAAGAGACTATCAAGTTGGAGTTGTGTTTGGAGACAAGTACGGTAGAGAAACGCCAGTATTTACTTCAGACGAAGGATCTGTTATTGTGCCTTGGTCTAATAGCAATGTAGCTGATGGGCCAAGTTATTTAAGTTCTTTGATATTAAACTCTAGCGTAACTACACCTGCTCCAACGTGGGCAGACTATTATAAGTTTTACGTAAAAGAAACTTCTGGCGAGTATTATAATCTTTTAATGGATAGGGTTTATTTACCTAGTTCTAGCACTGATTATGAAAACGAAGAAGATCACGTTTATCTAGCGTTTGACTCTGCTGATATAAACAAAATACAAGAAGATACTTATTTAATTTTAAAGAAAACATCTAGTCCTAATGAAAAGTATATATCAGATTTAAATAGATATAAAGTGCTAGATGTTTCAGCTACAGTGCCAGACGCTATAGCCTATGTATATCTTCCAGTAGGTGAAGTTTCAAATAACGACGACGATACTAATTTAGCTAACGGGGCTGCTGAAGGTTCTTTGTTTCAAAACAGTGATTTTAGAATAGACAAACAGACTGACGTAGTAGAAATAGATAAATCTTCTTGGTTTGAGTTTGGTTATCCAGTTTTAAGAGGTACAGGAACGCCAGGCAATTCAGGCGTTGACAATACTGAGTTTATAGATAATATATACATATCTTGGAAAAAAGTAGAAGCTTCAGGACTTGTAACACACTCTAAAAGATATAAAGCTGTATCTATAGAAATAGCAGCAGGAATGAGATTAAAATTAGAAGAAGAAATATCTTTTGAAGATTCTGAGTTAGCTAAAGGTTCTAGTGATACTGTACTTGACGCAGACTTAGTGTTTGAAGTTTTTAGAAAAGAAAAAAGAGATGGTCAAAACTTTTCTGGTAAGTTTTTTGTAAAAGTAATATCTGATGATATATTAAAAAACAATATACTAGGTCAAGAAACTAATATATCAAATGCTAGATTTGTTACAGCTTCTAATGATTTATTTTGGTGGGCAGATGGCTTAAGCAGCGACAGTTATGACAACATAGGCGTTAACGGTCAATTTTTTAATAATTACGCGACTAATCCAGAAAGTCAACCTACGAGTTTAACTGAAATTACTGGCTCTACTAATACTTTTGAAGAGTGGGACGCACTAATATCTGAAACAGCTTATTTTAAAAAGATGTTTATAGATAATATGTATATGACTAGCTCTAGTCTAAGTGAAGACGGTTATGCTAAAAACACTGGTCAAGGTGTTATTGGAAGCGGAATAACTTATCCAAAAATAGAGTGGAACTCTGAAAATATAGAAAATTGGGATATAGATGGCGACAGCTCTTGGTCTGTGTCTGACACTTCTACAGACTCGTGGACAGATGATATAGTAAACGGTATGTCAGGTATAATAGAAGTTAGCGATGATTATATTGAAGGGCCTGGCGCTTGGAAAAAAGATATACATGCTAACGAAGCTGACACTATTTATGGCGAAGAAGAAGGTGGTTATTTTATGCACGTTTCATTTTTTGCTCCAGGAAAAGATTTGCACGACGGTGATTTTGGCGGATCTAATGATTTAGCTAATGTAGATATTAATGGCGAAAACAGTATTGCTTCACTATTAAAAGGTATATGGGGAGGTGGCGCTTTTACTAAAGAAGACGGTAGTGGCTTTGGAGATCTTAACACTGGATTAGTAGAGTTTGAAGGCAATTATTTAGGTGAAGATGCTTTAGGTGAAGCTCCAGCGCCTGGCGTTGGCAAAGGTTATGACTTAGAGTATAAGGAGTATCACGACAGACAGTGGGACCCGACTTTTTCTCCTAAAAAAAGATCTTTTGGAAGTGTATCAGAGCCAGACAAAGACTTAGAAGATTTTATTAAAAATTTAACTATAGGTAGCAAGTTTAAATTTAAAGACGATACTAGCGCTGAAGTTTATACTATAATAGACGTTTCAGTAAAACACATATACAATCATACACCTTGGAGATCAATGTATATTAATGACTCATTAAACGGTATTGTAAGAGGTGGTAACAGTGTTGAAGAAGCAGCGGTTCTTTGGGCTACAGCTAAACAAAATGGAAACGATCAAGTAGTAAGCAGTGAAACTAACAATGTAACTCCAGCTCAAAATTTAATAAACAAAATAAATCAATTTGGACAAGCTAGTAATAGAAGAACATGTTATATATTAAGATTAGATAAAAATCCCGCTTCAGGAGATTATGATTATAATCCTGTCGCTGGAGGTTCTAATAATGTTGATTTAGATACTTCTACAAAAATACAGTTTATAGACGCTAATGCTCAGGCAAGCTCAGATTTAACTAAAAATGTTTCAGCTGTTTTTGAAACTGAGCCTAAAGATTCTTTAGATTTAAATATATTCTACGAAGCTAGTCAAGCTATACCTACGTTCTTGACGCTTGCTAACGCTAACGACTTTGCTCCAGTTGGAACTAGAATAGAAATGGTTGCTTTGCCTCAAGCTTTAAGAGGTCAAAATATTGTAACAGACAATATTCTTGTTAGTGGTTGGGAAGAAACTGCTGATGGTAGATTATTGTTTAACGTAATAAACGAAAACTCTTTACAAGATTATACTTTAACGGAGCAAAGCATAGACGAAAATGGCAGTGAAGTAAACGTAACAAGAATAGATTTTGAATNATATAACGAAGATTTAGCTAGTGGTAACGTTGACAGAGCTTTTAACTATCAAAACTCTAATAGTATAGTTATAAACTACGCTAATGTAAGAGTTAGATTTTATAGACCTGATGGAAGTTATACTTCTTGTAGACTTTTAGATAATGACGATAATTTAAATAATAATCCTGACGCACACGGTAATAGATACGCTTTTGTTGTTGATAAAAATATTGATCTTTCTCTTTCTGTAGGTATTGACTGGTTTAACTGTTATTCTTTTGGCAATGGCGTTGAGTCTAATAGAATTAGAGACGACTTTAACATGCCATTTATTTCAAATGGNGCTAGAGTTTCAACAACTATAGAAGAGCCATATCCTTTTGAAGAAAAAAGAAAATACGGCTTAATATATTCTGGGCTTTACAATGGTAGTAGTGGTTTAAATAACTTAAATCAGTTTATACAAGCAGAGAAAATAACAAAAGATTTAAATCCTACTTATGGTAGTATACAAAAGCTTTTTACTAGAAGATCTGACTTAATAGCGTTCTGTGAAGATAGAGTTGTTAAAATATTAGCCAATAAAGATGCTTTATTCAATGCTGATGGTAACGCAAACTTAGTTGCTACTGAAAACGTGTTAGGTCAGGCATCGCCATTTGTTGGAGAGTTTGGAATATCTAAAAATCCAGAGTCTTTTGCTAAAGAGTCTTATAGAGCTTATTTTACTGACAGAAGTAGAGGCGCAGTACTTAGGCTTTCTATGGACGGCATAACACCTATATCTGAGGCTGGTATGCACGATTACTTTAGAGACACTATACCTTTAGCTGGAACTTTGTTAGGAACTTACGATGATTATAAAAAACAATATAACATAACTTTAGATAAAGCTAGATATAATAATATATTATTTAATTCATACATAACTGAAGGCGAGCTGCTAAACATGAGTGACGCTACGTTTCAGCTAATAGGTAATGGCGACTTAGATTCAGGTGAAGACTATATAGATTTATCTGGGCCTGGTGGATTAGATTTTTTATATCAAAACGATGAAACATCACCTGTGTTAAATGAAACTTTTTCAGGTGAAACCATGATAATTAACTGGCCTGGCATTCCAAAAGGTCAAATGAGCAGTTATTATGATAATACTATAACAGAATATGCTTCTCTTACTTATACACAAGTAGTTCAAAACTATGGAACTATAGGCTATGTAACTCAAGCGCAACACGGTAGCACAGCTACTGAAGACTCAGTGTATAATTACGATGTTGATGCTCCGGCGGTGCAAGGAGTTTTTCCAACATACAATTTTGGTGGTTATATAGCTAGAAACGAGCATGGTAGCAGCGGTTTTACCGCAGACCCTTTTAGTACAAGTGGGTATGACCAATATCATGGTAACGCACAATACTATACTAGTACTCCTACAACTAGTATTTATCAAGAAATACCTGCTCAAGCTGTATTATCTAACCACCAACCACAGCTCAACTACCCAATAAACGGCATCTTAATGGCTATTGGAAGCGATACAGTAATTAGTAACTTTTACTTTCCATACACTGTTAAAGCGGCTGGAAGTGATACTTTTTATGGAAACAATACTACTACTGAAGGAGCTAACGCTTGGTCAACTTTATATCCTCCTACCGCTGCTCAGCAAGAAATTAGTGGAAATCTTGCTTATCAAAGAAGCGTATATAACGGTGAAATAATTAATGTTAAATTACAATATAGACTAAGAAAAAGATGGCAATATGATGCTTCAAATTGGCATGAAGATTGGGGTAAAATAACTGTACAGCTTTGTGACTATACTATGTCTGTTGCTTCTAATATAGTGAGTAATATTTTATCAACAGACGAATACACTACTCAATCTGGTGTTGGCGTTAGTTCATCTGGCGAGGCTTATGTTGGGCCAGATCATCCTAGCGCTGTTGGTTTTGATCCTTGGGACTATCACGCGGTAAATAATGAATCAGNCGTTGGAACAGGTTGGCAAAGTGATGCTCTTGGTACTTATGAAGGCTATACATTACTATCCGGTGTTTATAACAATGTAATAATAAATGACGGGATATACGATGATAACGTTGCTATTGGAAACGTAAAAAGTGACAATTGTACATGCACTATTGTTACTAACCCAAGAGAGCTTGATCCTGGCAGCAATATTTATTACCACTCTGGTTCTGCAACAGACACAGCTCTAAGAGATGATCTTTGGAATCACGACGATACAGTGAATTATGATGATCAAGGTTATCATCAAGACAGATATAGTAAGATAAGAACTGTTGTAGTTCAGTTTAGATTATTTGATAAAGCTGATCCTTGGACGCCAAAAAGGTTAGTTGCTGGTTTAAATGCAAAAATTATAGCTCAAGGAAATACTGGCAGCGGAGTTCTTGTTACTGGAGTTGCTATGTGGAAAACTAAAGCGTTAGAAACTACTGGTAATCTTTATATTCCAGAAGGCGCAACTCAAATTTCTACACCATTTCAGTCTTCTGCTGTATACGGTTTAATTAGTGAAGAACAAACAACGCAAACTTTAACAGATACAGCTCAAACCGTTGGAGATGCTGCTGCAACTTATTCTTCTTTTGACAATTTAAATGTTACTGCTGGAACTCCAGGCTCTACGGGTGCACTTAATGTAGCTACTTTTACGCAGACAAGTGTTTCAAACGCAAACTTTGTTGCTCAAGGCGTAGTTGGAACAATAGAGCAGCCTAATGAAAACACGCCTGGATTTGACCCTAGTTATGGTGACAATGGAGGCATACCACCTTGGGCAGAAGTTGTGCATTTTGTTGCGCCAGAATACTACAGTGCTTATAATAATAATTACGCTAACTTAATTGCTCAACAAGAAGAGTTATACGGATCTGCTAACGCTGGATCTTGGCAAAGCTATACGTATGGGCAAGATGGCGCTCAAACAGGTTACTATAGAATAGGATCAAGCAACGGTGTTGTTGAATATAATCAGTATACTGGAACTGCTTTAACTGAGTACGACGGTCAATCTAATATAGAGTTTGGTCCTCAAGCTGGAGCTACTAAAGTGTTTGCTGTTGTAGGACAAGGTCAAATAGATGTATCAACAGATGGTCTTAGTGAAGATTGCGGGTTTGTATACACGCATCCAGAAGGTGAAATTTTATTTGAGTTAGGTAAATGGTATGTAGTAGACTTAGAGTACGAAGGTGAAATAAGTTTAGGTACTCAAGATATATCTAACTCAGACAATACTATTACAGCACCTATAACAACAGTAAATGGTGGCACCGTATGGCTTAGAGGTTGCTTAGATAATGGTATTGCTGTTTCTTGTCACGGTCAAACTCAAGACAGTAATATTCAAGACTCTTTATATCCTGATGGAGCTTTTGGTATGGTTTATAGCCGCTCGAGTGATTCTAGCTTAGTCATGCTACCTACAGTTGCTACTGAGTATGGCTCTGGTNATAGAACAGTTTTAAGAGCTGTNTTTAAAGCTACTGAAAGTAGTTNNTTATACACTNANCANGCGTTTCAAAAAGTAGATATTANATGNTATAGTNTAGACAATACTATTTCTTTTAAATCTTTAANTGTTATAAANATTACAGATCAAAANACTTCTGGTGCTTTTTCAGACTCTAACTGGTCNNCTCAAATTCCACCTAATACAGTTAATGCTTTACAAAGNCCTANCNCTTANTANAGTAACGGTAGTTGGGTTTGGAACTCACCACATCCTGCTACTTGGCAAGAGGCGTTTGAGCAATTTAGCAATCAAATAAAGTACAGCTTTAGTAATGAACTAGACAGCTTAGGCAGTCAAGATTACACCGTGCAATATACTATAGCTAATGGCCCGGATGGTAATGTTAAAGGAAAGTATTATATTGTGCTTGATACACCGCAACAAGAAAACGGCTTGTTTTATAGAATAGGTGTTGAAGGTGATCTTGGTGATGTTGTATCTGCAGGTATACACGAGTTTACAGTTAATTTTTTGACTGGTCAAATTACTGAAACTATCTCTAATGGAGCTACAATTAATGTAAATTCTTCGGAAAATTTCTTTCCATTGTTTGGAGCTGAGACTAATACAGTTTTAATAACTGGTCAGAGTCTGGGCAATGGGTTTAGTATGGCTTTAGATTCGTTTTTTA
>FUFK010064050.1_pt1 | contig 17996 bp, 12 predicted proteins | sample 1021851 | NCBI WGS metagenome assembly FUFK01 (sample SAMEA51879418, study PRJEB19060) | metagenome | reverse complement strand
GATTGTTCATTACAGCAGAGAAAAGATTATTATGAATATGATAAATTAACTGATGAAAGAAAAACAATCGCAAAGTATATTAGAGAAAGTTGGAATGATTTAGATGCTGTTATAGGTGGACAGATATCAATTGACATCTATCCTAAAGGAAATGACAAATCACAAGTACTTAATGTAATAGAACAAGAAAGATTAGTACCACCTAGTGAGTATATTTTTATAGGTGATGGTATAGAGAATGGTGGTAATGATTACCCATTGGCAGAATTAATGGACAACACGGAAATATGTGATTGGCATCACACCAAAGGTTGGGAACATACAAAACAAATATTGGAGAAACTAAGTGATTAAAACAATTGCACATTTAGCAGATATTCATATTCGTAAACTACATAGATTTGTAGAATATAGACAAGTATTTAAGAAACTATATAAACAATTAAAAGACTTAAAACCAGATGCTATCTATATTGGTGGTGATGTGGTTCACGGAAAACTTGATACATCACCTGAAGAAGTCAGAATGGTAGCAAACTTCTTTTTAGAATTATGTAAGATAGCTCCTACGATTATCATACCAGGTAATCACGATTGTAATCTAAACAACAAATCAAGAGAAGATACTCTTTCACCTATTGTAGATTTAGTTCAAAAAATTACACCTAATTTACACTATTGGAAAAAGACAGCTGTGTATACAATGGATAACATTGACTTTGCTACATTATCTATTTTTGATATTGATAAAGAGGGTAAACAAAGAACAGATACAATGCCTAATCCAAAAGACTTAAAGAATACAAAGATTGCATTATTTCACGGTGGAGTGGATAAACATTTTTATGATAATGGATTTCAAGTTCAAGATGATAGAGTGACAAATGATACATTTGCTGGATATGATATGGTGTTGTTGGGTGATATACATAAAAGACAATTCTTAAATGAAGAAGAAACAATTGCATATCCAGGTTCATTGATTCAACAGAATTATTCAGAAGAACCAAGTCACGGATTCTTATTATGGGATGTAGAGAAAAGAAAAGCCACTTATCATCAAGTAGAAAATGATTATGGATATAAGATATTAAATGTAGTGGATGGTGAAATACAAAATTCAACAACTGGAAATAATCCATATGAGTTAACATTCATGCCACCAAAAGGTAGAGTTAAAATTAAATTTACAAACACTACATTGGAACAAATAAAAGATATACAAATCGGNTTAAGAAAACAATATCCNAANTTAAAAGANATTGTAACNGAAAGACAAGATAATATNTCNATTGGTGANGATAGAGANAANAANTTNGACATTGGTGATGTAAGAGATGTTAATTATCAGAATGAGTTAATTGAAGATTTCTTGAAAAGAAATGTTGATGGTATTGATAACGAAACAATTAAAAGAGTTCAAGAAATAAATGATATGACTAATAATTCACCTGAGATATACGATGGTGATATTACAAGGAATGTGGATTGGAAAATCAAATCCTTTGAATTTGATAATATGTTTTGTTATGGTAAAGGAAATAAAATTGACTTTACAAAACTTGATGGTACGATTGGTGTGGTTGCTCCCAATCATAGTGGTAAATCTGCAATAATGGATGCTATTGCTTATACAATTTATGATGTATGTAGTAGAACCACAAGAGCGTTGGATGTAATGAATAAGAAAAAAACTACATTTAAAGCAAAATTAAATCTTGAAATCAATGGTAATGATTATTGGATTGAAAGAGATGCTAAATACAAAAGAGTAAATCACAAGAATGGTAAAGTATCTCATCAATGTCCAGTAAAGGTTAGATTCTATATGATAGACGATGCTGGTGAAGAAGTGGATTTAAGTGGAGCAGCTAGATTCAACTCCACATATGGAACAGGTACGAATGAAGAGATTCGTAAAGTGTTGGGAACATTTGACGACTTCATCCTTACCTCGTTATCGCTACAAACCAATGGAATGAACTTCCTCGACAAGAAACAAGCCGAGAGAAAAAAAATTCTTTCCACTTTTATGGACATTGAGGTGTTTGAACAATTGGAAACCATAGCCAAATCTGATTCTAATGAAGAGAGAATTATGTTTAGACAATTTCAAAAGAAAGATTCCTATAAAGAGATTGGTGTTATTAATCAACGAATTACTGAATTGGAAAAAGACGAAAAAGAGTTAAAAACCAAAGATGAAACTATTGGTAATACATTGTTTGAATTAGAAGATAAGAAAATAGAATTGGTTAGAAAACTTTATAAAATAGATGAAACTTATGATATAGAAGAATTACAATTAAATAAAAGTAATCTAAATACTGAAAAGTCTAATATTGAAACACAATTAAAAGATGACTTAGAATATAAAGAGCAACTTCGTCCAATGTATATGGATTATCATAAAAAGTTATCTGAAATCGATGAAGAAAAAATACAAGAGGATTATGAAGATTGGAAAGAAGCAAAACAATATTTAACAGAATTAGAAAACAAAATAAAAATAAATGAATCTAAATCTAAATCATTGAATCATCATAATTCTGATTTAATGAAATTTACATATGATGAAAATTGTGAGTTTTGTATAAAGAATGGTAAAGAACAAATACACGAACAAGAAGAGATTAAAAACACAAATAGATGAACTATTTACTGAACATTCCAATTTAACTGCTCATTACAAAAAAACAGAATATTCATTACAAAAGTTAGGAAATGCTGATGAACGAAATCGTGAGTTTAAAATATTCTCTGAAGAGTTGAATCAAATACAACATGATGCTGTAAAGATTGGTGGTAAGATTTCTACACAAGAAAGTAGATTAAAACATATTGAATCAGATTTGAAAACAACAGAATCCAATATTTCAAGATACTATGAATTAGAAGAAAAGATTGAAAACAATAATAAGTTAAATGATGAAATATCTACTTTAACCACTCAAATATCTCAATTACAAATGGAAGCTATAGAAGTAGATAAACAATATAAAAAAGTATTATCCACATTATCAGTAGCTAAAAATCAAAAACAACAGATAGAAGATGATATTCAGAAACTTGTTGATATTGAACAAAAGATATTGGATTATGATTTGTATCTAATGGCTCTATCCAAAGATGGTGTTCCATATGAATTAATCTCAANAGCNATACCNTCNATNGAAAGNGAAATCAATAATGTATTNGAAAATATGAATGCNGGTTTNCACATTGAATTAGANATGAAAGATAANATGATTGATGCNTTTATATGNTATGGTGAGGATAAATGGAATCTTGANTTATCANNNGGNATGGAAAGATTTGTATCATCANTNGCTATNNGNATNGGATTAATNAATGTATCAACATTACCTCGTCCTAACTTCATNATNGTNGATGAGGGATTTGGTGCTTTNGATTCNGANAANATNGCTAATATGCANGGAGCATTTCAATACTTGAGAACTCAATTTGATTTCACAATGATTATTACTCACTTGGATACGATTAAAGATTATATGGATACATTGATTCCAATTAATGTAAACAATGGTTTGAGTAAAGTGGTGATGAATTAGAGTTTTAAAATTCTATCTGTTTCTTTGGGTTGGTTTTGAAAGTAATCAAATAATATTCTTGATATGTTGGCTGATATAGTCAATCCTCTTGACTTACTATCAACAATAAGTTTTTCATCTATTCCATATGATATTGATATTGACCTAATTTTTTTATCCATAATTAATTTCCTCTATTTAATAATAATTATTAAGAATTATTAAAAATCAAAAATATAAATTAAGATTATTTCATTCTTTGATATTTATATATGAAATATTAAATGGAGAAATGTCTTGGAATTTAGTAGTACTGAAACATATGCAAATAGATATGATTTAGATGAAATTGATGTTTTCCTCGAGGGTAAATTTAGTAATCCAATGTATTTTAATGTAGGGGGATTACCAGAACAATTATCATTTGGAAAACACTATTTTCATTTATCAATTTTAGATTCATCTAAACAAGACTATAGATTAAGAGATAATAGTCGTATATTGTTTGAATTTAAATCAAGTAATAATGTTATTATAAAATCTGATACTACAAGTTTAAGACAAAAAAATGGTGTTGCAACTTGTTTTGTTGAAGTTTTACAAAATCCTCTGAGAACATTTGAAGAAATTAAAGATGGTTTTGGAACTTTAACCGTTGTTGGAACTTTAGAAAATAGAAATAATAGAAGAGGACCTATAATACCAGAAAAGTTTAGAGACGCTATAAATTATAGATGTATCTTTCCAATACAAATAAGAAAAAATTTAATTAATGCAGATTCTCCGAGAGTTTTACAATCAAAACACGAGACAAAAACAGCTCGAGGACAATTTAGTTTTGCGGGTAAAAATATACCAACTCGTAAAAATTCTATCAATGGTACAATATATGATGTAAAAGGTGTACCTACAAATATCCCAACTGTAGGTAAAAGTGATTCCTAATTATGCCAAGTTATAATCTAAGAATATTATTAGAAACTGTTGAAGGTAAAAAAACTTCTTATTTTACAAGAGGTGCTTCCTATACTAATTTTATTGCTACAGGAACAGAAGGTGTTGTTATGTCTGCTTCTACAGCATATGATAGAATAACAGGTTCTATTTCTTGTTCTTTCCAAAATGAACCCAAATTTACAGGAACTAATGACACAAGTAAATTATTTGGACAAAATACACTTTTAAGTGCGTCACTGACTGGAAGTGCGGATACTGGTTCAATAGTTTTTACAGCTATGGATACAGATTATGATAGATTATTAAGATATAAATTCATAGGTGAAAAAGTAACTAATACTTTAGGATTACCAAATGACCAATGGATTTATGTAGACCAAGTAAGATTACCGGCAGATGATGAAGCAAATATATTTCAAGGTAATGCTAATTTAGGTAATACAGTTATTACTGATACTTTAACTTTTGCAGGTGGTTCTGATGTAAACTCGGATATTCCATTGTTAATAGATACAGGTTCTGATAGATATGTAAAATTTGTAGATGAAAGAGGAATAGCAGAAGTTGCTTTAAGAATGGGTTATGATGTAGATTCAGATGTTTATGAAATAAGTGGTTCAGATGATTTTACTTTTAACATGGGTGGAGTTGATAATGCTATATTAACCTCAATAACCTCGAGTAACCTCCACATTATTAGAAATACAGATGGTGGAAATACATCAATAAAAGTAACAAATTCAAATACAGATACTGGAACTGATAAAGGTGCGGGAATTGAATTTAGACATATGGATAATACTGGTGCTATACGACCAGCTGGTGCTATAATTGCTGGAAAAGATAGTGGATATAATGCTTCAGTTGGTGGTGACGATGCAATTGATTCAAATTTAAAAATTTCAACAGTAAATAATGGTGTTGGTGGTGAAAGGATAAGAATTACATCAGATGGAAAAGTTGGTATTGGAACATCAGAGCCAACAGAAGTATTACAGGTAGAAGGTGACATAAGTGCAAGTGGTGATATTATTGGTAATAGGTATATTGTCAATTCAACAGTATCAAACATTACACAATCATTCTCAAGTGGTTCAACAATTTTTGGTGATACAATAGATGATACACATAAATTTACAGGTTCTCTTGATATTAGTGGTTCTATTGCAAACATAGAAACGGGTAAAATAACTGCGAGTGGTCATATAGTTTCATTAGATGAATTTTTATTACGAGATGGTGATTTAAGTGGTGATAGATTAGTTAGATTATACGCCGATAGTGATGATGGGGTAATTGACATTCATGCGAATGACAGTGCTGTTAGAACACACCTACATGGTAATGACCATTCATATTTTATTGGTAGTGTTTCATTTGGAACAACTGCCTACACTGGAGAAGCTATTACTATTCAAGGTGGTTTAAGTGCGAGTGGTGATATAGGTATCAGTTCTTCAGTGATTAATACCGCTGGAGTAAGTGGAAGTGGTACGATTAGTGGATTTACGAGTGCTTCGATAGCTAGTGGTTCTTTTGATGGTATTAGTATTGGTAACGCTTCACCTCCTCCAGGTCATCCATTAGTTGTTGAAGGTAATATAAGTTCAAGTGGACAACTTATTGCAGCTTCCGCTGATTTCAATGATGGAAACATTACAAATGTTGGTGATATAAGTGTAGATAAAGTTAAAGGTGACGCTGCTGGTAATGTAGCGATTGAATTAGGTGCGAGTGGTATAGTTTTTAATGCAGAGGCTGGTGATTCATATTTCTTTAATACTGATTTTGCTAATGTTGATTTACAATATCAAGATGAAAACGAAGATATTATTTTTAACATTGACCAAAGTATACCAGCAGTTGGAATAGGTGCATTAGGTGGAGTTCCAACTGCAACACTTGATGTAGCTGGAAATATTAAAGGTACAAACATAACTGCAAGTGGAAACATAAGTGCAAGTGGAACAATCATAGCTTCTAAATTTGAATCAGCTGGTGGTTCAGGTGAGTTAATTAATTTTAATGATAATTTAAGTGTTGTTGGAGATATAACTTCAAGTGGAAACATAAGTGCAAGTGGTAATTTAGATATAACTGGTAAAGCGAATATTGATGGAGATATTGATATAAGTGGTTCTGTTATCACCACAGCTGGAATAAGTGGGAGTGGTACTATTTCTATAGCTAGTGGTTCATTCGATGGAATCAGCATTGGTAATGCAACACCACCAGCTGGTAATCCATTGGTTGTTGAGGGTAACATAAGTCAATCATCAACATCAACTGCTTCATTGGGAGAAATAAATTTAGGTGATGATACAAGAATAAAACTTGGAACTGGTAATGATTTACAAATTTATCACAAGACAGCTGTGGGTGGTGACCATAGTATTATTCAAGATAGTGGAACTGGTAATTTAATTTTATTAACAAATTTATTACAAGTTAAAAACGCAGCAAACGATGAAGTAATGATTCAAAGTAATCAAGGTGGGGCTGTAAAACTTAATCATAATAATTCTACAAAATTTGAAACAACAACTACAGGTATAACTGTAACTGGTGACATTGACATAAGTAGTTCTGCAATCAACACTGCTGGAATAAGTGGAAGTGGAACTATTTCAGGTTTTACAAGTGCTTCAATAGCTAGTGGTTCTTTTGACGGAATCAGCATTGGAAATCCATCTCCTCCTTTAGGACAAGAACTTGTTGTGGAAGGTAATATAAGTGCGAGTGGAATCATTACTGCTGAAGGATTAACAATTACTGATGATTTCGACTTAACAGATGATTTAACCGTTGGTGGTAATGTTAGTGGTTCAATGACATCAACTGGTTCATTTGGAATGGGACTTTTCAGTAATAAGATAGGTATTGGATTATCAAATCCATCAACACCATTACATTTATCAAGTGGGGGTACATCAACTGGTAGTTTAAGATTTATAAATTCACATGATGTTGTTAATATGAATTTTGTAGATAATAGTGATAATTCAGGATTTCAAATAACCTATGTTGGAACAGGTGGAGCAGAAATTGAATTACAAGCAGATGGAGATTTATTATTAAATGCTTCCAATGGTGATAATGTTGGTATTGGAACAGATAGTCCAGCGACTAAATTAGATGTTAAAGGTGACATCAGTGCAAGTGGTGATATTCAAATTAGTTCTTCGGTAATAAATACTGCGGGTATCAGTGGTAGTGGTACAATAAGTGGCTTCACAAGTGCGTCAATTGCTAGTGGCTCATTTGACGGAATCAGCATTGGAAATACATCTCCACCACCTGGTCAAGAGCTTGTTGTAGAAGGAAACACAAGTGCAAGTGGAACTGGTTCATTTTCTGATGGTAGATTTTCAAATAAAGTTGGAATTGGTGGAGCTACAGCTCCAACTACGGAATTAGAAGTATGGAGTGCTAATGAACAAGCATATCATTATCCATTCATTGTAAGAAATCCATATAATAGTAATACACCTAATATTAATTATGGTGTGGGTATGAGATTTCATCTTGACGATGCTAGTGAGGCTAAATTTGGTGCAATATCATATGAAGCAAATACTGCATATGGTAATAATGGTGCACTAAGATTTTTTGTAGATGGTAATGGTTTAACAACTTCTCCAAGTAGTAGTCAAGCACAATTTTCAATAAATAGTAGTGGAGACATAACCGCAAGTGGTGATATAAGTGCTAGTGGTAATTTAGACATAACTGGTAGAGCAAATATTGATGGAGATATTGACATAAGTGGCTCAGTCATCACTACAGCTGGAATAAGTGGAAGTGGAACTGTCTCCGGCTTTACAAGTGCCTCAATCGCCAGTGGTTCTTTTGATGGTATTAGTATTGGAAATGCTTCACCACCTTTAGCTTATCCATTAGTTGTTGAAGGAAACATAAGTGCAAGTGGTGATTCTCATAGATTTGGTGACCTTAGTACAAATGGTGCAACCATTGAAGTAAGAGGTGATAGTAGTGGTGCAGATTTAACTAAATTAGGAAAAATAAATTTATATGGACAAAATGACCAAAGATTACATTTAAGGTCAATGGGTGATGGTGGATTTTCAGCAACTCAGACAAGCAAAGCTGCTTTAGTCGCTTCTCAATATGATTTAGGAATAGCATACAATTGGAATGAGGGTGGTACTAGTGGTCAAGCTTCTGAATTACGAATATATAATAGTGAATCCATCGCTATAACNGTAACAAGTCAATCAAGAGTTGGTATAGGTACTGGTGCTACAGTAGGAGAGGCTTTAGAGGTCGTTGGTAATATAAGTGCGAGTATAACTTCAACTGGTTCGTTTGGCTCTGTAGTTGTTTCTGATAGAGTTCAAGGTAATTTGACAGTTGATGGTACTTTATTCGCGACTAAAAAATCATTCTTAATAAACAAACCAAAAGGTGGTAAGTTAGAATATGGTGTTTTAGAGGGCCCCCAACACGATGTATTTTTTAGAGGTGAATTAAAAGGTGATAATGTGATTTACTTACCTAAAGAATGGGATTGGTTAGTTGATGAAAATACAATTACAACTCAATTAACAAGCATTGGAAAACATCAAGATTTATTTGTAAAAGAAATTAAAGACAATAAAATATTTATAGATATAAATGGTGTATTTAAAACAAAACAAGATATACATTGTTATCACATCGTGCATGGAACACGAAAAGATGTTGAGAGGATAGAAAATTTAGAATGATTATAAAAATAAAATATGATAAATCTACAAAACAAATAGTGGTTTCAAATGATATTCAAGAAATAGTGTTATCAGTAGTAGATTCTACAATTATTGATACCAATGATGAATTATCATTTGAAGTAGCAGCTGACATGTCAGCATATCAAGATTTATTTGAACGAGATATAGAGGAAGAGATTGAATAATGGCAGCATTAACATCAGCACAATCAGGTAACTTTACAGCATCAGCTACTTGGGGTGGAACAGCTCCTTCAGATGGTGATACTTTTACTGTTACGGCTGGACATAGTATTACTTGTAGTACTGTAGAAATGCCAACTAATGGTTATGGTGATATAACGGTTCACGGATGTTGGTCTATGGTAAGTGGAAGTCAATTCAAACTAAATGGTAGGGCTACAGTTCGTGGTGGTGAATCAAATCATTTTACAGAGGGTGAATCGGATTCAGCTGGACTATGGGAAATGAAACCAAATTCAGAGTTAGTTTTAAAAGGAACAAATTCAGAACAACATGCTTTATGGTGTGAAACAGAAGAACGCGCATCAATTGTTTGTGATGGTGGTGAGAAAAATTTAAACACAGTAATAAGTTGTTCAGGTTTTCTTGATTATAATCAAGATTTTTTACCTGTCATATCGGCTTCTAACTTTGCAGCTGGTGATTGGATTTCTGTATTTTCAAGATTTGAAGGTTATCAAGTTCAAAGTGATGAAAGTTTTATTGTACATGACACTGATACTACAGCTGGTTTGAATAAAATATATTATAGACAGTTTGTATCACCATCAGCGACAATTGAATCTGTTGTGGGGAGAAGGTTGACGGTTGATAATGCAAAAGTATTTAGAGTTGGTTACAAAATTATTTTTGGAACTGGTGATAATAGAAATGTTGCTACAATAGGTGCCCTTGATTTTGTTAGAAATTTTGTTTTAGTTGATGCTGATATAACAGGTACTGTTGTTGGTGAAACAATTTATCAAACAGGAAATGAAAAAAAACATGTAAATGGTCATGGAAAAGATTTATTAACGGAAAGTGGTTCAATGGTTAGAAGAAATGCGACTACTTTAACAACTGCGATAACATCAGCTGATTCAACCGCAGATATTGTGGTGGGTAATGCTTCTGATATGTCTGTTGGTGATGAAATAATCATTGATGTAAACAATGATACGAATACAAATTGGGATTATGAAACAAAATATACAATAAATGCTATTGATGGAAACACCTTAACTTTAGATGACCAAGTTAGATATACTCACAAAGTAGGAAGTTTAGTAAATATTTTAACAAGAGATTGTGTGATTCGCTCTGAAGATGCTGATGATAGGGTATTTGTTTATGTAGAAGAGTGGGGTACAACTACAAGTACTTCGACACTTGAAAATCAAGAATTTACAAGAAGATTTAGATTTAGAAATGTACAATTTAAAGGATTGGGTGGTAATACTAATAATAATTATTATAGACCTGGTTTTTGTTTAGCTGGTTATAATGGAGGATTAGACCCAACCAGTGCAGATACTGACGCATATGGATTTCAAACAGAAGTAGATGGGTGTACTTGGGATGGTAGTGCTACAAATGCGACAGGAAATTATCGTGGTATGATGTTTAGAAAAAGTTATTACAATACTGTCAGAAATAATGTATGTTATGATAGTAATCATGGTATGATGTGGTGGAGTGGACAATATCATTTAGCAATTTTTGGTAATTATTCAACCAGAAGTCAATATTGTACTATGTATATAGATTCATTATATCAAACCTATTGTGCTTTTTCTTATAATTATTTTACAAGAAGTGATGATTATGGTATATTGGCTTATCATGTTAGAAGTCCTGTTGAAATGAGACACAACATATCATTAAATCATGAACAAAGGCCGTGGTATAATTATTATGCTCCACCAAATACCATTTGGGATAGATGGTTTTTTGGTAATCATAGAAGTTGGTGTTTTTCAGGTGAAGCTAGTGGTCCTCATTTATTCCATGATTCAAAAATAGAAAATCAATGGTGGGGTGGAACTGCAAAAGTTTCGGCTGATGGAAGTGGTGTAGTGTATGGTAGTTATATAAATGGTAGTCAAGGATATCAAACAGATTTTGATAGAAATCGTGGTAAAGGTGGACAACAAATATGGCAAGAATATCAACACGAAATAGATGGATTGGCTGACCAACATAGTTCTTTATTAAGAGAATATTTAAATGATGAAGGTTGTTGGTTATGTCATAATATGAATGATAGTAAAGCAGCTTATGTTGATATGGTTTATGTTCCACCAAAAACAACTGTAAGATTATCTTGTGAAATACAAACATCAGATGCTGGAACAACCTTTACTCTCCCATACTTTTTTGCAAGAAGTGCTCATGACATGCAATTAACAGGTAGAAGAGATGATGGCGCAGCTGATGAAGTAAATATGACGAGTACAACTGCTCAAGACATTGGAAGAGGAAAAGGTTTCTACCAAGAGGTACAATATACAAATTCAAGTAAAGGTAATTTTGAAAATAAAGAATTAACAATTCAACCTCAAAAAGATGGTTATTATTTAAACTTTGGTGTTAAAACAACGAGTACAAATATAAGAGAAGAACCCTTTAAATTAAAAGAACCAATTGTAAGATTTGATAGAAGAGGAATTGGACAATCAAGATTAGATACAAGGGTAAATACAAATCCTGTATTAAGAAATACCTTTGCAACATTTAGAAAAAGAATCAGTGGGAGAATATAATGGCTAAAGATGTATTGATAACACCCTTAGATGGATTGATACAATTTTCAAGTTCAGCTGGAACAGGTTCAGGTGCAATACAAGCAGACGGTGATAATTTAGTTATCAGTAACGCTTTAGGTGATGTATTGTTGGGCGATGGTGCTTCTGATGTATTCATTGGTGATGGTACAAATAATGTAGATATTGTATTTGAACAAAATGGTGAAATTAGAGATGATGGTAGTGGTAAAAGTGTTACTCTTGGAAGTAAAACCACTCTTGTTTTCATATCGTCATCTTCAGATATTACTTTACAAGAAAAAGGTGGTAATGTAGGTATAGGAACAACCACAGCCACACAAGAATTAGAGGTAGAGGGTACTATAAGTGCGAGTGGTAATTTAATAATTGGTGACCCTAATGGAAAACACATTAGTGCGAGTAATGGTAATTTAGAAATAAGTGGTGGATATGCGTGGATTCACGCTGATGATGGTGGTGCAGAATCTTTCTTATACTTAGGTTCAAATGAAACCACTGGTGAAAAATTATTTTATATTTCTGCAGACGATGATGGTGTTGATAAAATGAATTTCAATATTGGAAGATACACTCACAAGTGGAGTTTCATTGGTGGTGGTAATACAAATGGTAGTCATACCGCAGTCGAAATATATGGACAAGATTCAACCAGTGAACAAGATTTTTCATATTTAAAAGTTTTTTCACCTGATGGAACAAATAGAATACAACTACACACTTCTGGCTCTGTATTTTTCAATCCCGAAGGCCCTAATGCTAATGTAGGTATTGGAACAAGTAGTCCTGTAACTAAATTACAAGTTGAAGGTGACATAAGTTCAAGTGGAACTATAAATGCTGTTTCAATGAGTGGAGATGGTAGTGGATTAACAGGAGTAACATCAACTGCTACTGTTGATATTGATGGTTTTGACGCCTTTAGTGGTGTTCCACACGCTACAGATGATGAATTTTTAATTTCAGATGATGGAACTGAAAAAAGAGCAACAATGACAATGGTTGCCAATGGTGCATTTGCTCTTGTGAGTGGAGATGCAACTGTAGCTGCTGGTGGTGCTTTAACAATTGCTGATAATAAAATTGGTAATGATGAATTAAAACAAGATGATGATATAACTTTACAATCATTAACAACAACTGGAAATATAAGTGGTTCAATAACTTCAACTGGTTCATTTGCAAAACTTAATATTTTTGATACAACAGCTGGACACAATCCAAGACTTAGAGTTGGTAGAGCAGATGGGCAACACATAGAGGTTAGTGTAGTAGATAATGATAATACAATACATGCTGAACAAGATGTAGATAGTAATGGTGACCATAATTTTATTTTAAATAGAACATTTGATGGAACAGGTGCGAATAATTTTAAAATACAAAAAGGAGGAACAGACCAATTAGTAATAGGTGTAAGTGGAAGTATAACCGCAAGTGGTGACATAAGTTCAAGTGGAACAATAACTGCTGAACAATTAACCACAATTGATGACTTAACCGTTGGTGATGATATTAATATGTCTGATGGTGGAAAAATCGGTGATATGGCTGGTGCTGGAAATGGGGATGATATATTATTTGATAATACTAATAGAAGAATTGATATCAATATAGATGCTGGTAGAATATTAAGCGTTGGTAATGGTATCGTTGGTATTAATACAACACCAATAACTGGTATAGAATTAGCTGTAAGTGGTGATATAAGTGCAAGTAATTTTATATCCAAAAATGACATAACCGCAAGTGGAAACATAAGTGCAAGTGGGACTATTGAGGCAAATGGTGATTTTATCGTAAACTCTTCTGGTAGAGTGGGTATAAACACAACTTCTCCTGATTATAAATTAGATGTGGCTGGTAATGTTGGTGTTAATGAATATATTTATCACAATGGTGACTCAAATACTTATCTCCGTTATCAAGCAGACCAAGTGGATTTATCAGCAGGAGGACAAGTTGCTTCTCTTAACACCACCGGATTTACAACTCCTGGACACATAACCGCAAGTGGAAACATAAGTTCAAGTGGAACAATAATAGCTGAACATCTTGAAACAACTGATGACTTAACAGTTGCTGATGATATTAATTTAGGTGATTTATCTTTAGTATTATTTGGTGGAGCTGGTAGAGGAAAGATTAGTGGTTCAGCACTTAATTTAATAGTTGGTGATAGTGATTTAGTAATTCAAACAGGTAGTTCTCATACTGCATTTCGTGTCGACTCATCTGCTGGAGGTAATATTGAAATTGAGGGTTCAGCTAATTTAATTATCAACAATAATATTACAGCTAGTGTTAATTCAAAATTTCAATGGGGTGAACCGGGCGGTAATAGAGTTCAAATTCAAGATGGACACATAACCGCTAGTGGAAACATAAGTGCGAGTGGTGATTCTCATAGATTTGGTGGAACTACAACTTTAGATACAACTTTAACAACTACAAATAAATTTGAAAAAACAGGTAATACTGATGCAGAAGGACAAGGTGATGTGGTATTTCTTGGTGGTACAACATCAATGGATGCTGGTAAAATTTATCATTATAAATCAGATGGAACTTGGGAGTTAGCTGATGCTGACGCCGTAGCAACCTGTGATGGTTTATTAGCTGTTGCATTGGGAGCAGCTTCTGATACAAATGGAATGTTGTTAAGAGGTACGGTTACATTAGACCATGACCCTGGTGCGGTTGGTGATGTCTTGTTTGTAAGCACAACTGCAGGACAAGCTACTGCAACAGCACCTTCAGGTAATACTGACATAGTTAGAGTTGTTGGTTATTGTTTAGATGCATCAAACGGACAAATATGGTTTAATCCAGATAACACATTCGTTGAGGTAAGTGCTTAATGAGTAATTGGTATGTATCACAATCATTAACTTTTGAATCCGATAAAATCACAATAGATGGTGTGGGTGATGAAGTTATGATGGATTGGGAACATTCCATAATGTCTGCTTCAGCAGCTTATGTAACTGAAGGTGGTGGAGACATATTGGAAATCGGATTCGGTATGGGAATATCAGCTGGATATATGCATTCTCATAGTATTAATTCTCACACCATTGTTGAAAATCATCCACAAATAATTCCAAAAGCTGTGGAATGGGCAAGTAATAAATCTAATGTAACCATTGTATCTCAAAGTTGGTATGATGTCAAAGATTCATTGGGACAATTTGATGGTGTGTTTTATGATACTTATGGTGATGATAATGCAAAACAATTTTCATCAAGTTTATCAACATTGACAAAAAGTGGGACAAAAGTAACTTGGTGGCAAGTTCGTTCAAACAATAGGTCAAATTGGCACAATATAGAAAATGTAACATATGAACCCATAAGTATAAACCCACCTGAAAATAGTTATTTTAATTGGACAACTTATTATTTACCAAAGAAGGAGTTTTAGATGCCTGATTCTACGATATTTGCATTAGGTGGTACTGGTGGTGATGCTCAACCAGATAGTCATCTTGAAAGGTCTTTATCTTCTTTTGGGGCTAGTAACACTTGGTCTGCTCTTAGAGGTGATGCTTCAACAAGTGGTGATTCTGAAGATAATTCATCAGGTACAGAAAATACAGGTGTTCATAATTTAGAAGATACAGGTAGAGGAACAACTAACACACGACAAATTGATAGGTCTTTCTTTGCATTTGATTTATCAGGTGAATCATCTACTGTAGCATCAGCTGATTTAAAAATAGTTACTGATAATCTCGGTGATACTGATACAAATTCATCAACGGTTTATGTAGTCGCTGCTACTGATTTGTCCAGTAATACTGGTGATTATGGTAATGTGTTTTCAAGTGGAACTACTCTTGGAACTTTATTTGGTTCAACAACAATATCAACCACACAACAATATCATACTTGGACTTTAAATTCTGATGCTATCTCTCGTATAAATACATTAATTGGTTCAGGTGGGATATTCACCATTGGTTTAATGGGTTACTATGATTATAATAATAGTGCTCCGGGTTCAAACGAATTAAAAATTCAAGTATTATATGCAAATCAAATAGGAACAAGTAGTGACCCTAAATTAGAATTAACCTTTGAGTCTGATGCTGGTTATACTCATAAAGTTGTTAGTGTAGCAGCTGGAAGTATTGGAAAAGTAAATGGTGTGGCTACTGCAAACATTGGAAAGGTAAATAGTGTTGATTAAAAATCCAATCTTTCTTAACTTTCCTTATATTTATATATGAATAAAACTATATTAATAGGAGAACCATTTTGGTTAATTTAAAACAATTACTAACCGAAGGTGTCTTTGATAAAGGTATCTTAAAAGCAGTTTTTATGGCTGGTGGTCCAGGTAGTGGTAAATCATATGTTGCTGGTGAATTATTTGGTATTCCTAAAAAAATTAATTTATCCATTAGTGGATTGAAGACTGTTAATTCAGATACAGAGTTTGAATTTTTATTAAAAAAATATGGATTTGAAACATTTGGAACAGGTAAATTAGATATTGATAAATGGCCTGATGAAGTGTTTGATGCTATTGCTGGTGGTGATGAAGATTCAGAAACTATGACGGTTAGAAAGAAAGCCAAGTTAATGACTAAAGCAAGAAAAGAAACATATATGCAAGGTAGACTTGGAATGATTATTGATGGAACAGGTCATAATCTTGGAAAGATTAAAAAGGAAAAACAACAATTAGAAAAACTTGGATATGATTGTTATATGGTTTTTGTCAATACATCATTGAATGTAGCTAAACAAAGAAATAAAGAAAGAGCGAGAAGATTACCAGAAGACATATTGGTAAAATCGTGGAAAGATGTTCAGAAAAACTTAGGTGCTTTTCAATCTTTGTTTGGTAGTAATTTTGTAATTGTTGATAATTCAAAGTTTTTAAAACCTGAAGAAGCTCAAAGTAAATTTGGAAGATTGACTAAAAAATATATAGATAAATTTATAAAAAAACCTATTAGAAATGTAATTGGAAAAAAATGGGTTAAACACAATTTAATTTTAAAAAGTAAAAAATAGTTTTTTGAAAAAAAGGTTACACTAACTTATAACCAGGAGACTGATATGGAAAACGAAATCCAAAATCAGGTTTCATTAATTCTCGGTGAATACGGGTGGTTATTTATAGTTGGTATTTTAACATTACTCTTCCGTTCTACAATTGAAAAACTTGTAGCTGGATTGATGATTTTTATGGGTAATGATTATAATGAAGACGATGTTGTAGAAGTAGATGGAAAGCCAGGACGAATAGTTCGTTGTGGGGTTTGGTCAACAACATTTTTTACCTATGATGTAGTGGATGGTATTATCGTAGGTGGAAGTAAATTAGTAATTCAGAATGACAAACTGAAAGACATTAAAATAGAAAAACCTTTACCACTTTTGGACTTGTCAAAATATAAAGTGGATACTTCTTGTGTTGATTTACTTACTGAATTAACAAGGGTAGTAAAAAAACACGAGAACAACATACAATAGGAGAAAGTAAATGAAAAAATTACTATCTATATTATTAACAACAGCTATCTTATTTGCTAATGAAGGTGGTAATTATTTTGTAGATAACTTTTTAAAGTATTCTACATTCTATACAAGTGTAAGTTTAAATTCACCATTTGAACCAAAACAAGAATTTGACTTTGACCAAGACTTGGGAACATTTGTTGAAACCACAGAAGAAGTTGAGGGTTCATATAATATTTCATTTGGTATAAGGAAACTTGCAAGGTTTAAATATCAAGCTAAAGGTAAGAACTTCTATGATGGTTCGGAAAAGAATCTATCAGATGTCGCTACAATTGGTAATGTGAGTGGTTGGGAATACTTGGTTAAGTATTCAGCCATTCGTTCATTTGGTGAAGAGTTCGTTGATACAGAATCTTGGGTTAGATACTTAGGTGATAACTTTGTAATTAAAGGAACTTATGCTAACTTTGGATTAGAGGATTTAGAATTTGCACAATT
>FUFK010071595.1_pt1 | contig 18005 bp, 31 predicted proteins | sample 1021851 | NCBI WGS metagenome assembly FUFK01 (sample SAMEA51879418, study PRJEB19060) | metagenome | reverse complement strand
GAAGATTCCAACTTTAACGGCGCGGTTGTGGTGGCTATGGCGGTAATAGAGCAAATGCTCGCCTTGATTGAAGGTGAAGATTTGGACAATGTTAGTGATCCCGATCTTACAATAACCTTCACAGAGGACTGCGGTGATGGGGAAACTGAGTCGTAATAAGGGCAAACGATACGAACGAGAACTAGCAAACTACTTATCCGATAATGGATTCCCTAGCCGCCGAGGACAACAATTCTCCGGTGGCGGGGATAGTCCTGATGTGGTAAGTGAGGAGTTCCCGTTTCATATCGAGGCTAAAAGAACTGAGCGTCTAATGCTATATGATGCCATGACACAATCAATTCGTGACGCAGGAGACAAGCCTCCCTGTGTAATTCACAGAAAAAATAACTCGGAGAGTATGTTCACTTGTCGATTGAGTGATCTAGTGGCTCTTCTTAATAAACAACAATGGAAGGAAGAATAAAATGATAACGGAATTACAACTTACAACAGAAGAATTAANCGCTGAATTTAAACAGGCTATTACATCAGGCATAAATGGATTCGTAAGAGCAGGTGAAGTTTATGTTAAAGCAATCGATCAAGATCCAAGTAATGCAGAAAAGATGCAACTTGAGTTTAGTGATATTGTACCTGCCAAAGCATGGAAACAATTTGAAGCTATTGGCAGAAAATGGATACATCCAAAACTTATTCTTGGTGGTATGTCTGACCCGAAAAAAACAAATATCGTAAAGCGATTACCATATAGTTTACAGAATCGTGTCTTTGAAGGAGAAAAATTTGAACTGCTTATATCTGGCGGAGATGTGCTTGAGGTAAGTGCATTAGATGCAAGTAGTGAGCAGATTCTTCAATTGTTTGGAGATGGTGATTTGCGTTCATTGCGTGAGCAAAAAGCATACATCGAAAACAACAAACTACAAGAGGACTTAAAGCCACAAGAATTACCGTACTATTTTCAAAAGGGTAAAATTATATTTCGTAAAAATACAGAGCTTACAAGGGCAGAAATGAAGCAACTGCTTACTCAACTATGAGATCCAAGCGCAACAGATATAAGTGCAAAAATAGAAGAGATTACGATAGAACTCACAGAAAGTTTTATGGTTTTGTATATCGACTGCATAATAAAGACCTAAAGGATAATGAAAAAATTCCTTTGAGGTTCCAACTAGAAGTTAATTCATGGACGCTTGAAAATTGTTATCACCCACTCAGATATATTTCGCAGGAAGAAATAAATACACATTACAACAATCCGGAAACATGGGAATCAAGAGAGTATAGAAATCCTTGTATTGAGGTTTATGTCAAATGCCCTTTTGCAAATCCGTATAGAGGGCGCAGAAATTGGTTTTGGATTATAGATAAACCTGGTTACTACCGAGTGTACACAGAGCCATTGCACGATGAAAGCGGTAAAGTATTTATGCTTAAATATAGGATGAACCATTACAATGGTATGCCATATTTCAAGCATGATAATGGTAGATGCCGTAACAACTCTGTATCAAGAGCATACCACGAAGTCCTTAAACATTACAGCGAGATAGAGCGAAGTATTCATAAGGAAAAACGAGAAATAGAATACAGAAAAGCGTGTACTTACAATCGTTTGAAAAATGCACAAGTATTAAAAATGGTAACTGCACGTCTAAAAGTCAGGGACCGAGTGAATCGTGTTCATGGAGTCACTCCAACGAAAGAAACAATCGCTTTCTTTCAAGCTTTAGCAATTGGTTCAGTAATAAGGAGTAAATAACCATGAGAAACTTCACAGAATACATCATATTTGCATTGTTGTTTACTGCCGCAAGTGCCACATTTCTTTGGCTGTTACTCACCTTATTTAACACCATGATGGGAGGGCAAAGATGAGCGAAAAAAACAAAGATAAGGTGGAAATCCGACTACGCATACCCAAGTGGCATAATGATATATTACAAGAGTATTGTAGACTTTACGGCACTACCCCATCTGCCGTATTTTCGGGATATATTTGGGATGTTTTAGGGAGGTTTTTAGTAAAATCCCTCGCGCGCGCGGATATTCTTTCCAAGAATATTAATAATATATATAACGCTAATTGCCAAAAAAGTGGCAAATCCAATTCTAAGCCTAGAAAGAATAAGACTACCCCAATCTCCGATGATTTTTCTCCACCCCGTAGCATAGCTGAAGGCGAAGGTTTAGATCATAGCATTGCCGTTGCGATGTTTATCGACTGGGCGAAAGGAAAGGGACATACCCAGGCGGATTGGGAAGCCACCTTTCGCAACGCATGTCGTGGATGGATTAAGGAGCGAATGCCACAACCGGAGCCGAAGCTTAAATATCTTTAGTGGATTACTTAGTTTCAGAACAGGCAGTCTTAGCGGCATGTCTTGCAGATGATAGCGGCCGAGCATCGGCCACCGCAGTAGAGAGGTTGACAGAAGAGGACTTCACAATCGAAGCCCATCGCGAAATCTTTAAACTCTTAGCCTCATCCTCAGAACCGTTAAATGAGGTGGATGTTGCGATTGAGCTACCCAATTTCAAAGCAGAAGCGTTGGATTTAGTTGAGCTTCATGGAGGTGGAAAAGTGGACCGCTATGTGGAGCAGGTTGAGCAAACCAGAAACCGAAGAATTGCGGAGCATTCCATACATCATGCAATGGATCTTCTCAAAGACGGAAAGAGTGCGGAAGAGATAGCTTCGATATTTAACACCAAGGTTGCCAAGGCGCTAACCAGAAGAACTGGACAAGTCAAGATTGGACAAGCCGCTAATGAAGCATATTCCGAATTTCTCGCCATTGATGCGGGGGATTCTTCCGCCATCTCCACATCTTTCCCAAAGCTAGATGAGGCACTTAGCGGAGGTTTCCACCCTGGAAAACTTTATGTCCTCGCCGCCCGTCCAGGAATTGGTAAATCCGCTTTAGCTATCCATTTCTCCCATGAGATTGCAAAGCGAGGATACCGCATAGCTTACGCTTCCCTTGAGATGAGTGCCGCAGAATGTGCCGGGAGATTGCTCTCCCGTGAAAGCGGGGTTTCTCGTCCGTGCCGAAAGGGAGACCTACTTCCCGCTCATAAGAAGAAGCTTGAAGACTCAAAGCAAAGAATGAGACATTGGCCTATTACCTTTAAGGATGACGCGGAATCCACCCTTGATTCCTTCCGCGCCTTTCTCGTCCAAGAGCGAGCGAAGGGAGATATCGGACTGGCGGTGATTGATTACCTTCAACTTCTTTCCGCACCAGGTTACAAGTCAAGGGTGGAAGAAGTCACCCACATTTCTCGGAGCTTAAAACAAATATCGGTGCAGCTTGAGATTCCAATCCTTGCCCTTTCTCAATTGAGCAGAGAGTTGGAAAAGCAAAACCGTAAGCCTATGCTTTCCGATTTACGGGATTCTGGAAGTATTGAGCAGGATTGTGATTCCTGCTTTCTCCTAAGTTCCGAATCGAAAGAAAATCCACTCCATGAAAAGATACGGGTTCATGTTGCAAAGAATCGAAATGGAGAAAATGATCTTGCTTGCATACTCATGTTCACGAAAAACTTAGGGCGTTTTAAACCTGAAGGGCATTTGAACGATAATTATGATGATGAGGATATTTATTAACTACAAAGCAATACGATAAATTACAGAAATGCCGTTTAAGCTACAGCATTGTACCCCAGAAGGCGTTTTAATCTCTTACGAGGGTAAAGACTCATGTTTGCATGTAAAAGCCTTTTTTGAGGGGGTATAGGGTTAGGAAGTTATTTCTTCTGCAAACTTAAGGCCCACGCACATGCGGGCAATGGTATCGGATTCGTTTGGCTTAGTCATGGCTTGGCCTCGGCCATCCATTTGATTGCTTCACGGCAGTTAGGAAATTTTTTTACCTCTTTGCTCATATTAGCCTTATTCTCGATGCAAACAACGCATTCATCATCAATACTATCGGGACACCATCCCGTATCTTCAGGATCAGCAAGCTTTAGTTCAGTTCTACCAATAGTGCGGATAATGAAATCGCATCCTCCGCCCGTTGGTGTCCAATCAATGCCATGCTTTTTGGCGTATTCGTAAATTTCGTCAAGTATATTCATCCCTCACCCCCCTCTATTTTGGCGAGTACCTCGCATTTCTCTCTGTCCATTTCGCAACCACTTCCCCAATCTGCCGTATCAATAGTGTAGTTAAATTTGAATTGTTTCTCCTCGCTCATTATCGTATCTCCTTGTTTATACATTTATCGAAAGCCCGTTGTGCTGGTTTGCTGATACACTTTACATGCACCGCGTTTCTTTCCCATTCTCCCGTCCTATAGTTTTGGTCCATGTCACAAGGATAGAAGTTTTCGCAATCGTGATAATCTATTGAACCAAGTGAATCAACATGATCGAGCGCTTCACGCAAAGTGCATTTCTCCTCCTCGAAAACAAAGCCATCCTCTATCTCCTCGCCCTCTTGGGTGTACTTCTCAAATGTTTTTGAAACCAAATACAACCTCATCCCTCACCCCCCTCTACCTTGGCGAGTACCTCGCGGACCTTTGCTAGTTCATAGCTCGCATCATATCCATCCTTACCATCAATGGTTTCGTTGACGCGCTCCAAGTGATCGTGGATACGATCAAGCGCTTGGGGGAAGAGTTTACTTGCGTGGATCATTAATAGCTTTCTCCTTTCCGCTCTAATATGTCTCGACATGCATTCTTCAAATAGCTTGCACATCTCCAACATCTCCGGAGCCGCCGCGATCAATCGCGCGTCTTTCTCTTGTTCAACCGTTGCAACCGTTCCAGGATATGTCCACGGGTCTGATGCAACTCCGATAAACGGAAGACCCTCTTTATCGTGCTTAACAACCCAAGGTCCTGGCGTGTGTGTGGCGTGTTTCTCTTTTGTATCATTCATTTTAATATTCCTTTTTAAATCCTAATTTTTGTGCTTCATTATATCCATCATTGTACTCATTGACCTGCTCTTTTGACATATCTTTAAGTTCAATCCTTGGCTCATGATATGTGCCATTTGGGTAGTAATGGGGATTGCGTCCACGTGAGTAATAATAGTCAGCCCCTCCGCGATCAAATGGTGAACCGTGGACGCTAATCGACAAAGGGTAATTTTTCTTTTTTGTATCGCTCATGCTCAAAACTCCGCTTTCTCTTTTGCTTGATTAAGTAATGCGATGAGGTTCTCAATTTCTCGAACACTAGCGCTCGAAAAAACTTCCGCGAGTGTTTCGCATGTTTGTATCATCTCGCCATCACTCAAATGGCTTAATCCGTCGCTATCCGCGATTATTTGTTCAATGTCATCATTCATAATATTATTACTTTCTTTGTTATTATAGGTTGAATGTTAATTGCTTTGCGCGTGCGCGCTCTTTACGCTTAGCGCGGATCGCTCCACGATCATCCGCCTTGCGCTCCTTTCTCTCTCTCTCTTTCCGCGCTCTCTCACCTTGCTCGAAGGCTTCTTTAAGAGCTTGTGGGAAAAGTTTAGATGCGTGTATCATGCGAGTTTCTCCTTTGTTGCATTAATTAACCTTTGCTTGGCATACATAAACTCTGGATGCACATTGCGAAGTGTTGGAATATCAATACTTGAATATCCCATGCGTTCCATAAGTTTGCGTTTCATTTTTAGATAAGCTCGGTTTGCTTGTGTTCTTGTCATGCTAGTTTCCTCTCTTTGTAAGTATTGCTTGTAATAGTTCCCAAGCGCCTAAAATGAACCAAGGCGCAAGGATGATTAATGAGATCGAGTAATGTATTTCAATGTCTATAAATTTAGTTGTTTGTAGTATCAAGGGATCAATGATAAGAAGAACAATATTTTGGTTTGCCATCCCACTTTCTCATACTTCCAAAGCTCGCAGATACATAACCATCTTTCTGAACGGTCTTGCGAAATTCTGCTCCTATAAATTCATACCTTCTTGGTTGAGTATAGCCACTTGAACAATTACCTACATCACTTGAATTTTCAGCAATTCTTCGGAGCCATATTGATTTACCTTTTACTTTTGTGACTTGATACCAATCTACATTGGTTTGATCGTATCCCCATGAAGTATAAAGAACATCTCCAACCATGAAATGATCGCTTGCAGGGGGTGATTTTCTCGAAGCTTTTCCTTTGCTTTCATGGCTTTTGAGAGTTTCGATTTGCTTGTTTACGAACTCAATCCGCGCTTCAGTACTTCGAAAACGATAATAAAACCATGGTTTATAAGCTGTTCCCTTGAATCCCATAGCAACGCAATGGTTGGAAAAAGCATGAGTAAGAATGATGAGTTCACAATCATTGCGCTTTTCATATTCCCATCCGTTTTCAATCATTTGAGCAATTCGACGATCCCTTGCCTCAATTCTGCCTTGTTTTGTTTTTGGTGAGTATCTCATAATGTATCTTTGTGTTTTAGGAGCTTGGCGGAATTGCCGCGCTCATTGGATTTGCACAGAAAACAAGAAGATTGAAACCGCGTCAAGCACAAAACTACAAAAAGTGACGAGATCAGTTTTAGGGGTATGGAAGGGAAGAAGGTTAAAGCAATTTAATCCATTTCTACTCAGAGTAACATTTTTCCATTCCACGGAATAACATATCAACATATCATGATGCGATGATGCGTTATTTGATTTATTGCTTTTCCGAGATCGCAAATCGTGCAATTTTAGGGCTTTGTTTACCCTTGGTTGAGTAGTGAAAAGCTGGAAGCCCCCATTTCTAGGGCATTAGCAGTATATTAAAAAACAACTGCTNTGGCACAAACTACGCAAAAACAACAATTTATATGCCAGACGGGGGGGGAGGGGGTCTGCCGTCGTCCGCGCTAATTTCTATATTATCATCACACCCCCCACGAAATTTTTCGCCATAACGCCCCCACCGCAAAGCTCCGCCCCCACCGCAAAGCTCCGCCCATTGTCACGCATTTTTGCTTGTTTATTTCTGAAAAAAACTTCGGTGGTGTTGATAGGCAACACCTTACAGCATATCCTATTGCTTAAAGCAGTCCCAATCCTCTCGGTACTTCTCATGCTTTGCCTTGGATGTTGGATTGTGTGGATATAGCGAAATCCGAATGGCAGAGTCAAGAGATAGTATGGGAATGATGTACCAGGTTGGAACTGCGGCAACATAGGCTGCGAGGATATCGACTTTGGATGGGTCGATGGTTTCCTTGCGTGATGCCCCTGCGGAGGTGGTGATCATATACCTGCCCATTCCCCCGCGTGATTTATCCGCAACCTTATCTGCGGTCCCTTTGATTTGAACCTTATAGATTTTCCCTGCTTGATTCATAACTAAGCAGTCTTGGGGTAGATAATCCCCTAATGGCGTAAAGACTTCATAATTATGCGCAAGTGCTTCATGGAAGAAGATTTGCTCGTATAGGGTGCCTTTATTTTTCATCGGTCACCTCTATGACCTTTTCCTTGGATGCTTCGGTTGGCATGGCTTCTGCGGCCTTCTTTGCCCCTTTTAGGATGGAGCGTACCTTATCGGGTGACATATCTGACGCACCCAGTTTTACATTTGCGGATGCGGTGATATTGGTGGGTCTACCGGAGACGGTCATAAATTTGTCGAATAGCATACCTACGGCATAGGCTTTATTCTGGGGTGGTATTTGATCGATTGAATCGTGNAGATCGTTAAGGGAGTCGGCNACCATNTGTGANAGCTTCTTGGATACTGCATTTAGNAATTGTTGCTCGGTCATATCCATACCGTACTTGAGAGCNTTTTTAATTCGTAGTCTATGTTCTTCCTGTTCTGCGGATAATTCCATTTCTTCAGATTCTCTCTTTGCATTTGATTGACGTGCGGCAATACGGGCAGCGGAAGTGATCACTTTGGACTTTAGCTTTTCATCGAATGGTTTGAGCTTTTTGGGTATCCCTCTTGGCATGTTGTATAATTTTGAGAAAAAGTGTTGACTTGTCGATAGTAAACTACAAAAGAGTACGAATGGGNACAAAGTTGAGTGGTAAAGATTGTATGCGGATTTTGAGGAAGCATGGGATTACCAGGGATGAATTTGCGAAGATGATGGGGATTAAGAAGAGTACGATGCGTACTTGTGTNCATGGCAATCGGATATCGAGAAAGATGGTTGCGCATTTGATGGAGATGGAAGGGGAGGAAGAGATAAAGGAGGAACTTGCGGAGGTGGATGAAATGATTGAGGAGGTTAAGGCTCCGATTGAAGAGGTTCGCAGGATAGTGGAGGAGAGTGATGAGCGGATGGGTAAGATATATGCAATCCCTCAGAACAAATTTTTAAGGTTGGTTGAATTTGCGGATGGGAGTCATGGACGGTTTCGATGCAAACCGGATAAGTATTTAAAATTAGGAGAAGTGATTCCGTTGAAGCATTTGGAGAAGGATGTGTGGGAGATTGTGAAGTGACTTCGATTGAATTCACAGATCGGATAAAGGAGTTAAGTGCAGAGGTATGTGGCACTACGGTTGATTTAATAAATAGTCGTACACGCAAGGCAAAACCTGCATTGGCCCGTCAGATTGCGATGTATTACTCAAGTTATTTCATTGATCACCTTGAGCAAACTGCGGAAATCTTTGATCGTCATCACACTTGTGTAATTTATACGAGGCGTAAAATCGCGCAGATGAGAGAGTTTGACTCTTTGATCAAAGGGATGGTGGATCAGATTGAGGAAATGATGCCATCACTAAGGGAGGTGGTTCGTGGGTAAATTTATTAGTTTATTTGCTGGGGTTGGTGGATTCGATCTTGGCATGGAACAGGCGGGGCATGAATGCGTTGCCCAAGTGGAATGGGATAAGAATGCGGCGGGTGTATTAAAGCATCGCTGGCCGAATGTTCCCCTGTTCTGCGATGTATCAAAAGTATCGGCGGATGATCTGCCCGATGCGGATTTTATAACATACGGATTTCCATGCCAGGACTTGAGCGTGGCCGGTAAAAGAGAGGGATTAGATGGAAAACGATCAGGATTATTCTATGAAGCAACTAGACTTATTCGGGAACTGCGATCCCGAGGATGCGGGCTACGCTTTGCCGTGGCAGAAAATGTCGGAGGATTGTTCTCCGCAGATGATGGTCTCGCACTTGCAAGGTGTATCCGAGAGCTACTCGACAGCGGGGCTTGTGAAACGGGATGGAGGTTACTCGACAGTCAGTATTTCGGTGTGGCCCAAAGACGGAAGCGCGTGTTCATTGTCTCAGATTTTGGAGGCGAATCCGTTGACGAAATACTCGCTATCACCGAAAGCCTGCCAGGGTATCCTGCGCCGAGCCGAGAAGCGGGGAAAGGAACTGCCGGAGATGCTACAAAAGGCGTTGGAGAGGGTGGCCACAAGTTAGAGTTACCTGAAGTCTGTGCCACTATAACTGGTGAACTTGCGAAGCATACCAACAATCAAATGGTACAGAATGCCGAAAGTTTTTTTATACCAAAAGCTGAATCCAAATCAGAAGTTCTAGCGGTTGATTTCTATAACAACTCAGTCAATCCAAACACCTCGCAAACCCTATCATCTGCCGCCTCCGACAAAAATCATATTGGAGGTGTAATCGAGCAGAAAGAAACCTACTGCCTTCAAGGAGGTGGAGAGACTTCGCAGAGTTCGCAAGGTAGTGGAGTAAATAAGGATGTAGCTTTTACCCTTAATGGATTGGACAAGCATGGGGTCGTCTCATGGAACGGAGACACAACCCCCAAGGCTTCCGAGGATGTATCGGTAACTCTGCGTAGCCAGCAAGGCGGGGAAGGCGTGGGGGTGGCGTTTCAAAAGTCGGAATTAAGACTTAAAGACAAAATTGAATTAAAACAAATTAGCCCAACATTGAAGGCGGAAACCAAGCAAGGTGATACCGAGGTTAATGTTTTGCAAGGCGGGGAAGGCGTGGGGGTGGCTCATGGATGCGACCTATACAACTGCGATATAACGGGCGATAAAAGCATGACTTTAAAAGCGGCGGAAGGTAACCCAAGTGTAAATTTACCTACTGTACTCCAAGAAGCTAAGGCATTTACCGCATCCGACCGATCAAACAAGGCGACATGGGAGGGTGATATTAGTGGGACGATAAATTGTCAGATGAACTCGGAGTCGAGCAATCTGCAAATGGGAGTCCGAGAAAACCTAACAGTCCGCCGACTCACTCCAATCGAATGCGAACGCCTACAGGGATTCCCTGATAATTGGACAGCCGAGAAGATGGAACTGATCCTCGAGGGGAACGAGTGGAAGGCTACCGGCAAGGTGGTCAAACAGGCAGATGGTCCACGATATAAGGCGATGGGCAATGCCGTCACCGTCAATGTGGCTGAGTGGATTGGGAAACAGATAGGAAAGGTTTTAGACAAATGACCCGATGCTTTGATCGCCCTTGGCACCCCGATGTTTTCTGCGAGGAATGCGGATCACCCATCACTTATGATGAGGACTGGGAATGCTTAGTATGCAAGGATAAGGAAGAGGATGAAAGCTGATGCTTTTCTTACACGGGAAGAAGCACTAGCGGGTTGGCTTCGGTTCTGGGAAAAGAATGAGGTTGAATTTTTTGTTCGTGATAAAAGTGGAAATTATGTGCGTGATGAGGATGGAAATCTAATTGCGGTACGAAAGGATCAGAAGCGGGAATTACCGGATCGGTTCAAATTAGCATATGGCAGAAGCAAATAGACAACTTATCCATGAATTGAAATGTACCTTTCGACGATGGGAAGAGGAGAGTGATCTCCATGACATTGAGATTCTGGAATGTGTAAATTCTGCGGTCAAAGAATATTACAAAGAAGAAATTATAGATTTCGAGAGCGATATAGATTGGGAGGAGGATGATGAATGAATTTATATGCCCCAACTGGTAAGAAACTGGAGAACTGGCCTCAATGGGTGGAGCGCTTAACCGAGGAGAATCTTAAACTGAAGGAAAAGGTGGAGCGGTTGGAGAGGGAGAACAGGGAGTTAAAGAAGAGATGCTGTGATTTATTCAGCGAAGTCATTGAAGCAAAGGCGGAGAGTAATGGATAATGAAAGTCCCACCAGGATGGAATCCGATCTTTTGGAAAAAATACGGGCGAGCAATACCACTATCCGTACAAAAATTACCACGGTGTTTCTTGAGAAGGTTGGGTCCGACACCGTCGAAATTCGACCAAGAGACGTTGGAACGGATTTCGAGGGCTGGGAAATCAATCGGTTATTCGGGACGCAAACGCTCGAAACGGCAATCATAGTGGGCATGGAGATACAGGCAAGAGGATGATATTAACCCTCCAACCCGATGAGATCCAAGTCTGCCAGATGGTGGGCAGAATGCGCACTCTCATTGCCCGTGGGAACGGGGTGCGTGATGCGAAGATGGGTGATCACGATGGTGCGGAAGCGGATGTGATGGGTATGATGGCGGAGTATGGATTTGCGAAGAAGATGAATGTATTCCCCGATTTAGGACTAACTCCACGGAGTGGCTCCGCAGATGGTGTGATGTCGAGTGGAAAGCGTTATGACGTCAAAGCGTCCAAGCATAAGACTGCCCGATTATTGAGTACCTTAAAAGTAAATCCCGATGTGGATGTTTATGTTCTTTGCGTGGTGGATGGAAGCACTTTGGATTTCAAGGGATGGGCGTGGAAGGATGAATTAATCCAGGAGGATAACAAGACTAACTTGGGGCATGGATTAGGTTATGCGTTGGAGCAGGAAAAGTTGAGGAAGTTTTAATGTCAAGATGGATACTATTACTTTTACTTTTCACCTCCTGTATTCGCCAAAAACCAAAACCTTACTGGTCTGCGGAGATTACTGAAATCATTCGACGGGATGCAGAAAACAAGAAGGCAGAAATTATGATACTCCAAGAGATTGAAGTTGCTCAACAAAATGAAGACCAGGAAGCGTTTATGTTTTATTTTGAAGAGTATATAAAGATTCAACGCCTTAATATTAATGAGTCCTGGAAGTCACACCCCGAATACATCGAGGGCGGGATTGATGTGAAGTATTGAGTCATGCCTAGAGTAACCTACGCAGATAAAGTCGATGCTCACTTTGGCATCCCTTGGACGGATGATTTAAAGTTTGAGAAGGGTGAATTAGCATGTGCATTGAGCGAGGATGAGATTGATGCACTACCGCAGGAACGGGCGGAGATGTTGAGCCGCTTAATAATTGATCAACCAAACAGCGAAAAAGAAGATCCCATTGAATGGGGATGGACATTACCTGGTTGGCGTAGGGTGATGGATAGGTGGGATAAGGATAAAATCCATGTAATTTTGGGCGGCAATAGAAGTAGCAAGTCTACTCTCTGCTCTCGGCTTTTGGTTCACTTAGCCCAACAGATTCCAGAAGCTGAGATTCGCAGTATGCATGTATCTGAGGAGCGTAGTATTGCGGACGCTCAACGCTATATTTGGGAGGCACTTCCTGCACGATATAAACGGGCAAAGAAGAAGAGTACCAATCATTCTTTGCAATACACCCAAAAGAATGGATTTAATTCCGGTAAGGCAATCCTGCCACCCAGTACACCAGGTGCGGAGCGGGGAAGTACAATAAGTTTTAACAACTATCGCCAGTACATGGCAGACCCGCAAATCTTTGAGGGTTGGTCCGCACATGCAATTCATTGTGATGAAGAGGTAAGTGAGGCAATTTTTAATACATTACTTGCTAGGTTGACTGACTTTTCGGGACGCTTGATTTTATCATTCACGACACTTCAAGGTTACACCCCATTGATTAATAGTTTATTGAAGGGTGCAGAGACGGTGAAAACAAAATACAGCAGTTTACTGAACCGTGAATTACCCATTGAACAAGTCTCTGCAAACTGGCCAGATTGTAGGATTCACTACTTTTGGTCTGAGATGAGTCCGTTTGTNAATGCAAACGAATTAATCCGCACCTATTCNAAGCAACCNTTGGAGGTAAANCTTGCCCGATTATATGGNATACCNNNCAAANNNGTNGAGGGTCGTTTNCCAAAATTNAATAGNGANGTCAATGTCATANCNCATGANAAGATTCCNTTTATTCAGAATGATGGAGTACCAGTCACCCGCTACTTTGTTGCTGATCCAGGTGGCTCAAAACCTTGGGTTTGTATCTGGGCGGGCGTTATGCGGGATGGAAGTATTTACATATACCGCGAGTTCCCAGACTCCACAATGGGTCAATGGGCTTTGCCCCATGTTAATGGGGTTGGAAAGAGTGTGGGTAAACCTGGCCCCGCCCAGCGTCCACTAGGATGGGGGTACAACCAGTACAAGGAACATTTTGAGGATTTGGAAAATGATGAGGATATATTTGAACGCATTGTTGACCCTAGAATGGGAGCAGCCACGGTGCGGGAAAAAGAGGGTGAGAGTAATATTATTACCACAATGGCAAACTTGGGCTTTGTTATGCGTTCCGCACCAGGCGTGGAGATTGAAAGTGGGATTGCCAAAATCAATGATGCGTTATCATGGAATGATACCGAGGATATGACCGATGATAATAAGCCCAAGCTTTTTGTATCTGACCGATGTGATAATACAATTACCTGTTTATTAGAATATAGTGGGCAGAGTAGAGCGGAGCATTTTAAGGACTACATCGATTGCATTCGCTATCTCATGGTAAGTGGTGCGGATCATATTACACCTAACTCAATGGTGGCTACTGGTGGCGGTGGGTATTAAAAAACCTCCCGCAAGTTATTACTTACGAGAGGCACACCTTTAATAACACAAAATATGAAAATTACAATAAGCACATGAGTTCTTGACTTGTCAACTACAAAACTATACATTTAGCTACGCATATGCAAAGCGCCGCTGATCCTGAACTATTGTTTGTTTCCAAAGAACCCGATATTGGATACTTGCAGGAAACATACCGCCGCACTCAAAGCGACTTGGGTGAGTGGTTGGATCGTAGGCAGAGAGATTATGACACCCGTAATTGTCTTTGGCCTGGTAAGAGTGACGATTTCAAGAAGCATAATATTGATCATGCTACTGGCGAGGTTTTTCCCTTTGAAGGCTCCAGTGACCAAGAAGTGCGGGTTGTAGATGAAAACATCAATCAACTTGTTGCAATGTCACTCAATGCCATCCGTCGCGCACATATCGTCGCCACTCCGGTGGAATCCGATGATATAGAAAGGGCGAATGTAATTAGTTCGTTTATTAGGTGGCTCGTAAACACCAAGATGGATGAATTTTATGATCAAGTCGAACTTGGTCTGAATCACTTGTATGAAAAGGGCATGATGGTGCATTATGTTTATTGGGAGTCTCAGGATCTCAAGCAACAGCAGTCAATTAAACTGGATGAGATTGCACAAGCTCTTCCTCAGATTGCACAGGTTATACAGGACGGAAGTATGGATGAGGAATTATCCACCGCGTTAAGCAGTCGATTTAATGTATCCAAGGCAAAGGCAAGGGGTATGTTGCGTGAAATGCGTAGTGATGGAGAAACCACTATACCAGTTACCCGCAGAGTGATGAATCAACCCAGAGTCAAGGCATTGGCACCCGATGAGGATGTATTTTGGCCATCCTATGCAATTGATCCACAGGAAGCACCCTATGTATTTCATGTGCTTAATATGACCCCCGAACAATTACGCTCCAAGATAAACACCGAAGGATGGGATGAAGAGTTCGTGGATAAAGCAATTGAACTTGCTCAACGCGGGGATACGGACACACAAATTAATAATTTACGCTTGCAGGATGAAGTAATCAGAAATGATGACGAAACCATTCGTGTCATCTATTGTTATCAACGACTTTTAGATGAAGATGACATACCAGGTATTTTCTGCACCATCTTTTGCGAGAATGTACCCGATGTATTCGCCAAGCATCAGCTTCTNGATTATAGTCATGGNAAATATCCCTTTGTGGTNAGCACCTTTGAGAAGACNAGTAANNGNCTNTATCATAGTCGNTCCATTGCAGAAATCGGAGAAGGTTCGCAAAACATTGAAAAGATTGAATACGATGCAGGAATTGATCGTCAGTCTTTAGCCACGATGCCACCCCTAATGGTGCCATATGGCCGCGCCCCAACGAGGTGGGGTCCAGGGGTTCGTGTTCCGTATCGCACACTTGGTGAGTACAGATTTGCGGATACCCCAAGATATGATGGTGGTTCAATGGAAGTACGACGCTACACCAAGGAGCAACTGGATCGCTACATTGGACGCAATGCACCAGGAGTTGATCCGATTGAGGCTCAAATGAAGCAACAGCGAAATATCGACAAAGTATTTCAGCATCTCAAGCATGTCATTGATCAAGTCTGGACACTTTATCAGCAGTATGGTCCCGATGAAGAATATTTCCGAGTTACCGGAATGCGGGACATGCAAAAATTTTCCAAGGGTAGAGCAGGAGAAAGGTTTGATTTTTATTTGCAGTTTGATGTTGCCACCCAAGATCCACAACAGATGTTGGAGCGGACCAAGACAGTGGGTGAGTTGGCCGCTATGTTGGATAAGAATGGTACGCTAGATACCGAGCGTTTATTGCAGTTGGCAATTGGACAAGTGTTACCTGGAGCATCCGAAAAAGTTTTACTTCCTAAAGAAACTGCATCCCAAAAGGCAATGGAAGAGGAGCGTCAACTAATTGCTGAACTGGTGGCGGGTGTACCGCCCAATGTTCGTGAGCANGATGCCCATGAGATGAAGCTNCAAGTATTTANNCAATGGTTNCAACAACCTGACATTCAGCAAAAAGTGCAACAAGATCCTGCATTACAGGAGCGTGTAAATCAATATACTNTACGCAACAGCGACAAATGCAGATTCAACAAAAGCAGAACGCTCAAATTGGTAGGTTGGGAACCGCACCTACACAATTCGGACAAACAGCGGGAGCATGAAGACTTTCACAAAGATCGGTCAAACGGTCTATAGACCTAATCCAAACATACAATCATCATGCCAGGACGAAAAAAAACAAAGTACATGAGCAAGGGAGGAATGCGTAAGAAACGCCGCTAAATGGCTTATCTCATCGAAAACATTCCGCAGTTCAAAGTGTGGGTTCGTAAAGAATTTACGCATAATCACATGAAATACGAGGGAGAATACTTACATGCATTAGTAATTGCAGTTACTGCAATTCCAGATCGTTGTTTGTCCTTCCAAGTAGTATTTACGGGATGCGATGAAGATGATCCAAATCCTCACGGGGGAGCAATGTGGGCAAGGATACCAATTACTGCAATCATTGCAGACATTCCCTACGAGGAATGGCCACAGAAGTGTCCTACTCACATTGCTCAACCTTGGGATTGTCCATCGCGTGACATTGCGGTTGTAAAACTAGACCGCGTCAGTTCAAGCCCTTGGATTGCAAAGTTGGATGGTAAATTTTACAAAGCGCATTATTACTTCACCGTTGATTTCACGGGCAATTCCATTGCCGACGATCCCGCACAGCACAAGCAAAGTCATGTGCTTGAGTTGACGGAAGGACCGTGGAAGGGGCAAATTATTGCATTACCAAACAATCGCGTTCGTGTAACGAACCCCGCCTTGTGGTTGGTTGGAGAAGGAGCGCCAGACTTCGTACCAAGTCAATATGTACACTCTGCGGAAAAGCATGATTCCTATACGGATTGGCGTAAAACTTTTGATAACTTGTATTCCGATGACAGCACCGAAGGCAGTAAATAAACCAAGAAGAATCCGCAAGGGTGANCCNGNCTATNNCAAGAAAAAATTTGTNGTGCGAGCNTCNGANGGTGGNAAGCAAAAAATNATNCGNTTNGGNGATGCAAATCTTTCCATCAAGAAAAATAATCCTGCTCGTAAGAAAAGTTATTGTGCAAGATCGGGTGGCATAAAAGGTAAAAACTCAAAATTNAGNGCNAACTATTGGAGTCGGCGCGCNTGGAATTGCTAATGAAAAAANTANCAANCAAGCAAAAGAAAATAGCGAGGGCGGCAAAGCCCCGCAATAGAATCACGAAGTCCGACTTTGTGGCCTTGAGGCGGAGGAAGAAAAAGTGAGCAAGAATGTTCCAACCAACAAAGCTCTGTATGCCCGTGTCAAAGCAGAGGCGAAAAGAAAATACAAATGGCCAAGTGCTTATGGTAGCGGCTACTTAGTTAAGGAGTACAAGCGTCGTGGCGGAAAATACAAGACAGTCAAAGGCAAGAAATAATGGCCAAGAAAAGTGGTGGACTGACGAAGTGGTTCAGTCGGAACAAAGGGAAAGGNTGGATAGANTGCAAAACGGGGAAACCATGTGGCAGGAAGTCTGCGCGCTCGTCGAAGCGTCCGTATCCCGCATGTCGGCCAACCAAGGCACAATGCAAAAAAAGTGCCGTAAAAAGAAAAACCGGACCCAAGCGCGTAAGTTGGAAAAAAAAGCGTAAATGACAAGAAAAAGAAAAACTAACCATGAAATTGACCCCGATGAAGCGATACGCGCTTTGGCTATTCTCAAAAACGATCCTAACTTTAAGGCATATATATCTATGCGTGAGTCAATGCGTGAAGAAGTTATACGCCAATTACAAACNAAATCGATCATAGATTCCACAAATAGACACTTTATGATGTCAGGTAAACTTGAGGCCATAGACGAGGAACTCGACATGTTTTACAAGCTTTAGTGTTAGTTAGTGTTCAAAGCCTCTGCGGTTTGGGGTAGCCGCAGGGGCTTTTTTGTTGCCATTACTTGGTATGTGTACTACATTTTGCTACACTAGGCTACTTTAGCCTTGCATAATCATGGATACAATTACCGAAGAGGTTGTCTCGGAATCCTCTCAAAATTCCGCGCAAACAGAAACGCAAGCAGATGGTAACATCTCGATGGCAGAATTTGCCGATCAATTATTGAAAAGCAAACAAGTCACCGAGGAGGAACCAGAAGCCCAAGCCGAATTGACGGACGAACCCGCTGAAGAACCTGCGGAGCCTACGGAAGTTGATGAGGAACAATCCGCCGATGACGAAGTGGAAGTCGAAGATTCTTCGCCGCCCGCAGAG
>FUFK010043154.1_pt1 | contig 18018 bp, 9 predicted proteins | sample 1021851 | NCBI WGS metagenome assembly FUFK01 (sample SAMEA51879418, study PRJEB19060) | metagenome | reverse complement strand
AAGAACACCAAAACAAACTTCAAAGCAAAGATGCAATACTTCTTCTTTCTATGTAATGAGATATTTGCCTGTATAGATTTTAAGAAATATCCTGTGAATGAAGGTAATTGGGAAGAAACCAGAAAACAATTTTATATCAGAATGGCAGAAGAGATTACGCTTCTTAGTCAAACTGATAAGGGCAGATTACTAGATGCCTGTTATTTAAGACCCAATGAAAAGAAATACGAAGTTCATAAGTTTCAAAATNTAATTGGTATTACTACTGTTAAACAATTTGATAAGGCTAGAAAAAACATCAATTTCTAGTGTTCAACTGTTTACTCCCTATAGGCTATAAACACTTGCACAGTCGTAAAAACTAGCAAAAACAAACTCCCTTTTTTACAAACAATAAATTCCCATAGTTTACCTATGGATACAAAAATAATAGATAACTTTGATACTCCTGAGTATTTAACTACTGAGGAAGTCGCAAAACTCTATCCGTTTTATTCAGCAAANACATTNAGGGTGCTGAGGTATAGAGGNAAATCACCATNNCCATATNNAAAGATTAACAAGAANGTTCTTTATGATAGGGCAGAAGTAGAACGCATCATCAATAACTCTCAGGTTGATGAATATACGGGTTAATCCTTCATTGTTTATTGATAGATACTTCAAAGGTGCAAAGATAACTCAAACCACAAGAGAATATAGAATTGGTAATAAAGGTTCTAAGTGTATCTTGAAAGACGGCTCAGGTTATTTTGACCACGAAGAAGGAAACTATACTTCAATATTCAATGANATAAAAAATAGAGAAGGGTTATCAACTGCTGATGCTATTCAGTTTTGTAAAGATAACCAGATGCTCCTTAATGATTATGAAGAGCAATACACACCAACCCCACAAGACGAATACAAAGTTAAAAGATTAAGAACTCTAGAAGAAACACTTGTTCCTTTTGGATTTACTAAGGCTCACGAATATTTGAAGAAGAGAGGTATTAAAGATTCAACTATTCCTGAGAATACAATCTACTTTGAAACGATTAGCAATTTACTATGTCATAAGATTACTAATCTCTTTGATGAGGTTATCGGTTATCAAACATTTCAGATAGATAGCCAGATAAATAAAATCAAACCACCAAAGATTTTTGGTTCTTGTAAGGGTGGTAAGACACCACTCTCAACCACAGGATCAGCTTCGCTGATATTGGTTGAGGGATTAGAAGACGGATTAACACTTCATCAAACTTTCCTAGCTCAAAAACAAATCAGAGATATATGGGTAATGATAGGCACATCAAACTTTATGAATGTAGAACTGCCTTCTCATATTAGAAAAATCACTCTTGCTCTTGATAATGATGAAGCAGGACACAGAGTATTTGAGAAAGCTAAAGAGCGTTTTTCCTCAATGAACTTAGGTATTTCAAGGATAACTCCTGATGAGGAATACAAAGATTTTAACGACCAACTAAGAGGTATTAAGAAATGAAACTATTCAGAAGCTACAACGAATTTAGAGAAACTTGGTTGATATTAGACAATCTAATCAATCATTCAGTCAAACACTTACAAAGAGCAAAGAAGGAAGTAAGTGGGAAGACACACGAAAAAATGAAACTCAAGATGAGAACTAAATTAGCAGAAACACTAGAGAGGTTAGGTAAGATATGAGCGAAGTAATTAAAATTAATGAGGAACAGATTAAGAAAGACCCTTTTGAATTTCCTTCTATTGATGTTTATGAACTAGCCAAACTAAAACTTCCAGATACTAAAGATGTAGTGAAACCATTTATTCAAGAAGGTTCATCAATGGAAATATTTGGTGAAAGTGGAAAAGGTAAAACTTGGTTCACGCTAGAATTAATTTTATCCATATGCACAGGTAGAAAATTTATGAATAAGTTTGATGTAATAGAAACACTACCTGTTTGGTATATAGACGGGGAAATGAAGCTCAGTAATATTAGAAATAGAATTGATTGTATTTTTAGAAGGTATCCTATGGGAACTACGATACCAGATAACTATTTCCAACTTACTAATCCATATCTAGCAGATGATAAGATACTCCCTAAGATTAATTACAAAGAAACACAAACTGCAATCTTAGAAAAAGTAAAACAAATATCTGATGCTACGGGGAAACCTGTGGTATTAGTATTTGATAACTTGTCTTGTCTTACAGATATAAAAGAGAATGAAGGCGACCAATGGGTTCCAATGTTAGATTTTTACACTCAATTAAAATCTATGGGTCATTGCATTATCCATATTCACCANTCATCTAAGAACCCTAGNCAAGATACAAGTAGGGGAACTAGCAGAAGACTTGATGCTCTGGATACTATTATCCAATTAAAAACACCAAGTGATTATGTTCAGTCGGACGGAGCTTATTACAATATACAGTTCAACAAGACCAGAAACTTCGCAGGTGAATACGCTGAGCCTTTTAGTGCTAAGATTAAGTTTTCAGGGGAACTAGGAAAAGAAACTGTATCTTGGGAAATAACAGGTTTTGAAGACCAAAGAATAACAGAAGTTCTTGAGGATTATTGCTCAGTAGCTCCTGAGGGTTCAGTCAGAAAGACTGCTCAGGCTCTAAATATGAAGCCTTCTACAGTTCAGAATATACTTAAAAAGGCTAGACAGGACGGGATATACGAAAAGGTAATGAGGGAGAAACACGGAGATAAATGGCAAGAGAAAGACAAACTAAAGCAAAGCTAATAGACTTTGTAGGATCGCAAGTGCGATCCGTCAAACTAACTGCTCACCAAATAAAGCGAATACCTAGAGAGAAGATGCTCGTATCGTTTCTTGATGAGCTACACCAAGAGAGAAGAGAGGACTACTTCAACGATTTGAAGCAATCGTTTTGTAGGGGATAGGTATGGCAGAAAGCAAACACGAAAAACTCGTAGAACAGTTAAAGAGAACCACAAGCAATCTGGATATGATTGATATTGATATGCAGGTTCAAGACCCAAAGGTTAGAAGGTCATTGAAACGATTACTGCAAGATAGACAGAGGTTCTTAATGAAACAAATCAAAGCTGAAACAGAGAAACTTTAAATCATTTCTGTTTACTACGATTACAATAATTAAACTAAATTCTTCTAAATTTGATTAAAAACACATCAAATTAGATGAAATTGATATGAAATATTCCTAAATATTATTGAACCCACTTCATAANAAGATTCATAAATAAGGGTTTTTTAATTTCTGATACCATATTAATCGGTTTTTCGCACATAAGTTGCATAGAACTCTCGTGAGAAAAAAGAGATATAACCACACCATAGACGCTACGCATAGGGGGGTTAGAAAAGAAACTTGCTACGCATAGAAGACATACTGCTCTAGCATTTTTTTAATTTAAGGTTCATTAACAATTGCTACGCCCGTAATGTTTCTAAAATAGATTCAAATTGAATCCATTAACCTAGTTTTTTTAGCCATAGAGTAGGGTCTTAATTTTTCTGAATCAATTAGGTCATAACATCAAAAACAGAACTAAGTTCTGGTTCATTAAAATATCTTTGAATGGTTATAAAAATGACTATTGTATATTTGTATTAGTGAACCACAAATGAACCAAGTAATGACATTGAAAAAAAATATTTGTAATCAAGGTCTTTTTGCTATGGAGCGTTTGACTTTTAATCAGGGTGTCGCAGGTTCGAATCCTGCTGGGCTCACCACTTCTAAGGTGAGAATTATTAGAAAAACAAAGCAAACTCCATATGTCTTGGTTCATTACAATCACAGAGAAAGTGAACTGAAATAGCTTGAGGGATATTTATTTTAGTGAACCACAAGTGAACCAGAATAAAACACACCCCCATTGCTTCTTTGTCATTAACATAGGAAGCGATTTCAAGTCAGAACAGTTTTCTCTATGGGCTTCACTCAGTAAGGAGCGAATATGAAAACAACTAAGACTATCAAGTTCAATAAATCATCATTGGACGCAATCCCCACACCAGAGAAAAGAACTAAGTATTATTCTGATGAGGTTAAGGGATTAGTATTAGAAATAACCCCAAAAGGAGCTAAATCCTTCAGGGTTTTATATAGCCACAACTACACATCAAAGGCTTACACTATTGGAAGTTATCCAGATATAACTCCAAGTGTTGCTATTACTAGAGCTAAAGAACTAAGAGCATTAATCACTCAAGGCTTAGACCCACAGGCAGAAAAGAAAGAAAAGCAGAAGGAACACACCTTCAAAACTTTCTTCATTGATAGATATATTCCTATGCAGATTGCTAGAAGGAATATGAAAACAACTGCTATGACCCTGCCTAATGGCAGGATCAAATTTAATGACATTGTTGAGGGTAAGAATGGGAAGTTATTAGAAGGTTATAACGCTCATATTAAGAACGCTAAGTTCATTAATAAAAAACTTTCTGAAATATCTGAAAAAGATATTCACTTCTTCATCAATTCTATTGGGTCAAACAGTATGGCTAATAGGCTAATCAGGGAACTAAGAGCAATATTTAATAAAACTGATTTATCTATTAACCCTGTATCTAGAGCTTTGAAGAGAGAGCTNACTATGAGGACTGTAAAACCAAGAACTGTTAAGGCTACAAAAGAACAGATTATTTCTCTTGGTAAGGCTCTTCCAAAGATACTTAATGGATATTTTATGGAAGAGAAGGGGTTCTATTATCAACCCCAACCAANTCANGCATANATCATTCAGATATTATTATTTGAAGGTNTNAGACCTAATGANGTTATGTCTATGAANTGGACTGAACTAGATAGCAATATCTATTCAACTGATACGAAGACAGGNCAGAAACAATTTAGATTAACTGCTCCCACAATGAGAATAATTAATTCTCTAGAAANNAAATCTGAATTTGTTTTTCCTTCACCAATCAATCCTAGAAAACCAATAACNAATATNAGNAAGACTTGGACTACACTTTGTAAACTTGCAGGGATAGAAGACCTTAATCTTTATGATTTAAGAAAGACTTTCTCTAGTGCAGGAACAAAGAAGTTTGGATTGCATACATCATCTAAACTTACAGGTCATAGCAATTTATCTACTGTTTCAAAGCATTATAGCCATTTAGATATGGACGAAATAACAGAAGCTAAAGAAGAAATAGCAGGTGAATTTGAAAACTTATTACTTGGTGGGGGTAAGGTAGTTAAGTTTGGTAAGTAATAAAATTAAACCTACGGGGGGTCTATTAAGGCAAACCCCCCAAGAGGTTCACGCAGAATTACAAGAGAAGTTAAACGAACACAGAAAGAAAATTGCTAAAGCTAGGTTAGATATTGACTACTATCGTGACCCAAGATTTTTAAAAATTCATAATAACAGATACGATTTTTATATCTTTGATATGAATAGAACTCTAAGCAGAGATTCAGGAAAATCTTATCTTGCTTGGTTCAAAGAACTTTATGTTCCTAAACATTTAGGCAAGGTTGAACATCTAGTTAATGAATTAACCTTGTATGGTCATTTAGTATTTTATGACTTCAAGCCTTATCCTGCTAAAGAACTAAAAAGAATGGTTAGCCATATTAATACGATCCAGAAAACCATTCTTTTGATTAAGAAAATAATTCTTAAAAATAATAAAATGCCTATGACTGTTCAGGAAAGACCAAGACTTGGAATAGGTTCAGGAATGCCAACAGGATTTCCATTAAAGGTTCTTGATGAATTAGATGTTATGGAATGGGAAATGATATTCCTAAGAGATATAGTGAATGCTGATAAGAAAGTTCCCAAGAACACCAAAACAAACTTCAAAGCAAAGATGCAATACTTCTTCTTTCTATGTAATGAGATATTTGCCTGTATAGATTTTAAGAAATATCCTGTGAATGAAGGTAATTGGGAAGAAACCAGAAAACAATTTTATATCAGAATGGCAGAAGAGATTACGCTTCTTAGTCAAACTGATAAGGGCAGATTACTAGATGCCTGTTATTTAAGACCCAATGAAAAGAAATACGAAGTTCATAAGTTTCAAAATCTAATTGGTATTACTACTGTTAAACAATTTGATAAGGCTAGAAAAAACATCAATTTCTAGTGTTCAACTGTTTACTCCCTATAGGCTATAAACACTTGCACAGTCGTAAAAACTAGCAAAAACAAACTCCCTTTTTTACAAACAATAAATTCCCATAGTTTACCTATGGATACAAAAATAATAGATAACTTTGATACTCCTGAGTATTTAACTACTGAGGAAGTCGCAAAACTCTATCCGTTTTATTCAGCAAACACATTAAGGGTGCTGAGGTATAGAGGTAAATCACCATTGCCATATGTAAAGATTAACAAGAAGGTTCTTTATGATAGGGCAGAAGTAGAACGCATCATCAATAACTCTCAGGTTGATGAATATACGGGTTAATCCTTCATTGTTTATTGATAGATACTTCAAAGGTGCAAAGATAACTCAAACCACAAGAGAATATAGAATTGGTAATAAAGGTTCTAAGTGTATCTTGAAAGACGGCTCAGGTTATTTTGACCACGAAGAAGGAAACTATACTTCAATATTCAATGAAATAAAAAATAGAGAAGGGTTATCAACTGCTGATGCTATTCAGTTTTGTAAAGATAACCAGATGCTCCTTAATGATTATGAAGAGCAATACACACCAACCCCACAAGACGAATACAAAGTTAAAAGATTAAGAACTCTAGAAGAAACACTTGTTCCTTTTGGATTTACTAAGGCTCACGAATATTTGAAGAAGAGAGGTATTAAAGATTCAACTATTCCTGAGAATACAATCTACTTTGAAACGATTAGCAATTTACTATGTCATAAGATTACTAATCTCTTTGATGAGGTTATCGGTTATCAAACATTTCAGATAGATAGCCAGATAAATAAAATCAAACCACCAAAGATTTTTGGTTCTTGTAAGGGTGGTAAGACACCACTCTCAACCACAGGATCAGCTTCGCTGATATTGGTTGAGGGNTTAGAAGACGGATTAACNCTTCATCAAACTTTCCTAGCTCAAAAACAAATCAGAGATATATGGGTAATGATAGGCACTTCAAACTTTATGAATGTAGAACTGCCTTCTCATATTAGAAAAATCACTCTTGCTCTNGATAATGANGAAGCAGGACACAGAGTATTTGAGAAAGCTAAAGAGCGTTTTTCCTCAATGAACTTAGGTATTTCAAGGATAACTCCTGATGAGGAATACAAAGATTTTAACGACCAACTAAGAGGTATTAAGAAATGAAACTATTCAGAAGCTACAACGAATTTAGAGAAACTTGGTTGATATTAGACAATCTAATCAATCATTCAGTCAAACACTTACAAAGAGCAAAGAAGGAAGTAAGTGGGAAGACACACGAAAAAATGAAACTCAAGATGAGAACTAAATTAGCAGAAACACTAGAGAGGTTAGGTAAGATATGAGCGAAGTAATNAAAATTAATGAGGAACAGATTAAGAAAGACCCTTTTGAATTTCCTTCTATTGATGTTTATGAACTAGCCAAACTAAAACTTCCAGATACTAAAGATGTAGTGAAACCATTTATTCAAGAAGGTTCATCAATGGAAATATTTGGTGAAAGTGGAAAAGGTAAAACTTGGTTCACGCTAGAATTAATTTTATCCATATGCACAGGTAGAAAATTTATGAATAAGTTTGATGTAATAGAAACACTACCTGTTTGGTATATAGACGGGGAAATGAAGCTCAGTAATATTAGAAATAGAATTGATTGTATTTTTAGAAGGTATCCTATGGGAACTACGATACCAGATAACTATTTCCAACTTACTAATCCATATCTAGCAGATGATAAGATACTCCCTAAGATTAATTACAAAGAAACACAAACTGCAATCTTAGAAAAAGTAAAACAAATATCTGATGCTACGGGGAAACCTGTGGTATTAGTATTTGATAACTTGTCTTGTCTTACAGATATAAAAGAGAATGAAGGCGACCAATGGGTTCCAATGTTAGATTTTTACACTCAATTAAAATCTATGGGTCATTGCATTATCCATATTCACCACTCATCTAAGAACCCTAGCCAAGATACAAGTAGGGGAACTAGCAGAAGACTTGATGCTCTGGATACTATTATCCAATTAAAAACACCAAGTGATTATGTTCAGTCGGACGGAGCTTATTACAATATACAGTTCAACAAGACCAGAAACTTCGCAGGTGAATACGCTGAGCCTTTTAGTGCTAAGATTAAGTTTTCAGGGGAACTAGGAAAAGAAACTGTATCTTGGGAAATAACAGGTTTTGAAGACCAAAGAATAACAGAAGTTCTTGAGGATTATTGCTCAGTAGCTCCTGAGGGTTCAGTCAGAAAGACTGCTCAGGCTCTAAATATGAAGCCTTCTACAGTTCAGAATATACTTAAAAAGGCTAGACAGGACGGGATATACGAAAAGGTAATGAGGGAGAAACACGGAGATAAATGGCAAGAGAAAGACAAACTAAAGCAAAGCTAATAGACTTTGTAGGATCGCAAGTGCGATCCGTCAAACTAACTGCTCACCAAATAAAGCGAATACCTAGAGAGAAGATGCTCGTATCGTTTCTTGATGAGCTACACCAAGAGAGAAGAGAGGACTACTTCAACGATTTGAAGCAATCGTTTTGTAGGGGATAAGAATGGCAGAAAGCAAACACGAAAAACTCGTAGAACAGTTAAAGAGAACCACAAGCAATCTGGATATGATTGATATTGATATGCAGGTTCAAGACCCAAAGGTTAGAAGGTCATTGAAACGATTACTGCAAGATAGACAGAGGTTCTTAATGAAACAAATCAAAGCTGAAACAGAGAAACTTTAAATCATTTCTGTTTACTACGATTACAATAATTAAACTAAATTCTTCTAAATTTGATTAAAAACACATCAAATTAGATGAAATTGATATGAAATATTCCTAAATATTATTGAACCCACTTCATAAAAAGATTCATAAATAAGGGTTTTTTAATTTCTGATACCATATTAATCGGTTTTTCGCACATAAGTTGCATAGAACTCTCGTGAGAAAAAAGAGATATAACCACACCATAACGCTACGCATAGGGGGGTTAGAAAAGAAACTTGCTACGCATAGAAGACATACTGCTCTAGCATTTTTTTAATTTAAGGTTCATTAACAATTGCTACGNNCGTAATGTTTCTAAAATAGATTCAAATTGAATCCATTAACCTAGTTTTTTTAGCCATAGAGTAGGGTCTTAATTTTTCTGAATCAATTAGGTCATAACATCAAAAACAGAACTAAGTTCTGGTTCATTAAAATATCTTTGAATGGTTATAAAAATGACTATTGTATATTTGTATTAGTGAACCACAAATGAACCAAGTAATGACATTGAAAAAAAATATTTGTAATCAAGGTCTTTTTGCTATGGAGCGTTTGACTTTTAATCAGGGTGTCGCAGGTTCGAATCCTGCTGGGCTCACCACTTCTAAGGTGAGAATTATTAGAAAAACAAAGCAAACTCCATATGTCTTGGTTCATTACAATCACAGAGAAAGTGAACTGAAATAGCTTGAGGGATATTTATTTTAGTGAACCACAAGTGAACCAGAATAAAACACACCCCCATTGCTTCTTTGTCATTAACATAGGAAGCGATTTCAAGTCAGAACAGTTTTCTCTATGGGCTTCACTCAGTAAGGAGCGAATATGAAAACAACTAAGACTATCAAGTTCAATAAATCATCATTGGACGCAATCCCCACACCAGAGAAAAGAACTAAGTATTATTCTGATGAGGTTAAGGGATTAGTATTAGAAATAACCCCAAAAGGAGCTAAATCCTTCAGGGTTTTATATAGCNNCAACTACACATCAAAGGCTTACACTATTGGAAGTTATCCAGATATAACTCCAAGTGTTGCTATTACTAGAGCTAAAGAACTAAGAGCATTAATCACTCAAGGCTTAGACCCACAGGCAGAAAAGAAAGAAAAGCAGAAGGAACACACCTTCAAAACTTTCTTCATTGATAGATATATTCCTATGCAGATTGCTAGAAGGAATATGAAAACAACTGCTATGACCCTGCCTAATGGCAGGATCAAATTTAATGACATTGTTGAGGGTAAGAATGGGAAGTTATTAGAAGGTTATAACGCTCATATTAAGAACGCTAAGTTCATTAATAAAAAACTTTCTGAAATATCTGAAAAAGATATTCACTTCTTCATCAATTCTATTGGGTCAAACAGTATGGCTAATAGGCTAATCAGGGAACTAAGAGCAATATTTAATAAAACTGATTTATCTATTAACCCTGTATCTAGAGCTTTGAAGAGAGAGCTGACTATGAGGACTGTAAAACCAAGAACTGTTAAGGCTACAAAAGAACAGATAATTTCTCTTGGTAAGGCTCTTCCAAAGATACTTAATGGATATTTTATGGAAGAGAAGGGGTTCTATTATCAACCCCAACCAATTCAAGCATACATCATTCAGATATTATTATTTGAAGGGTTAAGACCTAATGAGGTTATGTCTATGAAGTGGACTGAACTAGATAGCAATATCTATTCAACTGATACGAAGACAGGACAGAAACAATTTAGATTAACTGCTCCCACAATGAGAATAATTAATTCTCTAGAAAAGAAATCTGAATATGTTTTTCCTTCACCAATCAATCCTAGAAAACCAATAACCAATATTAGAAAGACTTGGACTACTCTTTGTAAACTTGCAGGGATAGAAGACCTTAATCTTTATGATTTAAGAAAGACTTTCTCTAGTGCAGGAACAAAGAAGTTTGGATTGCATACATCATCTAAACTTACAGGTCATAGCAATTTATCTACTGTTTCAAAGCATTATAGCCATTTAGATATGGACGAAATAACAGAAGCTAAAGAAGAAATAGCAGGTGAATTTGAAAACTTATTACTTGGTGGGGGTAAGGTAGTTAAGTTTGGTAAGTAAAANNAAATNTNGTTCTGGCTCTNCGATCNGNAGAGCTAGGACNCCAGAACAACAAGTAGCAAATNTNAACAAACTATTAACTGAACGAAGAGAAGCTCTTGCTAAAGAGCGTTTAAAGATAGACGCATACTTAGACCCTAAATGGTTGAAGAACAGAGGGAACTATGACTATTACCTTTTTGATTTAAATAGAACTATCATTACTAGGCAGGGCTTAAATCAAATTTGGACTTACACAGGGGATATATTTAAACCCAAGCTAAAGGCTAAAGCTAAATACTATATGAATGAATTACTGATGTATGGTCATATGTGTTTTAACGATTATAAAACTTATCCTGCTCAAGTTCTGAAAGATATGGCTAGTAATGTAAAAACAATTCAAAAAGAAATATCTCTTGTTAAGAAAAAGATTGATGAACAACAAATACATAAATCAAAGAAGTTAGAAATTGGAACAAAATATACTTTTGGTTTAGGTTCTGGATTGCCTAAAACNTTCCATTTACATCTATGGGAAGAGCTAGACATAATGCAAAGAGAATTTGATGAGCTAGAGCAAGTAATCAAAGCTGACCAGAAGGTGAAGAAAAATAAAACAAAAACAAACTTCTTAGCTAGGATTCAATATTATATTTTCCTTTGTAAAGAAATATTCAAAATGGTGGACTTCACTAAGTATCCAGAAATCAATTCTGATAACTATGAGAAATACCAACACGGATTTATTTTAAGAATACTAGAAGAGATTCCTGAGATTTCTCATACTGACCAAGTAAAGATTTTAAATAGCATTAAGTTAAGACCTGCTGACAAAAAGAAATATGAAGTTAATCAATTTGTTAATCTAATGGGGTGTAATTCACCCAAAGAATACGAAAGAGCTAGAAAACTAATAAACTTCTAGTGTTCAACTGTTTACTCCCTATAGGCTATAAACACTTGCACACCTTGTAAAAACCCTAGAAAACAAACTCCCTTTTTTACAAACAGTAAATTCCCATAGTTAATCTATGGATACAAAGATTATAGATAACTTTGATGTTCCTGAGTATTTAACTACTGAGGAAGTCGCAAAACTCTATCCGTTTTATTCAGCAAATACATTGAGGGTGCTGAGGTATAGAGGGAAATCACCATACCCATATCAAAAGATTAACAAGAAAGTTCTTTATGATAGGGCAGAAGTAGAACGCATCATCAATAACTCTCAGGTTGATGAATATACGGGTTAATCCTTCATTGTTTATTGATAGATACTTCAAAGGTGCAAAGATAACTCAAACCACAAGAGAATATAGAATTGGTAATAAAGGTTCTAANTGTATCTTGAAAGACGGCTCAGGTTATTTTGACCACGAAGAAGGAAACTANACTTCAATATTCAATGAAATAAAAAATAGAGAAGGGTTATCAACTGCTGATGCTATTCAGTTTTGTAAAGATAACCAGATGCTCCTTAATGATTATGAAGAGCAATACACACCAACCCCACAAGACGAATACAAAGTTAAAAGATTAAGAACTCTAGAAGAAACACTTGTTCCTTTTGGATTTACTAAGGCTCACGAATATTTGAAGAAGAGAGGTATTAAAGATTCAACTATTCCTGAGAATACAATCTACTTTGAAACGATTAGCAATTTACTATGTCATAAGATTACTAATCTCTTTGATGAGGTTATCGGTTATCAAACATTTCAGATAGATAGCCAGATAAATAAAATCAAACCACCAAAGATTTTTGGTTCTTGTAAGGGTGGTAAGACACCACTCTCAACCACAGGATCAGCTTCGCTGATATTGGTTGAGGGATTAGAAGACGGATTAACACTTCATCAAACTTTCCTAGCTCAAAAACAAATCAGAGATATATGGGTAATGATAGGCACNTCAAACTTTATGAATGTAGAACTGCCTTCTCATATNAGAAAAATCACTCTTGCTCTTGATAATGATGAAGCAGGACACAGAGTATTTGAGAAAGCTAAAGAGCGTTTTTCCTCAATGAACTTAGGTATTTCAAGGATAACTCCTGATGAGGAATACAAAGATTTTAACGACCAACTAAGAGGTATTAAGAAATGAAACTATTCAGAAGCTACAACGAATTTAGAGAAACTTGGTTGATATTAGACAATCTAATCAATCATTCAGTCAAACACTTACAAAGAGCAAAGAAGGAAGTAAGTGGGAAGACACACGAAAAAATGAAACTCAAGATGAGAACTAAATTAGCAGAAACACTAGAGAGGTTAGGTAAGATATGAGCGAAGTAATTAAAATTAATGAGGAACAGATTAAGAAAGACCCTTTTGAATTTCCTTCTATTGATGTTTATGAACTAGCCAAACTAAAACTTCCAGATACTAAAGATGTAGTGAAACCATTTATTCAAGAAGGTTCATCAATGGAAATATTTGGTGAAAGTGGAAAAGGTAAAACTTGGTTCACGCTAGAATTAATTTTATCCATATGCACAGGTAGAAAATTTATGAATAAGTTTGATGTAATAGAAACACTACCTGTTTGGTATATAGACGGGGAAATGAAGCTCAGTAATATTAGAAATAGAATTGATTGTATTTTTAGAAGGTATCCTATGGGAACTACGATACCAGATAACTATTTCCAACTTACTAATCCATATCTAGCAGATGATAAGATACTCCCTAAGATTAATTACAAAGAAACACAAACTGCAATCTTAGAAAAAGTAAAACAAATATCTGATGCTACGGGGAAACCTGTGGTATTAGTATTTGATAACTTGTCTTGTCTTACAGATATAAAAGAGAATGAAGGCGACCAATGGGTTCCAATGTTAGATTTTTACACTCAATTAAAATCTATGGGTCATTGCATTATCCATATTCACCACTCATCTAAGAACCCTAGCCAAGATACAAGTAGGGGAACTAGCAGAAGACTTGATGCTCTGGATACTATTATCCAATTAAAAACACCAAGTGATTATGTTCAGTCGGACGGAGCTTATTACAATATACAGTTCAACAAGACCAGAAACTTCGCAGGTGAATACGCTGAGCCTTTTAGTGCTAAGATTAAGTTTTCAGGGGAACTAGGAAAAGAAACTGTATCTTGGGAAATAACAGGTTTTGAAGACCAAAGAATAACAGAAGTTCTTGAGGATTATTGCTCAGTAGCTCCTGAGGGTTCAGTCAGAAAGACTGCTCAGGCTCTAAATATGAAGCCTTCTACAGTTCAGAATATACTTAAAAAGGCTAGACAGGACGGGATATACGAAAAGGTAATGAGGGAGAAACACGGAGATAAATGGCAAGAGAAAGACAAACTAAAGCAAAGCTAATAGACTTTGTAGGATCGCAAGTGCGATCCGTCAAACTAACTGCTCACCAAATAAAGCGAATACCTAGAGAGAAGATGCTCGTATCGTTTCTTGATGAGCTACACCAAGAGAGAAGAGAGGACTACTTCAACGATTTGAAGCAATCGTTTTGTAGGGGATAAGAATGGCAGAAAGCAAACACGAAAAACTCGTAGAACAGTTAAAGAGAACCACAAGCAATCTGGATATGATTGATATTGATATGCAGGTTCAAGACCCAAAGGTTAGAAGGTCATTGAAACGATTACTGCAAGATAGACAGAGGTTCTTAATGAAACAAATCAAAGCTGAAACAGAGAAACTTTAAATCATTTCTGTTTACTACGATTACAATAATTAAACTAAATTCTTCTAAATTTGATTAAAAACACATCAAATTAGATGAAATTGATATGAAATATTCCTAAATATTATTGAACCCACTTCATAAAAAGATTCATAAATAAGGGTTTTTTAATTTCTGATACCATATTAATCGGTTTTTCGCACATAAGTTGCATAGAACTCTCGTGAGAAAAAAGAGATATAACCACACCATAACGCTACGCATAGGGGGGTTAGAAAAGAAACTTGCTACGCATAGAAGACATACTGCTCTAGCATTTTTTTAATTTAAGGTTCATTAACAATTGCTACGCCCGTAATGTTTCTAAAATAGATTCAAATTGAATCCATTAACCTAGTTTTTTTAGCCATAGAGTAGGGTCTTAATTTTTCTGAATCAATTAGGTCATAACATCAAAAACAGAACTAAGTTCTGGTTCATTAAAATATCTTTGAATGGTTATAAAAATGACTATTGTATATTTGTATTAGTGAACCACAAATGAACCAAGTAATGACATTGAAAAAAAATATTTGTAATCAAGGTCTTTTTGCTATGGAGCGTTTGACTTTTAATCAGGGTGTCGCAGGTTCGAATCCTGCTGGGCTCACCACTTCTAAGGTGAGAATTATTAGAAAAACAAAGCAAACTCCATATGTCTTGGTTCATTACAATCACAGAGAAAGTGAACTGAAATAGCTTGAGGGATATTTATTTTAGTGAACCACAAGTGAACCAGAATAAAACACACCCCCATTGCTTCTTTGTCATTAACATAGGAAGCGATTTCAAGTCAGAACAGTTTTCTCTATGGGCTTCACTCAGTAAGGAGCGAATATGAAAACAACTAAGACTATCAAGTTCAATAAATCATCATTGGACGCAATCCCCACACCAGAGAAAAGAACTAAGTATTATTCTGATGAGGTTAAGGGATTAGTATTAGAAATAACCCCAAAAGGAGCTAAATCCTTCAGGGTTTTATATAGCCACAACTACACATCAAAGGCTTACACTATTGGAAGTTATCCAGATATAACTCCAAGTGTTGCTATTACTAGAGCTAAAGAACTAAGAGCATTAATCACTCAAGGCTTAGACCCACAGGCAGAAAAGAAAGAAAAGCAGAAGGAACACACCTTCAAAACTTTCTTCATTGATAGATATATTCCTATGCAGATTGCTAGAAGGAATATGAAAACAACTGCTATGACCCTGCCTAATGGCAGGATCAAGTTTAATGACATTGTTGAGGGTAAGAATGGNAAGTTATTAGAAGGTTATAACGCNCATATTAAGAACGCTAAGTTCATTAATAAAAAACTTTCTGAAATATCTGAAAAAGATATTCACTTCTTCATCAATTCTATTGGGTCAAACAGTATGGCTAATAGGCTAATCAGGGAACTAAGAGCAATATTTAATAAAACTGATTTATCTATTAACCCTGTATCTAGAGCTTTGAAGAGAGAGCTTACTATGAGGACTGTAAAACCAAGAACTGTTAAGGCTACAAAAGAACAGATTATTTCTCTTGGTAAGGCTCTTCCAAAGATACTTAATGGATATTTTATGGAAGAGAAGGGGTTCTATTATCAACCCCAACCAATTCAAGCATACATCATTCAGATATTATTATTTGAAGGGTTAAGACCTAATGAGGTTATGTCTATGAAGTGGACTGAACTAGATAGCAATATCTATTCAACTGATACGAAGACAGGACAGAAACAATTTAGATTAACTGCTCCCACAATGAGAATAATTAATTCTCTAGAAAAGAAATCTGAATATGTTTTTCCTTCACCAATCAATCCTAGAAAACCAATAACCAATATTAGAAAGACTTGGACTACTCTTTGTAAACTTGCAGGGATAGAAGACCTTAATCTTTATGATTTAAGAAAGACTTTCTCTAGTGCAGGAACAAAGAAGTTTGGATTGCATACATCATCTAAACTTACAGGTCATAGCAATTTATCTACTGTTTCAAAGCATTATAGCCATTTAGATATGGACGAAATAACAGAAGCTAAAGAAGAAATAGCAGGTGAATTTGAAAACTTATTACTTGGTGGGGGTAAGGTAGTTAAGTTTGGTAAGTAAAAAGAAATCTAGTTCTGGCTCTACGATCCGTAGAGCTAGGACGCCAGAACAACAAGTAGCAAATATTAACAAACTATTAACTGAACGAAGAGAAGCTCTTGCTAAAGAGCGTTTAAAGATAGACGCATACTTAGACCCTAAATGGTTGAAGAACAGAGGGAACTATGACTATTACCTTTTTGATTTAAATAGAACTATCATTACTAGGCAGGGCTTAAATCAAATTTGGACTTACACAGGGGATATATTTAAACCCAAGCTAAAGGCTAAAGCTAAATACTATATGAATGAATTACTGATGTATGGTCATATGTGTTTTAACGATTATAAAACTTATCCTGCTCAAGTTCTGAAAGATATGGCTAGTAATGTNAAAACAATTCAAAAAGAAATATCTCTTGTTAAGAAAAAGATTGATGAACAACAAATACATAAATCAAAGAAGTTAGAAATTGGAACAAAATATACTTTTGGTTTAGGTTCTGGATTGCCTAAAACATTCCATTTACATCTATGGGAAGAGCTAGACATAATGNAAAGAGAATTTGNTGAGCTAGAGCNANTAATCAAAGCTGACCAGAAGGTGAAGAAAAATAAAACAAAAACAAACTTCTTAGCTAGGATTCAATATTATATTTTCCTNTGTAAAGAAATATTCAAAATGGTGGACTTCACTAAGTATCCAGAAATNAATTCTGATAACTATGAGAAATACCAACACGGATTTATTTTAAGAATACTAGAAGAGATTCCTGAGATTTCTCATACTGACCAAGTAAAGATTTTAAATAGCATTAAGTTAAGACCTGCTGACAAAAAGAAATATGAAGTTAATCAATTTGTTAATCTAATGGGGTGTAATTCACCCAAAGAATACGAAAGAGCTAGAAAACTAATAAACTTCTAGTGTTCAACTGTTTACTCCCTATAGGCTATAAACACTTGCACACCTTGTAAAAACCCTAGAAAACAAACTCCCTTTTTTACAAACAGTAAATTCCCATAGTTAATCTATGGATACAAAGATTATAGATAACTTTGATGTTCCTGAGTATTTAACTACTGAGGAAGTCGCAAAACTCTATCCGTTTTATTCAGCAAATACATTGAGGGTGCTGAGGTATAGAGGGAAATCACCATACCCATATCAAAAGATTAACAAGAAAGTTCTTTATGATAGGGCAGAAGTAGAACGCATCATCAATAACTCTCAGGTTGATGAATATACGGGTTAATCC
>FUFK010041256.1_pt1 | contig 18025 bp, 23 predicted proteins | sample 1021851 | NCBI WGS metagenome assembly FUFK01 (sample SAMEA51879418, study PRJEB19060) | metagenome | reverse complement strand
AAAAGAGGGAGGTTGGAATCCTGTATACCAACAAATAACGGGCATTACTACAGAAGTAAAATACGTTATTGCCTGAGACCCGATTGGTTGATCGGTTCTGCATCGCTGCAGCAGCACCACCTGTGTCTCATCACCTTAACTAGCGGTTGCCAGTAAGTTTATTCAGTCACTCCCATGTTGCGTCCAACAGATATATTATAGCATAAAAAAAGAGGGTGTCAAGCACCCTCTGAGAAAAATATGTAATATCCGAATTACATGAGGTTCGCAACTTGTACTCTTCTGTAGTACTTGTTAGAGTTAGCAGTAAGTGCACCACTACCTTGAGTAAGTCCCTGAGCGAATGGGTTAGATACCATACCGTAACGAGTCTTGAAACCAATTTTTGGTTGGAAGGTGTTAGGGTTGATTGCTCTAACTTGCTGTAAAGGAACGTAAGGGCAGTAGAATAATCCTGCGTCATAAGGAGAAGTTCCTTTGTAACCTGCAACGTAGTAATGCTTATCTGCTTACGTTAGCAGAATAAGGATCAACATAAACCTTAATTCTTCCGTTAAGTGTTCCTACAAGAGTAGAAGAAGTATCGTCTGGGCCAGTTAGACCGTTGTTACCAGCAAGTGCAGGTGTGTAGTCTAGAACGCCAGCCATACCAAGAGCAGACACAACATCAGCAGATGCAGATGAGGATGTTGCCCTTTCCGCGACGAGTTTCATGCCCGATTGCGTTTGAGTCTCTCTCAATCTGGAATAGAAGTCCCTTGAATTTCTCAACTGACCATCTACCATTTGAGTCAACGTCTAGGTCGAAGATACCAGCAGTAGAAGTATTGTTCTGAGCACCTTTAACAGCGTTAGTGTAGATAGTTCTAACAACTTCTCTGTTAATTTCAGCAAGAATCTCTGTTGAGAGAATGTTTGCTTAGCTCTTGCTCTGCATCAAGACCATGAATTGCTTTCAAGTCTTGAGCAAGTTCAATACTGTACTCTGCCTTTAACGCTCTAGCTTTAGCAGTAACAGTAACTTTCTCGATGGAGAAACCCATTTCTCTGAAAGCAGTGGCAGCAGAACTGTCATCGATTGCTTCAAGAGCAGTTGTGTTCATTCCTTGAGCGTCACCTGTCAACTCGTAAGTACCAGCAGGATCGTCATTAAGAAGACCTGGGTTAGCACCTTCAGCGTCGTTAATAGCAGAACTGGATGCAGTTGGATCGTAGTCAGCAAGACGGTTTCCATCAGCACCAGAGAAACCAGCGTTAGGCTCATTGAAGAATGCCTCTCTGTAATCACCACTAGCAGGTGATCTCTCTGTTCCGTATTGTGTTCTCATTGCAAAGATAAGTCCTGTAGGACCAGTCATTGGCTGAACGCCAGCGATATCATATGCAATTAGTTGTGGCATTGATCTTCTGATCAATGAAATTAAAACTGGATCGAAACCTGCAACAGGACCTGTAGCAGTAGCATCAGCACCAAATCCACCTGTTCCAGCAGTCTGGAGAGTTTCAGTGATAACGCCTTCTTCGATTAAAGCTTTTTCTTGGTTCTCTAAGAGTTGTGCGACTACGCCTTTCTTATGGGAATCTTCGATTTCTGGAAGGGAATCGTGATTCAGAACGGGTGCCCACTTCTCTTGAAGGTTTTTAAGTGTCATTTCCTTAAGTTAAGTAGTTAATTTACAATTATTTGGACCAACGTGCAAGTGCATCAACATACTTCGACATTGTGCTGCTCGTTGTTTCTTCTACAAGGGGTTCAGAACTTTCCTCTGTGGGTTCAGTCTTTGCTTCTGCAACGACTTCAGCCTTTTTAGTAAAGTATGATTCCTTAATAGTTTCGACTTTCTTACGAAAATCTTCTTCAGTTTCAAACTCAACACCCTCTGCCAATGATGCTAGCTTCTCCTTTTGGGTTTCAGCAAGACCAGTAGCAACTTCGTTCACAATTTCCATTTTAACAAACTCTCCAATTCTCTTATTCAAAGAAACGTTGGTGTCGATTTGCTCGTTGAGTTTAGCTTCCATATCATCAAGTTCCCCTGCCATTCCATCTAGCAGGTTGTACTTCTCTTCGGGCACTGTAAAGTTGTGCTCTAGGAAAAGATCTTTTAGACCTTTGAAGAATGATTCGCTCATCTCATTTTTGATACCGTGCTCAATCTGTAGGGAATTCTCTTTCATCCAAGATTCAGCAGCATAAGTGAGGTAATCATCAACCTTCTCGGCCAATTCTGTTTGAACTTTTTCGACTTCTTCAGTCAGAGACTCTTCAAATGCCTCTTGCAACGCTTTAACTTCGTCGTTAACTTTGGAGGTTACAGCAGCCTCGAAAATTGTCGCAGCTTTTAGTCTGAACTCTTCTGATAGTTCTTCACCAGCGACAAGAGCGTTAACATCTTCAGTAAAGTCGTACTTGGTTTCAGCGATTTCTTCTTGTTCGCCATTGTCAGTCTCCTCCATTTTAGCGGATGCGGCTGAAGGTTTAGTCTTAATAGACTTATCTCCTTCGTACTTTACTGAACCAGATGCAGATGCACCTGCGTTTTTAGTTCCCTTAGCACCCTCTTGTGATGCGTTTAAAGGTCCTTCTACGTCAACCACTTTCTTTGCACTACCTGCCTTAGATGTATCCATTGGCATTGGTGGTTTCGCAGATTTAGTGATAGGATCAGAGCCTTCGGTCACTTCTTCCATGTTATCTAACTCTTTTTCGAGTGTCTCGGCCATTTGTTTAAACTCCGTTTAGCTTTGCGTTGTCTGTATTTATTTATAAATCATAAACTCTTTAAAAACGCTTCAAACGCGGAAATTTTGCGTTCTTGAAGGTTTATTAGGGTTGCTTGATCTATTTCTTTCTTAATTTCTGCTACTGCAGACTCTTTTAGGACTCCATTGTCCCAAACCCACTCCTTACCTTCCATGATTCCATCAACAAAAGCATCGGGTGCGGAAGGATCAGCGACGATATCTGCTGCAGTTGCGAGCATAAAGTCGTCCATAACAACGTTACAGTTCTCTTCTTTACGAATTGAACCCATGCCTCTAGATGAAACACCTAGTTTGACACCCTCATCTAAGAGGTTCTTCGCGATTCCACCCATAGGAGTATCGAGTAACTTTGCCTTACCAACAAAGTTAGTTCCGTCTTCTTTGAGTGACATGATCTTATGAGAAACACGGTCAAGGTTGATTGAAGGACCGTCAGGATGACCTAACTCTCCTAGTGCTCTACCTTTTTGAATGTAGTTCTCATCGTATTTAGCGACTTCTTTCTGCAAAGTCTTTAGAGGATACATTCTGTTGTTACGGTTTTTTAATTCCGCTTGCAGAAAGATACCTTCAATAAAGTAATTCTTTTTGCCTTCCTTCTCTTCGCAGAGAAAGTCAACATTAGTAATTTCTTCAGCTATCAGTCTCATCTGTTTTTTCCTCTTCTGGTTGTTCTGCAGTAGGTGGGTCAATGGATGAAGGTGCTGTGTCAGCGACTTCATCTTCTGGAGGATCTTCTGGTTTACGACCATCAACTTCAACAGTCTCAGGTTCTTCGGTACCGTCTGGTAACTTGTCTGCTAATTCATCAGCAGCATCTTGTGCGGTATCGTCCAATTCAAACCCCATACTTTTTGCAAATTCAATTTTTCTTGCTTGAACTGCATCATATGCAGCCGCACTTAACGCATCATTAACGGAATCGACTGCTTTTGCTTTGTCGTCTCCGAAGATTTGTTGAACAATTTGTTTTGCAATTTCGCTAGGCATAATAATTCCCTCACATTGTTATTTATTATTTAGAATTCTCCCCGCTTCAAGTCACCAGGATCGACTTGGGGAGCTTCTTGTTGACTTATATCGTCCCCTTGTGGGACTGCATTAGGATCCATAGAGGGATCCATCTCCGCATTAGGATCAAGTATAAGACCTGCCTCTCGTTCAGAATCCATTTGTTTGTCAATGTCCTTAATCTCCTGTTCAGTTTGTTTTAGAACCTGACGACGCATATAATCAATAGAGAAGTATTTGCCGACGTAAGGATCCATTGAGTTTACTTGGTTCATACGCTCATTACGGATTTCAATTTCCTTCAATTCAGTGAAGTAATTATCAGCAATGAAGTCGAACTGAATATGCTCCTTCATTTCATCCCATTCTTCAAGAGAGCAAACTCCCTTTAAAATGAGTTGAGTTTTAAGAAGATCCATGAATAATTCAGAGAATCTCTTACGGAGACGTGCAACAAATTTCTGGAACTTTACTTCGTCCCTAGTAATTTCAGCAGCACGACCAATGTTAAATGTAGTCTCTGTCTCTAATCTAGAAGAAGGAACGTTGAGTGCCTTGTATAGTTTCTTTTGGAAATACTTTACATCTTCTAGTTCACCAAGGTTTTGACCACCTGGTAATGTGGAAATTTCAGTACCTCTACCGCCTTCACGACGAGGTAACCAGAAGTCTTCCAACATGGACATAAACTTCTTATCATCTTTGATCTCACCAGTGTTTGCGTCATATACTAACTTGTTACGATATCTACCCATAACTTCACGGAGATATTGTTCCGCTTTGTTCTTAGGAAGATTACCTACATCAATATAGAAAATACGACGTTCTGGTGCTCTTGATAATCTATAGATCACAAGAGAGTCTTCAATCATACGCAGTTGATTAACTGCCTTGATTGCTTTATGTAAATGACTTAATGTCATATTCTTATTGAGATCCTGTATACCAGAATGACAATAAGTGACTGAATCAGCAGCGATTTTCATGCCCTGATTAGTTGAGTTCTTTAATCCTTTTGGATTGTATAAGAAATACTCTGCACTCTTTTGAGTGAGTTGAGTATTAAGATCAAGTCCACGAAGTTGTTCGGGACGTTTTTGATCATACTCTGTGACCTTACGAATTTTGCGAGGATCAATGTAGCGTAATTCTACAAGACCTGCACTAGGATTATCTGGGTCAATGACCTTATGATAAAACAATCTCCCATCAACATACCATCGACGGAAAATTTCATACGATCTATTATCAAAGTCGAGAAGACGAAGAACTTCGTTAAACTCATCTCTGATTAACTTTTTAATCTTTTCAGATTGTTTTAGATTAGATAATTCTACTTCAACAGGAACGTCATCAAAATTACCGCAAATAGTTTCGTTAACGATATCGTCAACCGCACTATCACATTCTGGTTGAAGAACCATCTCTCTATAACGAGTGATAAGTTCGTAATCATTTCTGACTGTTCCATCAAAGTCAACGGAATATCCATAGTACCCGCCACCTACAATAGGTTGCGAGCCATCCATACTGTCTTTTTGAACAAAAGAAGGTCCTTTTGGGACCTTCTTCGCTCGTTCAAGTGAAAAACCGAAGAGCTGATTTGCCATTATTTAAAATTAATTGGTCTTATGTTTATTTAGCAACTATTACAAACTATGATTTATACTCAAATGGAGTCCAGTATTGAACTTGCATCTCAACTGTAAACTCTTCAACAGCATCATTGTTACCGAAGTCAAGATCGATAGCAGCGATTGCACTTGGGAAAATGTTGTAGAATTTATATGACTTGAGAATTTCTTGTTTCTTCTGGTCAGTTTTACCATCAGTGCTTCTTGCTAGTTGATGAACTACCATGTCCGCGAAGTAACCAGTAGAATCATCTTCGTTACCAAGAGTAGCCGCAGCAGTAAAGTTTTCATTATAGTCTTGAATACTTTGTGCCCAAAGTTCAAATGCACTTCTAAGTACGAACTTACTATCGTTCATGATAGTAATAGTCCATGGTTCAAATGTTCTGTCACCTGCAATTTTTAAAACACGTCCTCTAAAAGGAACTTCTATGACACCAATCTGAGAGGAGGGTAAGTTCGCTGCACGAACTGTGAACTTTCCTTGGTTCTGAATTGCTTTGCCATCAATCCCAGTAATACCTGTTGGAAAGGCAAGATCTACTTGGAATAAATTAGGTCTTGCAAAATCTGATGTTACTCCTGCCTTGAAACTGTCAATAGTAAATCTGTCTGCCATTTTTTTGTAAAGTAATGTTCCGTCCTTTATATTTAGACTTATGAATATTTTCAAGCATAAAAAAACCTCCGCAACGCGGAGGTCTTTATGTTTTTATTGATTAAGATGCGACTTCGCTGAAGGAAACTCCAGTTCTTGTTGCGACAAATGTTAGTGAAATGTAGTTGATAGTGCGTGTTGGTTTCACGAATATCTCAGCGTAGAACTCACCGCGATCAACAGATGCAGGTGGGTTGTTTTCTGAATCACACTTGATTAAGTAATCAGTTACACCACGACGACCTTGAACATCTCTTAAATATGGTTCAACAATGTTGAGGAAGAGTGCTCTTTGTGACTCATCGTTCTGTTCAAAGAGTTGTGCCTTAGCAGCACCAGAGATAACTTTCTCGATTGTAAGGAATAAACGACGAACGTTAATTCTATCAAATGCACTTGCAAATCCAAGAGCAGTCTTATCACCGTAAAGTACTACACCTTGACCAGGGAATGATACGATTGGGTTAATGCGTGCACCATATAACTTATCTCTCTCTGTCTTAGTAGGAGTATAAGCAAGTTTGATTGCATTTCTTAAGATACCGCGTTGGAAACCAGCAGGTGAGAACCAAGGTTCTGAAGTCTCAGTTGTTTGTAAGCAGAGACCAGCAACGTCACCATTACAAGGAACGTAACGATAAACATCATTATACTTATCGTAGATATACTTGTATCCAGAGTCAAATACCATGTAAGAAGAACTTGGTAGTTGCTCAAAGAATCCAACAATGTTTTCTGTGATAGTAGTAGAACTAGAAATACCAATCACATTACCGCGACGAGGTGATACAAACACCATGCAGTCACGTCTTTCTTCTGCAATATTTACTAGAGAAGTTACTTTAGCAAGAGCAGCAGCATCATCAGCACCAGAAGGACCAGCGATAATGAAGTCAATGTCTTGTGACTCAGGGTCTTGTGCTAACTCATATGCAGTAGAGATACCTGTGTTAGTAATACTATAGTTACCACCAGATACTGAATAGTCAACTCCACCAGTTAAACGATAGTAGAATGTTGAGTTATTCTTAGATCCAACAGTTGTTCTGCCTGCAGGATAATCAGTAGAACCAGTAGATGAACGAAGTAAGTTAAACTGTCTAGAAGCAGCAGTTTGTCCCCAGTTACCATCAGATAATGTAGAAGTAGCAGAGAATAAACCAGTTTCATGCTTACCCCAGTAGATGTACTCGGATCTTTGCTTGATTACTTCTTTGTAGTAGTTAGTCTCTCCAACAGATGTCTTAGCATCTGATGCTTTAGATAGACCTACAAAACGCTCAAGAACTGCACCAGTTGTTCCAGTGATGCCACCATCAACGTCAACTACAATAACGTGAACTTCATCTCTGAATCCACCTGCATTGCTTGCATATAGTGAAGTGCTAGGACGAGGAGCAACATTGATCCACTTAACACCAGGTAGATACTCACGCTCTAGATACTCATCTCTTACAGAACTAATAGCAGCAGCGTTAGAGTTTGTATCTTGAATGCTATCAGCAGCAGCAAAGTCAATAGTGTTTTTGTTCTTAGCAATATATACTCTTCTTTCAATACCAGATGCAGCGATTACAGCAGTATTAGAACCTTGAGTTACAGTCTGACCGTCAGCAAGGATACCAGTGATACCACCACTAGGAATACCAAGTTCAAGTTTCTTATTTGCAGGATCCCAAGCAAGAACATCAACTGTCTGGTTAGAACCAGAGATAGCAACAGTTGTAGAAGTGCCAGGTGTAAAGTCACCGACAACAGTTGTTACAGTTAGAACGACACTATACTTGAATACCTTACCTGCAGCACCACCTGTTGCAGATACTGCCTCATCAGCAACGAATTCCCAATCGTTACCAGAACCAGGTGCAGGTACAACAGCGATCTGGTCAGCACCAGAGTCTGTTTTGAAAATTCCGATTGAGTTTCCTTTTGTGCCAGCAGTTCTAGAACCATAGAACCATGTGTTTGTTCCACCTTCATATGTGGTTTCGTAATCTTGTAGGTTTTTAACCTTTACTGCAGTTCCGTTTGAAACAGCGTTCTTTAAAGTTGTAGAGTCTACACGAACTGTTTTAAGTGTTCCACCATATGAAAGGAACTGAGCAGCAGTATACCAATATTCATAGTTATTATCATTTGGTTTACCAAAACGATCTACTAAATCTCTTTCGGATGAAATTTCTACAATTTCTTCCACAGGTCCTAACTCAAAAGGTGCTGCGATCAAACCGATATTTTCGGTCGCTGCAGTGGTGATAGTAGTAAGATCTCTCTCCTGTACTACTACACCTGGCGATGACTGATTGGCTGCCATGTTTAAATCCTCTCCTGTAAGTGCTCTCAGCGTTAATGTCTAAGATTATTTATATTTTTGAAACCTTACCTAAACTCCCACATGTAGGATTTATCCCCATATTCCGCGACTTTCCACACATCTCCTTGTGCATCTTTAAATTGATCATCTTCTAATCCGTCATCTACAAATCCGAACGGAGCCATGTCTTGTTCTATTGCGTCTCTTTGGTCTGCATATATTCTTGCTCTTACATCATTATCATGCATCTCTTTGAAATACTCTTGCATAGCCATCCATCCAAAGATGACAAGACACATAGCAAGATCATCATTACATCCTTCTTCAGCAGCAAATGATTGACCCTTTTGAATAAAGGTAGTCAGTTCTGCAATGGTGTCATAGTCAGGGATAATAAGTTTATCTTCTTCTATCAATGCTTTTAAGTTTGAACATCCAACTGATTTTACAGCAGTTGACATCTTTACACCTAACTGTGTTTTCTTACCAGAAAATCCTTGACCTAATTGTTGACCCGCACGTCCACGCATTGCTGCCATCAATAAATTCTCATACTCTAAATCAAACTGAATAATATCCGCGACCTGTCCACCTATATCATTTACCTCACAAAGAACATATGCGTTGTTATAATTTTTTGCAACATCAACAACTATGTTTGGAAATATGATAGGTTTGATTTCATTGTTTTTATATCTAGCTACCATTTTATATGGTAGAGTTGTTGTATCAATTACAGTGAATGCAGAATAATCATTTCCTATTCCACGAGATACGTCCACTGTCACAATATAATTATGTTCATCTATCTTATCTTCAAATACTGCAAGACCTCTTTTTTGCTTGAGTGGTTCCTCATAAGGCATGATCCTTAACTTACTAGGAGAGATCAACGTATCAACAGATCCTAAGAACTCACATTCAAACTCAACACGAAACTGTTGTTCTGATGTATTCTTGATAGTTTGTTCTTTCCATACTTCATCACGACCTGGTACTTCTGACCAGTGAACTTCAGTTGGAACATACTCGTTCTGTTTACGCTCTGCATCATGCCAGAGTTTATAGAACATATTCATTCCGTGAGGAGTAGATATGATAATAACTTTTGTAGATTTACCTGAGGAGATAGTTGGATACACAGAACTAAAAAACTGATCAGCGATATGATTTGGAATGAACGCGAATTCATCCAAAAATATAACGTTAAACGACATACCCCTGACAGCAGAAGCGGAAGTAGAAGCAGCCATGATTTTACTGCCGTTTTCAAGTTCCAAAGAACCTCGGTTCCATTGGAGGATTCCTTGTTGGAGGTATCTTGGGAGGTTTTCATAAGATAATTGTAATCGTTGAAGCATCTCCCTTGCGGTAGCTGCTTTGTTTGCTAGGATTGCTACATTAACATTATCATTAAATAGCACATACCATAATAGATATGAGGTAACAATGGTAGATTTACCAGACTGTCTTGGTAACTTTGCAATATTAAATCTGTTCTTATGAAACTTACCTACCATCTCCTCTTGAAAATCATACATGTCAAAAGGAACTAGACCTTTATCTAGAGATACAATTTGAATATAGTTTCTAATAAAATATACTGGATCTTCAGCACACTTGATTACTTCAGCAACTTCTTTTTTAGTGAAGTTCTGTGTAACGTTTGCTTTTTTTAAATTAGGATTACCTAAGTATTGGTCAGTTGCTGCCATTTTGGTGTGTCAAATAAAACGTCATTGATGTAATCGTCTGCCCATTGCGGATCAAACCATTGACTGAGAACTGCTTTAGTCTTTGTATTTTTTCTTTGAGACTTACAGTACCAGCATTGATCATCAATCCTCTTCATAGTATTTATCCATTGCATATCGAACACTGCATTTTCTACTATGCCTCTATAAAGATGCAGCGATTCTTTAATCATATCCAAATACATATATTTTTCTTCTTCAGTTTTAATACGAACAAACTTACATCCTTCTGAAAATACTTCTTCACCCCATTGTGGCAAAATTCTATTTTCTGTAAATTTATACTTGAATGATATATCTTTATATAATTCTATCAGTCTTTCTGTGCCACATACAGGAGTTATATCTATGATTGCAGCAGTAATTACTTTTGGTGTTGCTACAATATCAGCACCAAAAATGGGTATAGGATAATCTACTGAAGGATACAATACACAGTGCATCACCTCAATATTATCCGTATACCCAGTTTCTAAATGCATCTTTCTGAGTTTGTTACTCTGATGCATCTCATTCATAATGAATACCTTATCATTTTCAACAATAGGATATTTGTTCTCCATGGGTCTGACACCAGGAAAACTTCTTAATTCTTTTCTAATATAATTAGATACTTCAGCCGTCAGACTTGTCACTTTTTTTCATAAAGTATTTTTGAATAACTTCAATTTGATCTTGATACTTCGCGATCATGTTTAGTTCTTCTTCGATTGCTTCTACAACATTTGAATGCTCACCAATACCAACAGGATTTGTAAGATAAACCTCAACATTGGCTTTATGTTTAGCGATATCTCCTTGTGCATGTGCTAGTAATGCTTTGAGTAGTTGTTCTCTCACAGTAGAATTGCTCCAATAATAAATCCTTTAGCAAAGGCAAGACATTTAATTTGATAGTCAGTTAGATTGAATTTCTTTTGAAATTTATCAATCATCTTCTTATCCCATTCTTTTACATGATATAAAGCATGTACGACGGGATTCATTTTTTCGTGATCTCCACAAGACATTTTAACCCTCCAGTAGTGTGCCATTTGATCTGCGAATTTCTCGTAGTTCCTCGAAATTCTTTTGTTTTGTACCTCCATCGTATGCCCATGCATACCCTTCGGTAATCATTTTTTCGTTGAGTGAAACTTCATCATCGCCAACGTATAACCAACCAAGAAGTCTACCATACTTACCCATGCCACCGACAAGTTCGGTTCTAATAGTAAGTTCTTCATCTCCTTCTAAGGTCTCTTCTAGATTTTTTTTCATCCAATTTGTAGCATCAATTCCGAGTGCCTTTTCTTCCAAGTCCCTCGTTCTTTTCTCAGGAGTATCAACTCCAGCTACACGTACCCGTTCTTTCTTTATAAGATCGAACCCTAAATCAATCGATACATCAATGGTATCACCATCAACTACTCTATCGATCGATACTACTCGGAAGTTGTAACAACTTTTCCTACTTGGTGGTACCATCGCTGCCATCACCCATCTCCGTATATGCTAACTTTAGTATATAGGCAATGTATAAGGACACGATTATAACAAGAATAAGTATCATCCAGACAACTCCCCAAACTACCATTTATTCTTCCTTAATACAATATTCTGCTGCGTGAGGATTATTAAATCCTTCTAAGTCTTCTCTTGCTTGTTTGATAGCGGTGAATGCGTCATCTGCATATTCACATATTTCATAATGCTGATTATGGTTATCGTGATAACCTACAGTATAATGGGACATGATAGTTTCAACTCCATTAAGGGTGTAGCAATCTGGTGAATGCACCGAACTCATAATTCGGCTAAGATGGGTTCGATCCCCATCACCCTTATATTTAGTTTGGATTGTGGTCTTTCATACCGCCATGGTTACCGTCTCCTGGCAATTTGCCGAAAGCAACATATTCGATTGCTTGCATAGAACCTTCAAGTCTAGTCAGATCTCTTTCTAACTTTACATATTCATCATATGCAGATTGAAGTTCTTGTTTTCTCTGAGACAACTGCATAGTACGTTTGGTAAAACGTTGAATCAGTTGTTCAGAAGATTCTGTAGGTTTCATTCCTTTCATGGATTTAAATCTTTTAATTTTTTCTCAACCCAGTGATCTGAGTTATCAATACCTGCTGCTTTTACATACCTCATGATATGATCATCAATCTGATGATAGATTGGATGTAAGTCCAAATCCATATTAATATCATGTGCTATCTGTGCCACTTGTGCTTCAGATAAACAATGGTCTGGATGCAGCAAGTCACAGGTTGGAATCCTGTGTTCAATTAATTCATTGAGATTAAGTCTAATCTCATAGTCACGATAGACTGGCATTTTCAAACTCCTCAATAAGTTTCTCGTATTCTTTGAACATTCTATCACCTGCGATAAAGCATCGCTGACGTTTCCAAAGAGCATCCAATACTAATTTATACTCGTTTTTGGTTAGTGTTCTCATTTAATCATCTCCATTGCTTGTGATAGTTCTTGAGCATGTTTGATTTCATCATCTCTTATTCTAATGATGTCTTCGTCATTTGGATACCTTGTTAGGTATTCCTCATATGTATGAGCAGCGTGCCACTCTACTCTTTCATTTAGGTCATAAGCAGATACAGGAAATAACCCATAATAAACCACCATGATCCAATAGTAGATAAGGACGAGGTGCTTGGCGAAAGCACGGTCAATCCAATAAGCATTGCCACCCCTACTTTCCATATGTTCAAGATGTTCTGTTTCGTTAAGTGTTTGACCAAAATGTTCCTCCATTAGATAAATGTGATCTGGTCCTCGTAATCCCATTGATTCTCGAAAATGTAAGACACTCAAAAACGCAAAATAGGGTGCTCGAGCTATCTCCTCAAGCACCCAAAATCTTTGAAAGTCTCTACCACGATACAAGAAATCAATAATCGCTACTGTTACGGATAAAACAATAGTATTGAATGCTCTTAACATATTAATAGGTATATGTACTATCTATACACTTAATGTTCTCCTAACAAACCATCTATCATTCCACGACGATGTTCCCATGTTTGACCACTATCAGAACCTTTACATGGGTTGATACATCCTTTTTCTTTATCGTATCCGTAATNTTTTAATGTNTTGCAAACTAGACCTGCGAGATCATGAGGATCTCCTTCTTTACCTGTTGACCAATATAATTGACCACCCAACCATTTTGCACCACAAGTGGGACATGTAGCCGAAGATAATCCATCCATATGGAAGTTATTGTAGATAAGTTGTATTATATATTAGCAGTTCCAAGCTCGCAAGCTTTTATTAATCCTTGAATCGGGGTCACTAGCAGTCTTCTTAGATGTTAGTTTCTTTTTCATTCCTTTCATTCTTGCACAGAACGATGCCCTACGGGGGTTTCCAACCTTCTTGCTAGGTGCTTTAAGGTCAGATCCAGGATTTTCGCGTTCGTAACTTTTTCTGCCTTTTTCGTTAAGTCCTCCTGACTGGTTTTTTCCTGATTTTTTTGTCCACGCTGCTCCTTCTTCGACATTCTCAGTCTCCTCTTTCTTTACGCAACGGTTGTACTTTTTGCCGAATAAGGTTTGGGTTCCTTTCTTTTCATATCCTTTCCAACACTTCTGCCCTTCATCCATGAAGTTTTGGAAACTTTTCTTACCATCAAATTCTTCTTTTTTACTTTTATTTCCCCAATTTGCTGCACCAACTTTTCGGCATTTGACAAGTGCACCGCTTGCATAAGCACTTGGCCAAACTGAATAACGAGACTTGACCTTGTGATAACAAGCGTCTTTTTTGCCTTCTGTCTGGATTTCTGTAGATTCTGTTTTCACGTTGATTGCTTTTCCTTTTCTATCGGGATTAGGATCTTGTCTGTTTTTGCGACGGAAGGCAGCATCCTCTTCCTTTTTATTTAGGTTTCTCTTCATTTTANNAGANCCGCANTTTGGTTTAGTTGTTTGTCCTGGCTGTTTGGCACAGGGTTTTCCTGCATATTTACCACCGAGTTGCACCCAACCAGGCTTCCCATCAGAAGACTTACTCTTAGAAAACCAGTCGTGGAGAGAACTATCACCGCTTTTGTTTTTCTCGACAATTTCATTAGATTCTTTTTTCATAGCAAGTTTGGTAGCAGTTGCGTACTTGACATCCTTTCCACGATCTTTACCATATCTCTTATTGAAATCTCTGGTGCTCATGGAGTCAGCAATCTCATCACGTTTTTTAATTTGTGATTTAGTCATTTCTTCTGAATGAACTGTTGTCAAAGCTCTTGCTTTTTGTTTTGCTCTATCCATAATTGATGACCCTACCATTTTTAGTATAGCACGCTTTCCATAAGGATTGCTCTTACGTCCAAGAGGAACCTTTTTATCGGTCTTCATTGCAATTTCAGTAATGCTATTTTCCATAATGCATTGCAGGTTTGTTAGTTTTCTTAGATAATTTTCCACTTCTAACTTTTGTGCCAGAAGTTTCACCAAAACCAGATGGGTTCTTACCTGGTTTTGATTTACCTAGAGTCATAGACTTATCAGGTTTTTTCTTTTCAGTATCATGCAATCTTGCAGGTTTATCACCTTTCTTAGTGATTACTGATTCCTGACCATGCTTACGTCCTAAACGACGCATGACTTTACCAAAACGTCTCTTAGACATTCCTTTACCAGGACTCGTTTGGTATGAAACCTCACGACCTGTTCCTTCACCTGAGGAATATTTATATTCTCCGACCCCTTTTTTGTAACCGATGCCTTTTTTCTTTAGGTCTTTCTCAAGTGATTTTCTACTTGCACGATTTTTCTTTTCATCTGTGCCTCTGTCAGCAGAAATATTTCCAGTTGTCTGAGTCTTAGATTTTGTAAGCATCCTAGTGGTAGGATTACCTTCAACTAAGTCTATGAAATCTTTGTAGTACATAACTTTCAAATTGTCTTTTAGTGCTAACTTGTTAGCGGTTAAAGTCATGACATCTTTGTCACGCTTACCATAGAGTTTTTTAAATCTAGATCCACTTTGACGTTTCATACCACGGATAATTCTCTCCGCTTCTTGGTTAATAGGACCAAGTTCGGGAGCACCAAAACCTTTCGGTTTGGTATTCTTACCTCCGTAGTATTTCTTCGCCTCTTGCATTAGCCACCAACGACTTGAATTTCCTCTAGAACAATCGCGTTACCAGTAACAGCAACTTTGATTGCACGTTGTACAATTGCCTGATTACCTGAGGCATATGTGTAGTCTGCAGAAGCACTTGATGAATCTACATCTGTGGCGATTGTATTTCCTGTAACAGCAGTAATCTTTTTACCTGCAGTTCCTGCAGAAAGGAAGTTACTATCAATAGCAGGTGATGTGCCATTATCTACAACTGCAATAAAATCACCAGCTGAGAATGGATGTGCATCTCCTGTTGCATGTATATGATGACCTAAAATATAATCACCAGTAGAATCAGATACTCCTTTTACAATCTTTGCTTGACCAGGTTTACTACCCTTTAAAAGCAATGCTTCATCTTGAATCAATGTGATAGCAGGACCACCATTGAATGCTACAGTCGCATCACCACCAGTGGCAATAACTCTGTAGTAACCAGTTTGAACTGTCTGGTATTCAGTTGCACCTGCTGCAATAGCATTAGTACTTAGTACATTTAGAACTGACATGTCGTGTCGTGTTATTTCGTGTCCTTTTTATTTATCTCTTTTTGCTTCTTTAACATCTTTTGTAAATCTGCAGTGCTACCAACGAACATGGTGTTGTTTACTGTAGATGGTGCATTCTTTTTATCTTCTGCATCAAGTTCTTTCATCTTCTTCTGAAGATCAATTAATTTATCTGCAGTGTCTGCTACGTTCTTAATCAACTGACCTGCAACCTCATAAGCACGAGGATGATCTGATGCTCGTGCAACATCAAGAATCCCGTCAACTGCTTCCTGTCCTTTCATTACAAGATTATGTAATTGAGCACGAGAAACTTCATAGTCTTGTTTGACATCTTCAGTATCAGATTTTTTTAAAGCAGGTTTTACTTTTTCAACATGCTTCTGTAATTCTGAGGGTTCAGAACCAAAAGCATCATTCAAACCATCGAAAGGATTAGTCATTGTTCTTGTAACCTCTCTACAACTGTTTTTGCTTGCATGGGTGCAATATCATTTAGACCATTAGCATCAAACCAAGGTGCTTCTTCCCAATCAAATCCCTCACCGAATGTATTATCAGGAGACATGACATACCAATGACACTTAGCATCAGGTATATCTACAGCACACACTGCCCAATCATCTGCCCACTGTGGCACTTGCACATACATTACTGGTAAATGATTTGCACTGGCAATGCTTGGCAATCCTATTAAGATTCCCCATATCAAAGTTAATACAATAAAAATTCTTATCATGTTATTGTCTCGTCAGCACCACTTGAAGGATTACGTTTCTTATTATCTGTAAAGTCTTGATCTACAATACCAAATCCAAAGTCATCATCTGCATCAGCAGTGATTGGATCTGGTTGAATGGTGTAACGAACTTCTCTTGGTGCAGATGAAGTATTGATATCTGTATACATGTCTGTGATTGCCTTCTTGATAACCTTGGACTCTGTAACAGGACCGTATAAGTATGTCTTCATTGTAAACTGAAGAGTATAAGTAATCGCTCTTCTTATTGCAAACTCACCTTCATATATGTCTTCGTACTCTACATTAGTTAAGACAATAGGAACATCCCTAGTTTCATTCATACTAGGAACTAATTTAATTGATAGATTATAATGAGGTTGGAAATATGGTAATATTTGTTCTACAATCTGTAATGCATCTTCCTGATTCTTTGATATAATACCCATTTCAAATGACAGATTGTAAGGAACAGGCATAAACATGTTCTTACTTTTATCTGCAGTAGAGGCAATCTTTACCTTTTGTGTTGGTGATACCTTTCTACTTGAATCATATTCAAGACCATTAATCTCAAAAGAGATTCTTGGTAAAGTAATTTGAACTCTCTTATTAGTTGGATCGGGAACTTGATCTAAACGTGCTAAAAATTTTGCTTTAGGACCATATGCCAAAGGCACTTTCATTACCTCGTCATTACGACGTAACTCGATGTTGTTGAATAAAGTTCCAAATGCAACAACAGATCTTCTAAAAATTTCGTGATATGTATAAGTGCCTAACATAATTAAACAGTAGTGTCAGTAGATGAACCAAATGATCCGAATGGATTAGTTTCTGAGAAGTCTATGATGTCATTATCTAGTGTTTCAAAATCATAGTTCTGATCGATAGAATCAGCAGTGTTCACATTATTTAGTGTATTATAAGATGCGGATGTCCATGCAGCACCTGATGTCTGTCCTGTAACAGTCTCAGGCACAGTAAAGATACCGCTTCTATTAAACACTTGTAGTTGTCGTGTACCAGAATCCCATGCCTTAACTTCAGCAGTTACATTAGATGTGCCTCCAGCAACAATCTCACCAACTGTGAAATCACCAGACCCTCCAGTAGCAAAGTTAACTGTAATAGCATTAGCAAAGGAAGTTTCGATTGCATCAATCTCTGCGATTCCTGTGTCGAGATCCTCGTCACTGTATTCAAAGAGTTCGCATTGACATTCCCAAACATAACCTTTTCCTAATTGATAAAATGGTTTTTCTGCTTCTACAAATTTAATTTCAAACAAATGCTTAGTTACAGGAAACCAGATTAAGTCCCCTTCGTTCGGTCTCCCTTCGACGTTAAGGACTGTAGAGTCGTCAACATGCTCTTTAAATTTCTCACGGGAGAATATAAAAGTTGTCTTGTCTTCGATACGGACTCCAAATTTGCTAAGTAACTCACCTTGTCCTTCCCATCCTTCAACATTATTGACATATGCTCTAATTGCTT
>FUFK010591554.1_pt1 | contig 18028 bp, 21 predicted proteins | sample 1021851 | NCBI WGS metagenome assembly FUFK01 (sample SAMEA51879418, study PRJEB19060) | metagenome | reverse complement strand
CTTGGGATGGCGGCTGCCCTCGACATTGGTGTGGGCGAATTCGTCGACCAGTGCGAGTTGGGGCCGCCGCGCCAGCACCGCGTCGAGGTCCATCTCCTCCAGCTCGTGTCCGCGATAGGGCAGGGTGCGGCGCGCGATCACTTCGAACGGTGCGACCAGCGCCTGGGTTTCGGCGCGGCCATGGGTTTCGACCACCGCGACCACGACATCGGTGCCGGCGCGCAGCCGCTCCGCGCCCTCGCGCAGCATCTCGAACGTCTTGCCGACGCCGGGCGCTGCGCCGAGGAAGATCTTGAGCCGACCGCGTGCTTCGCGCTGCGCGGTGCTGAGCAGGGCTTCGGGGGAGGGGCGGGAGTCGGGGTCGGGCATCTGCAGCGACACTGACGCGCACGCGTGGGAATGCCAACGGGCAGCGTGTGATTCTTATGCTTTCTTAATGCCCATGCCCGGCATTCACCGGCGAACCTTAATGGGCTTCGCGCCTAATTGACCCTCCGAAACCATTCGGAGTCCGCCCCCCATGTCTTCCCCCATGTCTGACGTGATCTGGCTCGCCATACTCGGCGGCCTGTTCCTCGCGACGCTCGCTTATCTGCGCCTGTGTGACGAGGCCTGAGATGAGCCTTCACCTGATGCTCGCCGGCATCACCGCGCTCGCCCTGCTCATCTATCTCGCCGTCGTGCTCGTCCGGCCCGAGAAATTCTGAAAGCCCCAATATTATGACTGTTCAGGGATGGGGGTTGATCCTCCTCTTCGTTGCGCTGGTCGCGGCGCTTGCCAAGCCGATCGGGCAGTGGCTCTTTGCACTGTATGAAGGTCGTCGCACGCCGCTGCATGCGGTTCTGGGGCCGGTCGAGCTCAGCTTTTACAAGCTCGCCGGGATCGACCCGACCGTTGAACAGAGCTGGCGCCGCTACGCACTGCACATGCTGATCTTCAACCTCGCACTGCTGCTGTTCACCTACGCGGTGCTCCGGCTTCAGGGCGTGTTGCCGATGAACCCGCGCGGACTGGCCGGAATCAGCGCGGATGGCGCGTTCAACACCGCGATCAGCTTCACCACCAACACCAACTGGCAATGGTATTCGGGCGAGGTCGCGCTGTCGAACCTCAGCCAGATGCTGGGGCTGACGATCCACAACTTCCTGTCCGCCGCGACTGGCATCGCCATCGCGTTCGCGCTGTTTCGTGGGTTTGCGCGGCGACAGGTGAGTGGGCTCGGCAATTTCTGGGCCGATGTGACGCGGGTCACGCTGTATCTGCTACTGCCGCTCTGCATCGTCTATGCGCTGTTCCTGGTCGCCAATGGTGTGCCGCAGACCTTTGCCAGCCTGGTCGATGCGACGGGGCTGGAGGGCGTCAAACAGTCGATCGCGCTTGGCCCCGTCGCCTCGCAGGAGGCGATCAAGATGCTCGGCACCAATGGCGGCGGCATCTTCAACGCCAACAGCGCGCATCCGTTCGAGAACCCCAATGCGCTGACCAACCTGGTCCAGATGCTGTCGATCTTCGCCATTGGCGCGGGCCTGACCTGGACCTTTGGCAAGGCGGTGGGCAACACGCGGCAGGGCTGGGCGATCCTGACCGCGATGCTGATCCTGTTCACGGTCGGCGCGGGCGTTACCTATTGGGCGGAGGCCGCAGGCAACCCCAATCTCCACGCGCTCGGCGTCGCGGGCGGGAACATGGAGGGCAAGGAAGTCCGCTTCGGCATCGCCGCGAGCGCGCTCTTCTCGGTCGTCACCACTGCCGCGTCGTGCGGTGCGGTGAATGCGATGCACGACAGCTTCACCCCGCTCGGCGGGATGATCCCGCTATTCAACATGCAGCTGGGCGAGGTCGTGATCGGCGGCGTGGGTGCGGGCATCTATGGCTTCCTGCTGTTCGCCATCCTCGCCGTGTTCGTCGCTGGCCTGATGGTCGGGCGCACGCCGGAATATGTCGGCAAGAAGATCGAAAGCCGCGAGGTCAAGCTCGCGGTGCTCGCGATCGCGATCCTGCCGCTGTCGATCCTCGGCCTCACCGCGCTCGCCGCAGTGCTGCCTGATGGCCTCGCCGGGCCGCTGAACAAGGGGCCGCACGGCTTTTCGGAGATCCTCTACGCCTTCACTTCGGCGACCGGCAACAATGGCTCTGCGTTTGCCGGGCTGACCGCAGGCACCCCCTTCTACAACGGGCTGCTGGGGGTCGCGATGTGGCTGGGCCGGTTCTTCGTGATCGTGCCGGTGCTCGCCATCGCCGGCAGCCTTGCCGCCAAGAAGTACACTCCGGAGACTGCGGGATCGTTCCCGACCACCGGCGGCCTGTGGGTCGGTCTGCTCGTCGGGATTATCCTGATCCTGGGCGGCCTGACCTTCCTCCCCTCGCTCGCGCTAGGACCCATCGCCGATCAGATCGCGATGGTCCACGGCCAGCTGTTCTGAGTGCCGAACGATGACCACCAAATCCATGTTCACCGCTGACCTGATCCTTCCGGCAATCGGCGATGCGTTCAAGAAGCTCGATCCGCGCCAGCTGATCCGCAATCCGGTGATGTTCGTCACCGCGGCAGTGGCACTGCTGCTGACCGTGCTGCTCGGGATCGGGGGCGAGAACCTCGCCATCCCGTTCCAGATTCAGCTGATCGTGTGGCTGTGGCTGACGGTCTTGTTCGGCACCTTTGCCGAGGCGCTGGCCGAGGGGCGCGGGCGCGCACAGGCTGCATCGCTCCGCGCGACCAAGGCGGAGCTTCAGGCCAAGCGCCTGATCGGCGTCGGTGACGCCTGGGGGCTGGTCGGCGCGTCCTTGCTCCAGCGCGGCGATATGGTGCTGGTCGAGACCGGCGACCTGATTCCCGCCGATGGCGAGGTGGTCGAGGGTGTCGCGTCGGTCAACGAAAGCGCGATCACCGGCGAAAGCGCCCCGGTGATCCGGGAAGCGGGCGGCGATCGCTCGGCGGTGACCGCCGGCACGCGTGTCATCTCCGACCGGATCAAGGTACGCGTGACGCAGGAACCGGGACAGGGATTTCTCGACCGCATGATCGCGCTGGTCGAAGGTGCCGAACGGCAAAAGACCCCGAACGAGATCGCACTGACGATCCTGCTGGTTGGCCTGACGATCATCTTCCTGATCGCGGTCGCGACCATCCCCGGCTTTGCCAGCTATGCCGGCGGCAGCATCCCGGTCGCGATCCTTGCAGCATTGCTGATCACGCTGATCCCGACGACGATCGCGGCTTTGCTGTCGGCGATCGGCATTGCCGGAATGGACCGGCTGGTGCGGCTTAATGTCCTCGCCAAGTCGGGCCGCGCGGTCGAGGCTGCGGGTGACATCGACGTCCTGCTGCTGGACAAGACCGGCACGATCACGATCGGCGACCGTCAGGCGAGCGAGTTTCGCGCATTGAGTGGCGTCAATACACTCGAGCTGGCCGAGGCAGCGTTGCTTGCAAGCCTGGCGGACGAAACGCCGGAAGGTCGCTCAATCGTTGCCCTTGCGCTTGATCGCGATCGCTTTGGGGTTACCGCTACAGCGTTGCCCGCGGATGCCGAAGTCATCCCGTTTACCGCGCAGACCCGCATTTCAGGCTTGAGGACCAGCGAAAGCCTGATCCAGAAGGGCGCGGTTGATTCGGTGCTGCGCGCCAATTCGGGGCTGGGAGACACGTCGGCAGCGGCGGAACTGCGCCGCGTGACCGACGAGATTGCCCGCGCCGGGATGACCCCGCTTGCGGTCGCAAAGAACGGCAAGCTGCTGGGCGTGGTCGCACTCAAGGACGTGATCAAGGCCGGGGTGCGCGAACGCTTCGCCGAATTGCGCCGCATGGGCATCCGCACGGTGATGATCACCGGCGACAACCCGCTCACCGCTGCCGCAATCGCCGCCGAAGCCGGGGTCGACGACTTCCTCGCCGAGGCGACGCCTGAGGACAAGCTGGCGCTGATCCGCAAGGAACAGGCGGGCGGCAAGCTGGTCGCGATGTGCGGCGACGGCACCAACGACGCGCCCGCACTCGCTCAGAGCGATGTCGGCGTGGCGATGAACACCGGCACCCAGGCCGCGCGCGAGGCGGGCAATATGGTCGACCTCGACAGCGATCCGACCAAGCTGATCGAGATCGTGGGCCTGGGCAAACAGCTGCTGATGACACGTGGCGCGCTCACCACCTTCTCGGTGGCCAATGACGTCGCGAAATATTTCGCGATCATCCCGGCGATGTTCGTTGCGCTGTATCCGGGGCTTGGCGTGCTCAACGTGATGGGGCTGGGGTCGCCCGAAAGCGCGATCCTGTCGGCGATCATCTTCAACGCGCTGATCATCCCGTGCCTCGTTCCGCTCGCGCTCAAGGGCGTGACCTACAAGCCGATGGCGGCTGGTCCGCTGCTCGCCCGCAACCTCGCCGTCTATGGCCTGGGCGGCCTCGTCGCACCGTTCATCGGCATCAAGCTCATCGATCTGGCCGTGACCGGCCTCAACCTCGCCTGAGGATCCCCCATGCTTACCGACCTTAAAACCGCATTGCGTCCCGCCCTTGTGCTCACCGCCTTGTTCGCGCTGCTGCTTGGCCTTGCCTATCCCGCGCTGATCACCGGTGTTGCGCAATTGGCCTTTCCGTATCAGGCCAATGGCAGCCTGATCCGCGAGGGCGACCGGGTGATCGGTTCCGAGCTGCTAGGCCAGAAGTTCACCGACGAAACCTATTTCCACGGCCGTGCCTCGGCCGCCGGCGCCGATGGCTATGATGCCACAGCTTCGGCCGGCTCGAACCTCGGCCCGACGTCGCAGGCGTTGGTCGACCGCGTCAAGGCTGACATCGACGCCAACCGCACTTCACCAGGACAATCGGTCCCCACCGATCTGGTGACTGCCTCCGCTTCGGGGCTCGACCCCCATATCAGCCCCGAAGCGGCTTTGTCTCAGGTCGATCGCGTGGCCGCTGCGCGCGGTCTGAAGCGGGGCACCGTCGAGTCGCTGGTTCGCCGCCATATCCAGACTTCGCTACTCGGTCTCATCGGCGAAGACCGGGTCAACGTCCTGGCGCTCAACCGCGCGCTCGACGCGCTCCCGCGCGCGACCGCGCTCGACCGGCGATAACAGCTGCTCTAAGCGGGGCGCATGGCGTTGCCCACCAAGCTGCTTATCATCGAGGACGATGTCCATATCCGTCGCCTGCTCCGCGCCGGCATTCAGCGCGCGGGGCATGTGGCCGTTGAGGCAGCGACGGCGCGCGAAGGGCTGTCGCTGCTGGACATCGAAAAACCCGATGCTGTCCTGCTCGACCTTGGCCTGCCCGACCGAGACGGGATCGAGCTGATCCAGCCGATCAAGGCACGCTCGACCGCCACTCTGCTGGTCGTGTCGGCGCGTGAAGACGTGGCGGAGAAGGTCGCCGCGCTCGACCTTGGCGCGGACGATTATCTGACCAAGCCGTTCGATACCGAAGAGCTGCTGGCGCGTATCCGCACCGCGTTGCGCCACCGCCTCGCGGGCAGTGCAGATCAGGAACTGCTGCACTTGGGAGAGGTCGAGATCGACCTCGCACACCGCCGGGTCCGTCGCGCGGGAGACGAGGTGCATCTGTCTCCCAAGGAGTATGAGACCCTCGCCGAGCTCGCGCGTCGTCCTGACCGGGTCATCAGTCATGCGCAGCTGTTGCGCACCGTTTGGGGGCCGGCGCACGAACATCGGGTGGACTATCTGCGGATCGTCGTCCGCAATCTCAGGCAGAAGCTGGAGATGGATCCCGCCCGGCCCAGCCTCATCCAGAACGAGCCGGGCGTCGGCTACAGGCTGAGAGCGGCGGGGCGTTAATCCAATGTCACAATAGCGGTCCCGTCGCCTCTGCGGCGACCCTGCGCTTTACCCACGGTTCAACGGTCCGCTCCATCGCGATGAGGTGATCCGGGAAGCATCTCTGCTGAAAGCCGACCGCCTCATCGAAGCTGCCATTGAGCCAGCGGTCATATTCGTCCGCGTGCAATAGCACCGGCATGCGATCATGGACCGGCCGGATCGCCTCGTTGCAGTCGGTCATCACGCCGGAATATACCGCGCCCCATTCGGCGCTGTTACGCCATAGGCCCGCCCAAGCGAAGATTGGCTGGTCAGTCACGCTGAACCATGTGCGCGTTTTGCTGCCTTTATCGCCTTCGGCCTCTGCGAAGCCTGTCAGCGGGATCAGGCATCGCCACTGGGGTTTAGCGGCCAAGCCCATCCACATCGGCTTATTCAGATCGGCGATGTTGTTGACGGGCTTCGGCTTTGAATCCGGCTTCATGCCCTTGAGGCGCAGCGGGAAGCCCCACGTCATCGACTGAAGAATGCGTCGGCCTTCGGCCACTCGAACGACCACCCCTGGCGTTCCGGGATAAACCTCGTCCGCAGCGTTGAACAGCGCTGGCTGATCCGCTTGGAAGTGTGCCGCTACTTCTGCGGCCGATTTGCGCACGGCATATAGGTTGCACATGGCGCGAGGGTGCCAGCGAACCGGTAGGGAGTCCAATCCGCAATCACACATTGCCTCGCTCGTTCCGCTCGAGACCTGCCGGCGGGATAAGCGAAGTCCAGGCGGGCATTATGCCCTGAACCGGTTGACGGCGCGCTTCCACTCCCGGTCGTCGGGCCAAGGTAGCTCAACCGTGGGAGCGCGGGTCTTGGTCGTGCTGACCGCTGCGCCGCTTTTGCAGACGTTGCACTTGAGCCGATCGCCAACTGCGCTCAGGCGGTCATCCCAGCCCCTGCGATGGAAACGCCACCAGAGTTGGTGCGAATTGAAGATCGCGACACGGCGGCACTGCGGCTTCCGGCAAATTGCGAGGATGTTGGTGTGCCAGGCGGCGCATTCGAACAGGTTGGTCGGTATGCGCCCGCCGTTCTCGTCAAACCGCGCCACCGCGCGGCTCAAGGGAGGCAAACAACGCCGGTTGGGTGCTCGGATTATTGAGCACTGCGCGTGCCTGCTGTGCTGCACCCACCGCTTGGCGATAGTGGACCGTGCCAAAGCGCTCGGCTTCGTCGAAGCTGAGCGGTGACCATTCCTCGCCGGGATAGCATGTATCATAGATCGCACGCGCTGCCGCGCGCAGACACACATCGTGCTGCATCATCGTCTCATCAGTGTTCGATTCATTGGGCTGCCAGGATAGGACGCGACCGCGACTCTGCAACAAGAATGTTCTTTATATGTTCCGTTGGGTGCCGCTTACCTTGCCTCCAACCGGCTTGCCAAAATCAGCTTACCAGCTCGGGGCAAGCTGGTTCTGCGAAGCTGCTTTGGGGCGATGGCGTAAGCCTCGACGCCCAGCCAGAAGCCACGCAAGGCCGACCGACCGTCGAAGGTGACCGCGCCAATTCCATAATACGGGCCCACCCAACACTGCTTGCGCCCCCGTCCACCTCGGGCCCTCAGACCCCAACAAAACGGCCTTGCCATGAAAGCCGAAACAAATAGAGCATCGGCATCATGATCGCGCTTTCCGACACCGTATCGGCCTCGTCCGCTCTCGACCGAGATCGATGGCGAGGTCGTCATGATGGACATGGAGGCGGGGCGTTACCTCTACCTTGATCGGATCGGCAGCGTCATCTGGTCCGAGCTGAAGCGGCCGCAGACGGTCGCCGATCTGTGCCAGTCACTGGCGGATCGTTATGCTGCACCGATCGAGCAGATTGAGTGCGATGTGCTCGACCTGCTGCAACAGATGCGGCGTAATGACCTGATCCGGCTGCACGATTGAGCGCGGGTGTCGGGATTTTCTGCCGCCGCGCAGCCCGTTCCGGTCCGGCTGTTTCATGACGGCGAACGGCTGTCCGCTGACTGGGTAGACATCGCCGATACCGATCCGACGCTCCCGTTCCTGCATGATCGCATCGCGCAGGCCGGCCCCAGCTGGAGCGCTGCGCTGCCGACCGTGTCGCGGGCGACCCAGCCGACGGCGCTGGTCCTCCACGCGGGGCGTTGTGGATCGACTCTGGTATCTCGCTCCTTGTCCCTGATGTCGTGCTGCCACGTAATTTCCGAGCCGCAGGCGGTGAACGAGGTGCTTGGCGTCGATGGGATCTGGCCATTCAAGCCCCGCAAGGCGCGATCCGAAGCGCTGAAGCAGGTGGTGGAGGCGCTGACGTCATCAGCCCGGCCGGATCAGGACCGGGTTGTCCTGAAGCTGTCGAGCTGGAACGCGCTCCACCTGCATCTGATCGAGGACGCATTTCCCGACGTGCCCAAGCTATTCGTATATCGCCAGCCCGAAGAGATACTGGTGTCTCTGCGCGACGCGCCCCCGGGATGGATGCGGCGGGCGGACGATCCGGTTCAGGCGAAACTGTTTCTGGGCACCGCGCCGGCAATGGCGGGGCATCGCCTTGGCTTCGCGGCGCAGGTGCTTGGCCGCGTCTATACGGCGATCGCCGATGCGGTGAGCATGCCCCTAGCCACAGGCAGATGGTTGTTGACTCCCTATGACGAGCTTCCCGACGCCTTGAGCGAAAAAATCCCATCGTGGCTGGACGTGCGGCCATCGCCAACGGAAGAGCAGCTTATTGCCGAGGCTGCTCATATTCACGCGAAAGACATCCATGACCCGCGGCGGTTCGAGCCCGATAGCGCGCGTAAGCGGGCCGCAGTGACGCCGGAGCTGGCGGAACTGGCTGGCCGCTTCGTCAATGCCGCCTATCGTCGCCTGGAACAATTGCGCCGCGCAAGGGACGGTCAATGAGCGCTGCTGGCAACTATCTGTATGGCGGCCTTGTCTTCCGGTCGAGCGTGCCGCTCCCATTGATGCCGCACAGCTGCGAGCTCGGATCTGTCGACGTCGATGTCACATTTGGCCCCGTCCCGACCCCGGCGGCCGAGTGCCTGCGCGCCAAGCCGCATTTTGCGATGTATGCCGATGGCACCGCGATCCTGCGCTCGCCGCACGGCATCCGTTTGCTGATCGACAACGGCCGCACGCTGCGGATCGAGGTGCCTGAAGGTGTCGATGCGCGGCTGGTGCAAAGCTGGCTGATCGGGCCGGGGCTCGGCCTGATCATGCATCAGCGCGGGGTGCCGCCGCTCCATGCCTGCGCGGTCAGCCGCGCCGGTCGAGCGCTCGCTATCGCTGGCGATAGCGGTGCGGGTAAAAGCACCACGGCGCGCGCGCTGATGGAGCACGGCTATGACCTCTTGGCCGAGGATCAGGCGATCATCGACCCCGCCAGCGCGACGCTGTTCCCCGGCGTCCCTGATCTGCGCCTATGGGCAGTAGCCGCGCAGCGGTTCGGCGAACGGACCGAGGAGTATGCGCGCGTCGGGGTGCACGAGGACAAGTTCACGATTTCCTCCTCACGCGATCGGTTCGACCGGTCACCGCGCCCGCTCGCTGCACTGTTCCTGCTGACGTCGGAGCCTGCCGAGATACCAGTGAGCACGCGACTGCGTGCGGGTCCCGCAGCACATGCATTGCACAAGCATATATACCGCCAACGCCTGGCGACATTCATGGGGCGGGGGGCCGAAATGTTTGGCTGGGCAACGGCGTTGGCGGCGCGTGTCCCTGTCTATGCGGTGCGACGTCCGCATGATCTGTCGCGGCTGGATGAACTCGCCGCCCATATCGAAGAGGTTGTGGAGCAGCTGCCATGAGTGCGATCGCAGGCGTCTGGTATCCCGATGGCCGGCCCGGTGCGAAGGCCGATTGTCAGCGGATCAGCCGGTCGCTCGCTTTGTATGGCCCGGATCGTGAAGGCCAGTGGGACGGCGGCGAGATCGCGTTTGCGCATCGTTTGATGGCCTTCCTCCCGGAGGATCGGTTCGACCGACAGCCGCTGGCCGGGCGCAGTGGGCGACTGCATCTGGTCGCGGATTGCCGGATCGATAATCGCGAAGAGCTGGGCCGTTTGCTGAGCATCGATCCGGCGCGTCAGGCGGTGATGTGCGACGCCGCCTTCATCCTGGCGGCGCTGGAACGCTGGGGTGCGGGTGCGGTCGATCGACTGTGCGGCGATTTCGCCTTTGCGGCGTGGGACATGGATGCGCGAACGCTGATGCTGGCGCGCGACCCGGTCGGCAATCGGCCGCTGCATTACCATGTCGGGTGCGGATGGTTCGCCTTTGCCAGCATGCCAAAGGGACTTCTGGCACTACCCGAGGTTCCGACCGGCCCGGACCCGGATCGCGTGTTGACGTGGCAGATGCTGTTGCCGCTCGATGGCCCGCACAGCTTCTACAAGGGCGTCCAGCGGCTCGACTTCGGGCATGTGGCGACGGTCCGTGCGGATGGAGGGATGGAGCTTCGGCGCTATTGGGATCCAATGGCAGTGCCGCAACGCCGCGGCATTCGCGGCAACGCCGATGCCGACGGAATGCGCGACGCCCTCGATGTTGCGGTCAAGGCGCAGCTGCGCGGCACCGGCGGCACGGCGCTGATGCTGAGCGGCGGTCTGGACAGCTGTGCGCTGGCGAGCAGCGCTGCGCCTTTGCTGGCAGAGCAGGGCAAACGCCTGTCCGCTTACACCAATGTGCCCGTCGCGGGCGAGGATTCGACCTACGCGGCCCATTTGCTAACCGACGAAGGCCCCCTCGCCGCTGCCAGAATCAGTCGCATCAATATTCTCCTCTATGATCGCTCGAGCGGGTTGACTTGTGGGATACAGTATATCATCGCACGAACTAGCAGGCCGTTCCGGGGAATGTCCAGCTTCCCAGGAGTGTGCTGTGAGGGCGATCCGCATGCGGCAGCAATGGCTGGACGGACTGGCAATCGGCGCGTCGTCGCTGTGCCTGGTCCATTGCCTGATGCTGCCTGCGCTGTTGATCGCGCTGCCTGCGCTCGCAGGCATTCTCGCCTTGCCGGACAGCTTCCATTTCTGGGCGCTGGTTGCAGCAGTGCCGACCAGCATGATCGCCGTCGGAATCGGCTATCGGCACCATCGTCGCCTGCTGCCCGTCGTCCTCGCGACGACTGGTCTGCTTTCGCTCATCGCTGCGGAGATGCTCTTCCACGACATAGCCGCTGAGGCATGGCTTGCAGTCGCCGGATCGCTCCAGCTCGCAATCGCCCACGCACTGAACATTGTCGGCACCCGGCATTGACGATGGCGGCGATGATGTCGATTCATGCGCCGAACCAGCTCTCCGATCAGGCGCGACTGCGCGAGCGCGTCTTGTGGGCGCTGGCGCAGGAGCGTCGGCCGTTGGGTGTCTATCAACTCGCTCAGAAGCTGACTTCGGCGACCGGACATCCGCATCACCCGAACTCGATCTACCGTGTGCTCCACGCCTTGCTCGGCCGCAGCGTGGTGCTCCAGGTCGCGTCCGCCAAGGGGTGGATCCTCCGCGCGCGCGATGACGATGGCGCAACCATCGTCATGGTCTGTCGCGACTGCGGATGTGCGGAGCAAATTCCGGCAGGCGCGGTTGAGGGCGATCTGGATGCGATCGTCGCCACCACCCGGTTCAAGCCGAGCCTCTATCATTTCGAGGTGATCGGCCATTGCCGGGCATGCGCGGATCGCACGCCCGGCTGAATTGCTTCACCGCACGCCCATCTCGTCGAGCAGGCGCTGCGCGCCATCGACTTTCGCCATGGTCCAGAAGATGTAGCGGCTGTCGACATGGATCGATCGGGTGATCGACGGATCGAACCACCAGTCGGAGATGATCCCCTCGATCGTGCCGTCGAACACCAGCCCGACAAATTCGCCGCGCGCGTTGAGCGTGGAGGAGCCCGAATTGCCGTTGGTGATGTCCACGGTGCCCAGATAGTTGACCGGAAGCGTGCCCAGCTCCGGCGCGGTATAGGCGCCGTAATCCTTCGCCTTGATCAGGTCGATCGTCTTCTGCGGCGCGTTGAACGGTTCCTTGCCGGTCTGCTTCTCGACGATCCCCTCGCCGGTGGTGAACGCGGTCCAGGCCATGCCGTCGCGCTTCTTGGCCTTCACCGTGCCATAGCTGAAGCGCAGCGAGCTGTTGGCGTCGGGATAGAGCGTCCGCCCCTGTGACGCGGCATAGCCCATGCGGGCATCCATGTAGGTCGAGCGCGCCGCCTGAAGATTGCCGGCGCGGGCGTTGGTCGCGGCTTCGCGCGCCTCCAGGTCGGGATAGGCGGCAATGGCCAGCTGAACGAACGGGTCGGCCGATGCCTTGAGCGCGTCGGCCGTCATGTCGAGCAACGCGATCCGGTTGGCGGTCGTGCCGAGCTTCGTATCGCGATACAGCGCGTCCATGCCGATCTTGTCGAGCGCGGCATCGAATCCCGCGTTGCGCGATGCGGCGGGCAGCTGGCGATATTCGGCAACCGCCTTTTCGAACAAGGCGCGATCGACTGCGGGGTCGAAGCGCCGCTCGATCTGGGTCAGCGCCTCCTGGAGTGCGCGGCGGTCGCGGTCCTGGAAGCCCGATTTGCGCTGCGCATCGGGCTTGGCGCGCTCGAGCGACCAGCGATAGGCGCGCATCGCTGCGGCATAGAGCTGGCCGCGATCGAGCAACCCGCGGCGGAGCGTTTCGAGCGCGGCGGCATTCGCGTCTGCGGCCTGGGTATCGAGCGCGGTAAGGCCGGCGCTCCAGCGTTCGCGACGGGTAGGGTCGGCGGCGACCCATGCGCGGAACGCCTGCTCGTCGCTTTCCTTGCGCTCGATCAAGCGGATCGCGTCCGCTCCGGCGAGTTGGCCGAGGATCTTCTTCTTGTAGTTATCCGTGCCCTTGAGGATCGAGGCATAACGGATCGCAAGTTCGGGCGAGGATGCGGTCGCGGCGGTGATCGCGTCCGAATATTCGGCGAGCAACCGCTGCTGGAGCGGATAGAATTTCTCGAAATAGAAGCGCGTCTCGACCCCGGTGCGGTGACGTTCGGTGGTACCGGGGAAGCCCGCCACCATGATGAAATCGCCCTCCTTCAACCCCTGTTTGGCGATGGGCAGCCATGCCTTGGGCTTGAACGGGACATTGTCCTTCGAATAGGGGGCGGACGACCCATCAGGCGCGACATAGGCGCGATAAAATCCGAAATCGCCAGTGTGGCGCGGCCATTGCCAGTTATCGATCTCGCCCCCGAAATTGCCCACGCCACCGGCGGGCGCGTAGACGAGCCGGACGTCCTGAATCTCGAGCTGCTGTTGCAGGAAATATTGCTTGCCGCCGAAATAGGCGCGCACGTCGCAGCGGCGGTTGGGTTTCCTCTCGCAGGCGGCGATCAGCGCCTTGCGATTGGTCTCGATCCGCCCGTTGCGCGCTTCGCCGGCCAGCTTGGTCGCGCCGCGGAGCACATCGGCGGTCACGTCGCGCAAATCCTCGATCACATAAACGCGGCTGCCCGGCGCGGCGGGCAGTTCGTCACCCAGCGTGCGCGCGAGAAAGCCGTCGCGCAGATAATTATGCTCGGGCGAGCTGTTATACTGGATCGAGCCATAGACGCAGTGATGATTGGTTGCGATCAGCCCCTGATCGCTCAGGAACGCCGCCGAACAGCCGCCGAGCGAGACGATCGCGTTGAGCGGCGCGCGGTTGAGGTCGCCGAGCGTCTTGGGATCCAGCTCAAGGCCGGCCGCGCGCATCTTGTCGCCGATCGCCTCGGTCTGGCTGGGAAGCCACATCCCCTCGTCAGCGGCGACCGGGCCGGCGAGCAGGATAAGCGGAGCAAGCAACAGGAAGCGATGACGCACGGTTGAGACCCTCAATGATATAATGTAACCGCATAGCGGTAGCCCGCTGGCCCGATCGTTGCAAGCGTTACGGTCGCGGTCAGCCCGGATCGTTCGCGTCGGTGGGCGGGGCGCCGTTCATCGCGCGGGCGGTGGCCTCGACTCCTTCCATCACGCGCAGCACATTATTCTGCGACAGCTTGGCGAGGTTCGCGTCGCTCCAGCCGCGCCGGGCGAGTTCGGCGAACAGCAGCGGATAGCTGTCGACGCCCTTCATCCCCTCGGGGCCGGTGCCGCTGATCCCGTCATAATCCGCGCCCAGCCCGACATGGTCGTAACCGGCAACCTTTGCGATATGCTCGACATGGTCGGCCACCGTGCGAACATCGACGCGCGGTTGCGGGTTGGCGCGTTCCCAGGCAACCAAGGCGGGGGTCGAACGCTGGCCGGACGGGGCCGAGGGAAGGCCAATTTCCTTCGCGAACGCGATCCGTCGATTGTCCCAATCATTCCATTCCGTCGACAGAAAGGCGGGGTAGAAATTGACCATCACGACGCCGCCATTCTGCGCGATCCGGCGCAGCAGCGGATCGGGGATGTTGCGCGGTCGATCGGCAACCGCCCGCGCGGACGAATGGGAAGCGATCACCGGCGCCTTGGTAACATCAAGCACCGCAGCCATGGTCGCGTCCGATACATGGCTGATGTCGACGATCATCCCGATCCGGTTCATCTCGGCGATCACCTGACGCCCGAATGGCGACAACCCGCCCGATCGCGGCGCATCGGTCGCGGCATCGGCCCAGCTCAGGCTCTTGCTGTGGGTCAGCGTCATGTAGAGCACACCGAGCTCGCGAAACTGGCGCAGCACCGACAGGCGGCCGCCGAACTGGTGTCCGCCCTCAATCCCCATCAGCGACGCGATCTTGCCCTCGCCTCGCGCCTCGCGGACATCGGCGGCGGTCTGCGCCATCGCGAAGGTTTTGGGATGCGCGCGCACGAAGCGCTGGACGATGTCGATCTGGTCGAGCGTCGCCTGAACTGCTTCAGGCCCGGTTTCGTCCGCCGGGATGTAGAGCGACCAGAATTGGCCCCCGACATGCCCCTTGCGCAAGCGCGGGATGTCGGTCTGGAGCGGTTTGTCGAGCTTCGCGGTGTCGCGGGTCAGGTCCACCGCCTCGACCGCGCCGTCATAGGATTTGCGCAATTCCCAGGCGAGGTCATTGTGTCCGTCGATCACCGGCGCTTCGCGAAGCACACGCTCGACGCGCGCCTGTGTCGCGGCATCGGGAACGGTGGGAGCGGACTGGGCCGCAGCCAGCAGCAGGGGAGCAAGGGTAAGCGCGATCATGCCGCCAGCCTGACGCGATCCGCTCTCGATGAAAGCAGGCAGTCCACACGATGAGGCGGTTCCGCGGCTTGGCGACCGAGTTTTAGCGTCATTGACTCAACTCCTGGTGGGCGCACTTGCAACGCCGTAGGGGATGGAGGATATGATGTATTGTATCTCATCGGAGACTCGCTCATGCGCAAGTTCATTCTGCTCGCCGGATCGGCGCTCACTGTCACTGCGGCACCGGCACTGGCGTGCGATCTCGAACTGCTCGGCGGCCCGCAGCGGTTCAATGCCTTTACTGCCTATGCCAGTCATTCGGTTCCGGCTGCCCCCTATGAATACCAGCCCGAGGTCAACAGCCCCGTCGCATCGGAACCGGAGCCGGAAGCGGTTGCCGAATCCCCCGAGACATCCGCTGATCAGAGCGCGGATGATCAGGGCGGCGCCGCGCAGCAGCCATCCGTGACCCTGCCGTAAACCGCGCACGGATTAGTTGATGCCCCATCTGTTGGAAATCAGCGGCCTGACCTTCCGCTATGGCGGTCAGGCTGTGCTCGATCGTTTCGACCTGATCCAGGATGCGGGCGCCCACCGCGTGCTGCTCGGGCCGTCGGGTTCGGGCAAGACGACGCTGATTCACCTGATCGCCGGGCTGCTGACGCCGCAATCGGGCACGGTCGCGATCGATGGCGAGACCATCACCAACCTGCCCCCCGCGCGCCGCGACGATCTGCGTCGCCGCAAAATCGGGGTGGTGTTCCAGACGCTGCGCCTGGTCGCGGCGCTCGACGTGACCGCCAATCTGCTGCTCGCCCAGCGGCTCGCCGGGCAGCGGCAGGATCGCGCCGAGGTCAAGGCGCTGCTCGACGAACTCGGCCTGTCGCACCGTGCGCATGCCCGGCCACGCGAGCTGAGCCAGGGCGAGGCGCAGCGCGCGGCGATCGCGCGCGGGCTCGTGGCGCGGCCCCGGCTGTTGATCGCCGACGAGCCGACCTCCGCGCTCGACGATCGCAACGCCGAACGGGTCGCGCGCCTGCTCATCGACACTGCAAACGCCCATGGCTCGACTTTGCTGGTTGCGACCCATGACGCGCGGATCAAGGCGTTCATTCCAGATGCGGTGACCCTGGCACCGGTGCGTGAGGCGGCGTGATGTTCGGACTGGCCCTCGCCTATTTGCGCGATCGCGCGCTCACCACCCTGCTCAACATCGTGCTGCTCGGGCTCGCGGTGGCGACGCTGGCGATCCTGCTGATCTTCTCGACCCAGCTGACCGACCGGCTGGAGCGCGACGCGCAGGGGATCGATCTGGTGGTGGGGGCGAAGGGTTCGCCGCTCCAGCTGATCCTGTCGAGCATCTATCACATCGACGCGCCGACCGGGAACATCCCGCTCTACAGCGTTGCGCTGCTGCGCCGCGACCCGGCGGTCGCGCGGGTCGTTCCGCTCGCGATGGGCGACAGCTTCCGCGGCTACCGCATCGTCGGGACCGAGCCGTCCTATCTCGATCTCTATGGCGCAAAGCTCGATCAGGGGAAGCTCTTCGCCAAGGCTGGGGACGCGGTGCTGGGCGCGACCGCTGCGCGGGAGCTCGGCGCGGGGGTCGGTCAGAAATTCGTCGGCAGCCATGGCTTTGGCGAGGGCGAAGGCGTGACCGGTCATGACGAACATCCGTTTACCACTGTCGGGATTCTGGCGCCGACCGGAACGGTGATCGACCGGCTGATCCTGACCCCGGTCGAAAGCGTGTGGGACGTTCATGGCATCGCACACGACCATGACGGCGCAGCGCATCATGAGGGTGAGGCGCATCATGACGATGAGGCCCATCACAAGGGTGAGGCGCAGCATGAAGGCGAAGCCGGGAAGGCGCATGCCGGCCATGACTATGAGGAAGCGGAAGCGCCGCTGATCGGTGCGGCCGGGACGCTGGAGCCCGAGGTGACGGCGCTGCTGGTCAGCTATCGCTCGGCATTGGGCGCGGTGCGCGTGCCAAGCTTCGTCAACCGTCAGACCAACATGCAGGCGGCGGTGCCCGCGCAGGAAACCGCGCGGTTGCTGACGCTGTTCGGCGCGGGGATTGAGGGGGCGCGGATCTTTGCTTGGCTGCTCGCCGCGACTGGCGGCCTCGCCATCTTCGTTGCGCTGCTCAACGCGGCGCGGGCGCGCGAGGGCGATCTGGCGCTGCTGCGCGTGATGGGGGCGACGCGGGTGTCGGTGTTCGGCACGATCCTGCTCGAAGGGCTGCTGACCGCGGCGGCGGGGGCACTGCTCGGGCTGGTGACGGCACATGGTGCGCTGGCTGCAGCGCGCGCGTTCTTCGATTCGCTGGCGGAGATCGGCCTCGATCCCTGGCGGGTGCATCCGGGCGAGCTGGCGATCTTTGCCGGGGTGCTGGGAATCGGCTTGGTCGCCGCATTGCTCCCGGCGCTCGGGGTATTCCGCGTCGATCTTGCCCGCACGCTTGCGCGGGCTCAGTAGGGAATGCGTATCATGAAGACTTCGATCCTGACGGCGCTGGCGCTGCTGACGGTCGCGGCACCGGCGACCGCGCAATTGCTGGGCGGCGGGCCCAAGCAGGACGTCAAGGACGTGTGGAAGCCCGCGGCGACGCCCAAGGGCGGGACGTCGTGGAAGCTGCTCGAGAGCACGACCGAAAAGCAGCGCGTTTCAGCTGGCGTGATCTATTCCAAGCCGGTCTTCCCGGCAGCGATCAAGGCGCTCAACGGCAAGGAGATCAGGGTCGCGGGCTGGATGATGCCGCTCGACAAGGCGGCGAAGCAGAAGCGGTTCGTGCTGCTCGCCTATCCGCCGGGCTGCCCCTTCCACTTCCACGCCATGCCCAACCAGTTCATCGAAGTGCTCGCCCCCGCCGGCGTCCCGCTCAACGAGCGCGACCCGATGGTGATCAGCGGCACGCTGCAACTGACCGGGCAGGACGAAAGCGGCATCTTCTACCGGCTGGTCAATGCGAAGAAGATTTGACGGCGCGCGCGCTTAGAGTCGTTTTCAGCAGAGCTGAATCGGCACCGGCCCGCTCCCCCACCCGGCCACCCATAGAATACACTGTCGTTGGGTGGCCGGGTGGGGGA
>FUFK010044261.1_pt1 | contig 18030 bp, 20 predicted proteins | sample 1021851 | NCBI WGS metagenome assembly FUFK01 (sample SAMEA51879418, study PRJEB19060) | metagenome | reverse complement strand
TTTATGTTGTAAAGTATCTAGTGTAAACTTGTCTTCAGCTTGGTCTAGTAATTCTTGACCTGTATTAATTTGTTCGTTTGAGTATTCAAATTTAGTTACTCTTAATTTGTAAACTGGTAAGTTACCTAATTGATAGAATGGCTCTTGGTCTTCAACAAATTGTATCTCAAAAAATGAATTCATTAGAGGTACAAATAATACATCACCCTCATTAGGTCTGCCACTTGCGATTAAGTTAGCAGTATTAGCTACATGTTCCTCAAATCTTCTTTTAGAAACTATTAGTGTTGTGTCATCTCTAATCTCTAAACCAAACTTATTGATAATTTCATTTTCGCCTGCAAATCCTTCATTAGTTTCAAAGTACATTTCTATCAGATAAGAGTCATCAAATCTGCTAGATGTATCTTCGCCTAATACTAAATCTCTGTTGACAAGTGTTCTTGGCATGTAGTAAACATCTTGTCCAAATATCTTTAGACTTTCAATAATTACATCTTCGTGTAGTAATTTTTCAGCTGCATTTCCAATGCCTCGGCCGCCTTGAAAATAATGATTGATTGCCATAGGTTTATCCTATCATCATTGCTGGGTTTAATTCAAATGAGCTTCTAATTTCTGTTTCTAGTTTTTCAACATCTGCTAATGCTTCTGAATATATTTGTCTTCCGTTTAAAGTAACACCACCTATCATTGCTACACCATCAAATTTAGATAAGTTAGCACCCCATTGTTTTTTGAATAATGCTGTAACATATCTTTTTAAGTAAATGTCATTATAGACATCTGTATAAACCTGTGGGTCTAGTTTTCTGTAACACTCTATAACTAGATATTCACCAACTGCTAAGTCATTTTTCCAATCCATGTCAACATATAATCTATTGTCGTGTTGATTGAATCTTAATGGTTTTTCACCTACTAGTATATGGTCTAAAAAATCTAGGTGTCTTAAAACTATATCGTAATTTATAATACTTGTTGATGAGAAGTCATATAAGTCATTTAATCTTAATTGATATCTTACATCAAACAAATTCATATTACTTTTATTAGAAAACGGAAATATATTAATAACAGATATTACACTATCAGGAACAACTAAAAAGTTATTGCCTTCTTTCCATGATGTAGTAACAGAATTTTTAGTAATTGACTCACTTGAATCGCCAGTCATTCTTGTTTTGTCTGCTTCAGTATATTGATATTTTAAATATGTTCTACGAATACCATCATAGTGGTATTGAGCAAAGTATTGTAAAGCCTCGTCTATTCTATCTTCAAGTTGGTCATCATCTACATTTATCTCAATTACAGGCTTACCCAATGCTCTTAAAGCATATTGTTTTAAATTCTCTCTTGTTGCTGGTTCTGCCATAATTGTACCCTTTCGGTATATTTATAAGAATTATTTTATGATAGGAAAGAGATTATCCGAACAAAACAATTTAATATCTTCTTCAGGTAAACCAAGAGATTGCATAACTCTAGGTGTATGTGGGTTCATCTGTTGATGTTTGCAATAGTAGTTTTGCGCCTCTTTAACCTCTTCCGGGTTACTATCCTCATGGAATTCTATTATTCTATCTAGGTAAAATGACAAGTTGTTTTCAACCAAATGACATATTTCATTTAATTCTTTTTCTTCTCTAATATTACCAGCAGCTATCATATGAGGACTAAAAATTTTCATTGCCCAATCAGGCAATTCTCTAGGTTTTGAAGGCTTATATTTTGCTACTAAATCACCAAAAGCATTTACCATACGGTGTTCTTTTTTAAGTAATGGTGAGAAGTCGTGAAACGCACCTGTAACCTTATTTTTACCTGCAATAATATCCCAACCAAAGATAGGACCGCCATTTGTATATCCTGGAAAGATACATACATGTTGCATCCACAATCCTTTTTCTTCTCTTACATCAACAACATCAACATGTGCTCGTCTTACACCTTGATTTGACCATGTTCTATTAGTCCACTTGTCGTTGTTAAATCTCTCCATTCCAGGTTCATCATATTCATCTAAATAAAAATTTAATTTGTCAATTATTCGTTTACTATTTTCTATTAGTCTTTCCCAAATCATTAATCTTTACCTTCCATATCTGTGCCAATATAAGGGTCAACCTTATTCATTTCTTGAAATAATTTAGTTGCACTTTCAAAACAATATATTGCCTCTGGTAATACTGAATGTTGATACACATTTATATAACTATTGATTGTTTCTTTTATAATTCTACCAAATTCAATAACTTCTTTATTTCTAAAAGTATGATATCTACATGGACCAGGCAATTTCTTTTTCATCATTTGTCCACCTTTTAAATCACCCATATGTCTAACATAGATATGTGCATATAGTTTTTCGGGGTCATCTCTAATACCTTTTACATGTTCAACATATTCTTTTGTGCTTTCAAATATTTCTGGCTTCTTTTCGTCTTTCCATAGAGCGTTAAAATCATATAGTAAATGTTCAGCTCTTTGTAGACCTACGGTTGTTCTAAACAATGAATTTTCTTGAGCATACTTTTCGAGAGCTGCGTAACATTGTAATTGATTGTAAAGAAAGACGGCATATAGTTTTTCTGGTATTTCACCAGACATTAATACTTTTACAAAGGCTTGACGCTCTGCATTTTTATGGTACTCCCATGTTAACTCTTTAATATCATACATAAAATAATGCTCCTGATATACCAACTACTAAAACTGCCCAACCAGCGAGTAGTTTACCATAGTAAGATAATTTTGTTCCGAAATACATTTTACCTATTGCTACGCATTTGTGCATAGGTGATAATATGTATCCAGCAAAGTCAACTGCAAAAAACCATGGTAAGTATTCTATACCATATAGAGCAGTTAATATTACGGTAATACCACCAAATCTACTTGATGAACCTAGTAACCATGCACCTGTAAATGCTAATAATGAAATTGCACCAAATCCTAGATAAGAGTTAGGGTCTAGTCCTGTCGCACCCATAAAATCATAAATGTCGTTTGTGCTTGTTCTAACAATATTTGCAACAGCAATAATACCAAATACCCATGCAACAATCTTCCAATCTACATAGCCCAATAATTTTTTATAATCAAATGTTCTTGTAACAATCATATAGTATAATGTTAATAAACTAAATCCCCATAAAAAATTAACACCTGCAATAACGGATGAAATTGCTATGATATAAGGAAAAACATATCTGGTAATTCTACTAACTTTAACATCACCTTTTGTTTCTTGTAATGCAATATCTTCATCTTTAATTACAAAGATTAAATACCATAAAATATAGGCAATTGTAATTGCAAGTAAAGGCCACATGATACCCATAAAAGCACCATATGATAAACCAAAGGCTGCCATAGGAAGAATCACCGTCTTTTCTAAAGGCGACCAAAAATAGTAATGGTGTGTTGACATAAAATCAATTGGTCCAAACTTTTCTCTTTGTTTTGGTTTTTGTGTTGCTAATGTATCTAACAATCCTGCTGATACCGTAACTCTACCTTTAATAGGCATACAACCAGTTATGGCACTAAACAAGGCTACAACAGCTCTGTTACTCTTTATACTTCTTTTTAAAAATGTAAACACATCACTAAAAAGGTCGTTGTCTTTAATCATGCCTGCAACCATCATCACAAAGATAATAAGAAACAAATAGACTTGGCCTTTTAAAATTAATTCAATCATTTAAAAATAGTTAAAATTTATATTAACTCTCCTTGTTTGGTTTGTTGTGTTTGTACTACAATGTGGTTTAGAGGCGTCAAATAATAACATTCTATTTGCGACACTATTAATTTTTGTACCGTCTTCTAGTTTAGTATAACCATCACATGTGTTTATACTAAAAACGGCACCATTGTTTGAATAATCGTAATCTGTGTGTAAGTCATGTTCAATTAATTTATCTTCTTTTGTATAGCTGTTTATCTTAACTCTTATTAAAGTTTTGACATTTATCTTTTTCATAATGAGAGGTAAAATAGTATCAAAATGTGGTGAAGATGGTACATTATTATCATATAACATATGAAGATGATAAGAGAAATTATTTGTTTTATCTTTTTCTAAACCTGATTCTCTATAGGAGTCCATATAAAACCATGGAAAAGGTTCATTCATAATTAAGTTATGAACAAAAATAAAATCTTCTTTATCTAAAAAATCGTCTATTACTTTATGCATGTTATAATCCTAAATTAAAAGATATTGCTATTTTCTCGCCCTTTGGTTGTAATGTATTTCCATGTACCATATCACCTCTAAACAAAAACATACTGCCGGCCTTACAATCTAATTTCACATCTTTTGAATTGTAAATATTAGGCGTTTTAACCTCAATATGATTAGGATAATAATATGATTGGTCATAAAAAGTTATTGTTGAATCTTTAGGTGCTTTTATATAATAAACACCTGACACTAAACAAAAACCATGATGATGAGGAAATAAAAAATCATTCTCATTACTAATATTAAACCACATCTCGTTATATTTACATCTGGTAATATATGAATTACTATACTCTAGTTGTCTAATAAAACTCAATGCCTTTTTGTAAATAAAATCACTTAAAAATTTTATTTCTTCTTTTTCAAATAGTTTGGTGTCTGTATGAAAAGTTGTGTCCACATTTTGTGTGGCTGTTCTTTTAAAACCTTTTTGTTGTTTTAAAAAACTTTCTAAAAAATCTAGTTTATCTGTAAAGATGTTTTCCATTAAAACTAGAGGTTTAGGAAATAAGTTTATAAGTTTTGCTTCATCCATGATTTATCTCAAAAGTAATTAATATTAATATTCATTCTGGTTTTACTATCAGAACATGATGTACTACAATGTTTTACAGACGGGTCAAAAAATATTATTCTGTTTGCCACACTTGGTATTTTCTTTTCACCTATTTTAGTATAACCATCACAGGTATTTAGGCTATATAGGGCACCCTTATGTTTAAATGGGTAGTCCGTATGTTCAGCATGTTCTTTAACACCTAACCCTTGATTCAAATAAAGATTTGCTTTTGCTCTAATTAAGGCTTTAGGGTCTATCTTTTTTAGTAAAGGAAATATTAATTCAAAAAATTTACTTTGAAGTAATGAAGTTTGATTGTAAAATACATGGCAAAGATAGAAAAAAATATCTTCATCTTTTTGTTCTAAAGTTATTTTATCTGCAAGGTGCCATTCAAAACCTGTATCAGTTATTACTTCATAAATTTTTTTATAATCTTCTTCAGGTAAAAAATTATCTAAAACGACAACGCCATTTTTTTCTATATCCCATTTAGCCATTTTTTAATTCCTTGTAATTATCGGCATTTCTAATAAACAATATTCTATCATACAAAATATCTTTAATATCTAATGTTTTAAATTTAACTTCTTGATATATTTCATCTGAAAGAAGCCATCTAGGCATTTTTTGTCCTTTAACATCTATCAACCAATCTCTAATATTTCTATTGTTTGAAAAGAAAAAAGTATATTCAAATGGTTTATCAGTTTTTTTGAGAACACAATAGTTTTTACCACCATCTTTTTTAAATTCGTTAACAACTTCCCATTTAGCTTTATCTGTTACTTTAACGATATGTGGTATTCCTGGAGCTTCTTGAAATCTTTTTGCCATGTTAAATAATTAGGTGATTACTATTTTCGGGGTCACCCATTTCTCCTCTAATAAATGTGTTAAATGATATTGTAGTCCTGTCTTTGTTACTTTCATTCTTATCAACATCATGTACCATAGATGAAGGAAATATAACTAATCTACCTACTTCATTCATCACGCCTACCTTTGAGGCAGTATAAGGATTACTACCTTTATCGCCATCATAAAAAGCAAAATTACCAAAAGATGTTCTATCATCATATCTATAAAAATAAGTTGGACATTTATCACCATATACATAATAGATACAACTAAAAATACTATTAGGGTGCATATGGGTATGATGATATGAATGAGGCGGATTTGTATTCATCCAAGATTGTGTTATGTAAAAACTTGTTTTATCACTAGCGCCTAATTGTTTGCCAAATGCTGTAACATTAAGTAAACACCAATGTTTAAAGTCTTTCATAGCCTCATCTTCCATTATATCTTTTCTTGTAGTTATAAAATTACCACCTTTGTTTTTTATTGTTTTTAATGTTTTTAAATATTGTATTTGTTCTTCTTTTAAATTATATAAATTATCAGATTTATATACAGGTGTTGCGAATACAGCGTCTATCATTTAAAGTACCTCTTATATAATTCTTTTACTTTATTTCTAGTTGGTGAAAATGAAAAACTTTGCCAGTAAGGTTTCTTTTCTATCCACCTCATTTCTTTTTGATTTGCGTCCCGACAAACCATATTTACATCTTTTCCCCAAATAGGAACAATTTGCATTAATGGTGTGCCAGCCTTTATAAACCTTTCTCCCTCTTCTACATTCCAATAAAGTTGTACATTTAACTCTGAGCTTAAAGCAGGTTCTAAAACACCAGACGAGCTCTCCCAATCGTAATGGTCTGGATATGGCATTGGTAAAAATAAAAACTTCATTTCTGGTGGTGCAATAATATTGTAAGGCGTATTAATTTTTACAATATTGCTTATACGACCATTTCTTTTAGGAATAAATTTTGTAATCATATCGCCGTGAGTATCAATAATGTTCATCTTTGTTTGTTCTATTAAATCAGGACTTGCAACTCGCCAATCAAAACCTGGTCTACCTTTTTCAGTTTTTATATAAACATCATACCACGCTGATACATACCAACCAAATTTAAATAAATCAAATATGCCTGGACATAAGGCTATATGACTACCCTTATCATTTGGTTTATAATTTTTCTTGTAATCTTCCATTGCCTTTTTAGTCCAATTAGGTTTATAACTAGACATAGGTCTTATAGGAAACATGTCGGCTACACCTGGTACGGTGCTGACAAACTTGACATAATCTAAATCTTCCCAAAATTCTTTATAATTCCAACTCATTTATTTAACACAAATATTCCTAATCCATTCCAAAAATCAGTAGGGTCTTCACCCTTTGTAAATATTTCCTCTTTAAATAATACTTTATAACCTAACGCTTGTATTGATTTTTCTGTACCTTGTCTTACTTGCAACCAATTCCAGTCATCAATAATTAAACAGAAAGTATTATCAATCTTACTATTATATTTAGTCAAGAAGGAATAGTGAGCTTCCTCGGTGTGTTCGCCATCATAGAGTACAACATTTGATTTTACAGGTATCTTGCTCAAAGATTCCGCCGAGTCCGAGTCCGTAATGGTTACAGATTTACCACCAGTATGTGGTCTTATATTTTTTAAAAATACTTGTTTAGTATCTTCTTTCTCTGCCTTAATGTCTATATCTCTCATAGGTACATTATGCGTATCTGACCAATTATCAACAGCATTTGCGATTATATTATTACCTTGTAAAGCAGAGGCAAACATAGCACCTTGATATACACCTACTTCCAAATACTTACAATCAGGTAATTCACACATATTATTGATAAAGTGTTTTACTTTGTTTGATGTAAGTCCAGGTATATCTAATACGGTTTGAGAAAGTTTTGACTCTTCTTTTTTTGATTTTACTAATGCACTTTTGACCGTATCTATTAAATTTACACTATTGTTTTTTTCTACTATCTTATCACAAATGTTACAATCCCAACAATTAAATTTACAATTTCTAATAGTTGTTTTCCATACATCAATTCTTTTTTGTGCAAATTTATTATCTCTTATAAAGTTTTCATAATCAGTATATAATATTTCATCATTATTATCAAACTTTTGTATAATCTTCATAGTTTCAAATAAACGAGGTACACTTTCACGACCATGCATTTTTACAACATCTATATAACCTAACAATCTATCCCACTCATCTCTAAATGGTGGAAAATTTGCTATTCGCCAATGATATGCTGGGTCTTGTTCTTCCCATTTAGGACAAGAAACATAACTTATATCAGTTTGAAAGTAAGTTGGTTCATTGCCTTTGCTTCTTGTATTGTTATATAAAAAGTGTTCATCTTGTACAGGACAATTTCCGAAACAACCCTCATTTGCAAGTAAACTATACTTAACATCTACACCTAGTTTATCTTTACAATACTTTTTGGCGTCTTGCATACGCTTTAAAGTATCTTCATCTCTCATCAAATCTCTATCAAAGTTTATGTAATGAAAACCTGCCTCTACACATTTAACAACTTCGTTTGGTCTTTGTACATTTCTTAATATTGTATTTTTGACCATAACATCTGGATATGCCTTTTGAAAACGGCCTGTTAACATCCAAAGAGTATGAGGTATTGTAACTATGCGGACACCATTGTCATATAGTTTTTTAAAGTGTTTTATAAATGTATCTAAATTTTCATCTGTAGGTGGTACTTCTATATTATTAAAAGTAGCAGATAAAGGAATGCCTGTAACCTTTGGTATGATAAAGGCATTTTCGTTGATTAAATTGTATTGAGTTTCGTTAAAGACATCTCCCATTGCGTCTTGTATAAAGGGAGGTATTCTACTGGTAAAATAAACATCATAGATTAGATGTTTATATCTTTTTAAAAAATTTAAAAAAGAATCAAACTGCTCTGGCGTTAATTTTGGATTGAGTGGTACACTAAACATAACATAACTAAATTTGCCGGGAGGAACGGCAACCTTCTACTTAAAAAGTAATTTTTGAAGCTGGTGCGCCTAGAGAAGCGTCTTCGTTCAATTGTTGTGTGCTTGCTGTAATACCTAATTTTTTGTGTCTCCACTCATGGCATTTAGCAATTGTGTCTAAAGCGTCAACTTCGTCCTCTAAAACTTTTTGCTCAGCTAATTTTGTTGCAACAGCAGAATTATAGGCACTTACTTTTGCATTAATTTTTCCAACTAAATCTGCAACTGAAATACCTCTAGCAGTTGCCATTGTAGTTAACATTGGTACACTTGCTGAGTTGTCGGCTGTCCATGCAGCTGCTTCAGATTTTTGTTGTTCAAATGACAATTGTTCTAAATCGCCAACTCTCGCACTTACAATATCTTTTGCTTTATCGTTGAATCTATCTCTAATATATTTTTTGAAAAGTAATTTATTAAAAGCAACACCTGAAGCAATATCATCAGCAGTCATATCATATCTTGTACTTGTTGGATTGTCTTCGTCTGATTCTACTTCTGGAAAATCATCTTCAATAGCNGTACCNNNTTTAATNTTAATATANCCTCTATATGAATCTGCAAATATAGAAGACCTAGCTTCTGCTGGTGTTAAAATTTCTGCGCCGATTGAATCTAAATCCAATCTCATATCTTGATAGTCTTCAGGAATGGAAAATACACCATACGCACCATAACCTGTATAAGCCTCTAGCCAGCCTTTGCCTGAAGCGTCTTGTTGTTTTACTAATACATGTATTTTAGCCATCTGAATTGTCCTTTAAGTCTTTATACTTATTATTTATAAGAGTATTATTCTTATCTACATCACTTTCTAACATTTTTTCTGATATAAATTCTTTACTAATACCCATATGTTCCATTGCTTTTTTACTTTCAGGTGGAACATAACCTAATTTTAAGTCATTAATAGACTTTTCTGTTAATAATCCCATACCTGTGCCTACTCTAACAACATAATCACTTGTCAATTGTAAACACTCATTTATTTCTTTTGGTGCCATCATTGCAATAGCGTCCATATTACCAGTACCTATTTTACCATAGGCCAACATTTCCATACTTGCCTGTTTGGCTAATCTAGTAACCCAATGTTGTCTTTCTAATTCTTCTTCTAATTCTTTATTACCAAAAACATCCATCAATTTTGTGCCGTCTGGTAAAGTACCTTGAGGACCATTACATATCTCTCTAATACATTCTAATATTCTATCTTTTTCTCTTAATGCACCTTCTTGAGCTTCTTTATGTCTTTTCTTATCTTTTATAATTTGCATTAAGTCAATTTCAATATATTTTTTTTCTCTTTCATCTGTTGCATTGGCAAGTTTTTCTCTCTCAACTAATTCTTCCAACTCTTTTCTTTTAATTTCCCATTCAATATGTAAAAAAGAATCTTGTCTAATTCTTAATTCTAACATTAATTGTTTTAAATGGTGAAAAGGTGTAATTTGCGATTGACCAACAAAGTATTTTAATTTAAATTTTGGTACTGAACCATCAACTTTATTGTTTGCAAATTCAATTAAATCTGTATCGGTCATATTATCTATGTCTATGACCTTATCATCATTTTTCATATCATTCTCCATATAATTAAATAATCAAGTATATTTATTATGTTCTCCAACCACAATGTCCTGAAGATTGACCGGCGTTTGCTGTTGGTTGTAATCCACTATGGTCTGTTCTTGTATCTGTATGATAATATTGTTGCCATGTTCCATTATTTTGAGCACCATCATAATTACCAATCATGTAACCCCAGTCTTGTCCCATTGTAAAGTTTTCTTCTCCACAATTAGCACGATATTTTGAAAAAGTACCTGTGTTACTATCGTTAGTTAAATTCCATCTTCGTAAGTTATATCCACCAGAATATGAACCCTCGTTACCACAATAACCTAATCTAATTTTTGTTGGCATACCTTTTTGTTGTCCGTGAGCAGACCAATGAGTAGAACCAGAAACAGCAAATGTTTGGTGATTAACTTTAAATCCGTTACCATCACTCCAATGATATCCTTGGTCTTTATCAGAAAATGCCGAGTTAGTAGAACCACCAGAGTTTGTAGAGCCACCATTATTTGATTGTCTTGCCTCTGTAGCAAGATTAAATACTTCCATACCACCTCTATCACCACCGCCGTGGAATGATAAAAATGTTTCTTTAAATGATGTACCTGAGTCGTTTCTGTCAGAATAAGTATTAAAAACACTATTGTGTGATTTACCTGTTTCGGTGTACATATGAAACGCTGATGTTCTTGCGCTAGGTGTAAAGTGTGAATTATCTGATGGTGTTGACCATAAGAAGAAAGTAGTATCACTACAAGCACCTGAAATATAAGAACCTGGGTGGTCCATTTGAATACCTAAATTTGTAGTTTGGTGTGTAGCACAATTTGTTCTATGCACTTGTCTCCAAGGTGAACCGTCTTTATAACCACCACCTGTATAAGCAACATTAATTACTTGTCTAAATTTCCATTGAGCGGCTCTTGAAGTTGAATCTCTGTAACCTTGAGNATTAGGTCCACCGTAGCCATCTGTTTTTGCCTGACCACCTGCTTGTTGTAGTGTAGAAATTTCGTTACTTGTAAAAAATGGAGTATAGTAAGGATATTTACTTTGATTAAATCTATTGTCGCCGTATATTCTTAATGCGTTTGCCTCTGCACCTAAAGCTTCACCAACCGTACCACCACCATATTGTTCGTTATTACCACTAACGGTATTAGAAAAAACTTGATGGTTGACCGTACCAGAACCACCACCTGAAGCTAAATCTCTGTATGTAGAATTAAAAACACCTTGAGTCACCAAATGCATGGTACGAATACCATAATTTCTTGCATATGAATCGTCATATGTATTTGCTCTATTTGAAGGACTACCTGTACCTGCGTCATGTATAGTTTCTGTAGAACCTATTTCTGAATTATTTTGACGCCTTCCTAGCCTTCTACCGATAATTGGTCCAGACATTTAATTTTCCTTATCTATTAACTAATTTCTTCGTAAGAAATCACATAGTCTAATCTACTAGCCGTAGCTGCACCACCTCTTACGGAATCACCTTCTTCTAGGTAGAATGATGAGTTTTTATCAGTTACGATAACAACCGTATTTGCTGGGCAGTTAACATTGTAAGCTAAAAATCTGTCATTTGAACCGTCATAAAAACTAAATCTGAATGTTGTATCTGTTCCAGCTTTGTTGGTACATACAATACTATTAATTTTATAAACTTTACCTGAAGCAGCTGAGTTAGTTACAAGAGAAGTAGTATAAGTAGTGCTCAATTCGCCAGAATCAGTCTTACCGTTAATCGTTGCGACTGCTACTATATTTGGATTTGCCATTTTTTATCCTCTTTTCCTTTACTTAATTTATTTATCCAAAGACGATTGACATTGCAATCGCTTTACCAGTTGAGAACGAATTAGCAAGTACAAATGTTCTTACCGCCTGTTCGGTCGGTACTGCAACATCTGAATTACCTGCAAGTGTACCGTCTGTACTAAATTCGTTAATTGTGGCACCAATTTGGGCACCAATAGAACCAAGTTGTAACTCGGTCAATCCTGATAGGTCAAAGGCGTCTGCGTTAAGTGTTGCAACACCTGTTGATTGTTCAACTCTGAATAAGTCACCAACTCTAAAGTCACCATCTTGGTCAGTAGAAGTAAAGTAAACTCTACCACCGTTTAGCTCAGTAACTTCTCTACCTTGGTCTGCAAGCTGAGAAGGCACATTTGGATAGTTTGTTGAAGTTATATCACCGGTTCCGATATCTAGGAAATCGTGACCAGTCATTCTTATATTAGAAAATTGTTTTGTAACCGTGATACTTGCATTTTCGGCTACTTCAGTTGTTTTATCTGGTGTAATTCTAACGGTAGCTCTTTGGTTAGATGTATCTTCATCTGTTACTGCCGTTACTGCGTATATTGTGCTATCACCAGCAAACTGAATATTTCTACCAGGTACAATTGTATTAGCAGTACCTAATGTACCATCACTTGAGTCTACTCTGAATAGTTTACCTATTTGACCAAAGTTTGCACTTGTACTATCACCAGCTGTTGCTGATAAAGTGTTTGTGTAGAAAGTTGAGTCTGGATTTTCAATTTGTATTGTTTCACCTTGCGTGAAAGTACCAGTTATATTTTCTAATTGTATTCGTTTTGTATCTGCAATGTATCCGATAACCGTACCAAAAGCACCTGAACTTTGACCTCTAACGGTATCTCCAATGTCAACCGTTTGTCCTGCTCCTAGGTTAGAAGCATGTTCTACCATTTGACCTCTAGCAAGTACCGTTACAGCAGTTTCATCTGGATCCGTACCGTCAGCATAAGCACCGTATTCTCCGTATGCCATTGATGAGTTAAGAGCTCTAATGAAACCACCTGTTTCTGCAAAGAAAGCCTTGTCATTGTAATATGTAAATACTGATACTAACTCACAACGACCTCTATTTTTTACATGAACACCGATACCGTCATTGATAATTTGTGTAAAGTCATTTGCAAGTATTGATTTGTTACCTGAAGCTTGAACATCACCATCAACTAACATACCAGTTACAACCGCTGTTGTATGAACATTGGTACAATTCTGAATATAAGGTGAAGCATTTGCTATTGAACCACTTGGGTCTAATGACATAACTACTGCACCGTTAGTACCGCCTTTGATTGACATGTTTCTAATGTTTGTGCTATCATTTAATAAGAAGAATTTACATGATGAGTTTGCTTGTTGTGTTGCAACTTCAACCTCATAAGCAGTTGATGGACTTCCCATTGTGTTTGTAGCAAATTGTAATACTTGACCTACTCTGTAGTCAATACCACCATGATACAATGTAATTGTTGGGTTTGATGAACCATCTGTAACTACATCAAATATTGCACCTGTTCCTAATTTAGGATAAACTTTTGTTCCTGTAGGACATGTGTATGTAATATTTTTTAAACCAACCGTATCACTCGCTGATAATCCGTGAGCAGAAGCAGTTGTAATTGTTACAACACCAGTTGTTCCGTTATAAGGAGCATTTGTAATGTTGATTGCTGTTCCGTCTGCTTTAACAATTTGACCACCACTTACATAAGTGTGTGGGATAGGATTAACACCTAAAGAAATTGTCAAAGTAGTTGCGTCTGGAGCAGAAGCTACCGTATAGTTTTGGTGTAGTGTTGTTGGTTTTAATCTGTTAAATGTTCCTGGTGTACCACCTGTACCACCTGTTTTATGTGATACGGTTGCAATTTCTCGACCTTTGAAGTTACCTGTATCATTTTGAAAAGGTTTAACTACACAACCTCTTAATGAAGCACCTTCTATTGTCGCTTTTGCTGGAACTTTAATTGGAAATATTTCTTGATACTGACCTTGAGCTACTTGAACTTTATCACCTTCGGAAATATTTTCTACTTTGAAAGTAATGTTATCAGTTGAAGTACCTACATCTGCTTTTGCAATTGTAATTGTGTTACCTTTTGCAAAACCTGAACCAGAATTTACGATTGTAATTACTGGTGTTGATGAACCGTCTGTTACGACATTAAATAATGCACCTGAACCAGAACCACCTGTACCTGAAACATTATTATATGTTCCTGGTGTTCCGCCTGTACCACCTGCTATTGTATCAATTTGAGTAATACCGTTTGAGTTACATAATTCTAATGCGTGTCTAATTGTTGCTAATGGTAAATCTTCCGAACCTGGATTTTCATCATTACCGTTTGGCGCAACATGGTAAGTATTGCCTATTAATGTTTCTGAATAAACTAAATCTGTTCCGTTAGAAACTAATCTTGCACCTTTTGGTCCTAATGGAAATCTTTCAGGTATTGAAGCACCTTGTTTAACTAGGTCACCTTGAGTTGTAAATACTCCTGAAGCGTCACCTTTGTTATATAATGCCCAAAAAGCATTTGAAGCACCGTTTGTTGGTGCTGTACCATTTGCTGGTCTATCTTGTATTGCTCTGTATGAAGAGTTTAAGAATATAACTACTTCACCAATTTTGTAATCAGTACCAGCTGCATAGTCTCCTTTTAGTGATATACCTTCAACAAGTAAATCGTAATATGTGGTGTTAGTTGGCAGATACGCACCAGCACTATGACTTACTTTGTTTACATATGTATTACCACCATATTGGACAACATCACCAGTTTTGTAGGCTGTACCAGACGCATAAACGCCTGTCATGTTGAAGCCTGTAGTGATTACTTCCCAATCTGCACCTGAATCAATAGGAGTTTGGCCAATGTTAGCTCTCTCTGCAACATACTGATATCCACCGTAAGTTACTATATCACCTTTTTGATATTGAGTGCCACTTGCCCATGAATCCTCAAATTCAAGACCTGGTAAAAACTCTGCGAATTTTGTTGTATCTAATACTGCTGAACTAGATTGGTGAGCTGTTGTACATCTCCACAAACTAGGTCCATATTTTACTATGTCATCAACTTTATAATAAGTTGAGTTTGCATAGTCGGCCTTGTAGTCAACACCACCGACCATTTTTTGCCATTTTGTTGGGTTGGCTGATAAATCTGTTTCAAAAGTTGAAGATGAGGTATGGTTGACAACTGCTATAAAAGCATTACCACCATATTTGACAACATCATCAGCGAGATAGGCAGTCGAAGCTGACCAATCGCCTTTCCATACAAATTTTATTCTCCCTAATACGAAATCTGCCATTTGTTGTTCCTAATTAAGTTGTATAATTCCTTGTGTTGCCATCTGACCCCACATTATAAGTAAAATCTGAAAAGTANCTTGCAACCAAGAAACCATCAGNGTTTACATAGTAAGTTAGTTTAACATTATCAAATCTAGCGCCATCATATGCTCTTGTACCTGGTGTTCTACCATCTGCTAATTGCGTGGTATTATCACTTCTATGTGTCGCATTTGCTGTACCAGCATTTACATCATCAATCCCATTATATGGTATACCAAAGTCTGCTAAACTTACACTAGCGCTTGGGTCATTAATGTATGTCTTTGTGTAAGTTAAACTGCCTTCGTCAGTTGCACCAGTATTTCTATTTACTTTTAATCCATGGAATGCTGATTCGTCTGAACTAAAAATACCTGTATCCGTACTTTTGGCAACTAAATATGACACTTAAACTTACTCCTTAACATATATTTATAATAGTTTATTATGTAACTTCCAAAATAGCTGCTACAGCCTCAATGTCAGGTGTTGACGAGTCTGGATTTAATTCTGCAACTACTCTCAATACATCATTACTTTCCATATTAATAGGTTTGTCAATCATTAATGTATTTTCTGGTTCAATCTTTAATGACTTACCTATATGAAAAAATGTAGAACCACCGTCAGTTGTAACTTTGACATCTACATTTCCGTAATTCGTTTTACTCTTATTTGATATGAATAATGCGTGTATAACAGCGGAGGCACTACCAGGAACCGTGTATAAATTAGCGGCTGAACTATCAACTACACCAACGGATAAACCTGCGTTTTTAAATGAACTTGCCATAATTAACTACCAAAGACAATAGCAAATGCTAAAGCGTCTCCCTCTGTCGCCAATGCTCCTGAAGCGTTTGGCAATGTTAGTGTNCTATCAGCAGTTGGTTCAGTAGCAGTTAAAAATGTTTCATATGCATTTTCTAAAGCACCTTCAAATACTAATCTTGAACCGTTTAGAATGATATCTTGGTTTGTAATATTACCATTTGATGTAACATCATTCAAGATAACCGAACCAGCACCACCAACTTCTTTTACCGTACCACCAGTTGTTTTGGTAAAAAATTTACCATCAGCGATATTGAGTGCTAACTCACCTGCCTCTAAATCACTAGCCTGTGGTATAGATAATGCTGTTTCACTTCTTTTTAATTTTATTACTGCTGGCATTATTTAATCTTCTTTTTAATTTGATTTATTAATTTTTGTTTTGTTAATCTTCTATCTAATTCAATACCAATTTTTCTACCTAGTTTTTCTAACTCGGCTTTTGTTTTGTATTGTAAATCGGCAACTTTAATTTCATTTTTTAAAACCAATGGTTTCATGTAAGGTTTAACAATCCAACTTTTAATTTTATTCCAAAGTTTCATTAATATGTTCCTCCGTCAATACCTGTTACGGTAACATTACCTGTTGATACCGTAAAATTATCTGAAGCAAATTTTGCCACACCAATATTTGATGTACTTGCTAATTCACCCTCAATTCTTAATGTATTACCACTTGCAATAGTATTAATTCCTTCACCTGTTATAAACTCCATAGGGTTACCAATCTCTACGCTTCCTTGAGTTGAACTTTCGTCTGCAAATTTAAAGTTTTCAATCTTCGCTCCGTCAATGCTTCCCGCCAACATTGCATTTGTAATACCTAATGCTTTAACTCTTAATTGGTCAGAAGCAACTTCTATAGAAGAGTTGTCCGGATTTGTGTCTATCGTATTTCCTGATTTAACTAAACCAGCACCAGCTATTACTTGCCCAGCACCACTAAATTGTGCTACATCCAAATCTGTTGTACCGAAAGTAGGTAGTCCGTTATGAGTGAAAACATAACCGTTATCACCGTTAGCAGTACCTTCTTCTACGAATACGAAAGCACCACCTGATAATTCTGAAGGTTGGTCTTCCGGAGTTGCTCTTGTCAATACCCAATTAGCAGAACCAGAACCTACGGTTGTTACAACATAGATACCGTTATGAGCTGCATTTGTTTGGTCTTTGACTAATACTCTATCACTTGCTGATAAAGTTACGCCGTCAATTGTTAAAGCGGCTTGAGAGCCAGAGTTTGTTAATGTTGCACCTACACCAGCAGTACCGTTTGAGTAGGTTGCTGATAAGTTGGCAGTTGTACCAACTCTACATGATGGTTTAGTATCTAAACCTTGAGCAACTTGGTCAACATAAGCTTTATTTGCTAATGATTGTGATTGAAAGCCTGCTCTATCTTCGTAACCTGAAGGAACTATCACCGTGCCTGTGCCGTGTGGAGATAGATTGATGTCTTTATTACCAGCAGTTGTTGTTACTGATTGACCGTTTATTGTAATGTCATCAATAACTAATGAAGTTAATCCGGCTACATCTGTTGATGTTGCACCTAATGTTAATGTAGTTGAACCTAATGTTAAAGTTGGGTTTGCTAAATTAGCATTTGTAATACCAGCTGAACCGGATAAATTTGAATTTGTTAATGCTGTTGCGTTTATGGTTACCGTGTTGTCTGTTACGACAGCCTGCATACCAGAACCACCAGCAAATGT